>Ga0209671_1005795_pt1 | contig 12559 bp, 3 predicted proteins | sample WorMetHERISLAND2_2_FD_187401 | JGI IMG/M metagenome (GOLD analysis project Ga0209671, IMG submission 187401) | Marine gutless worms symbiont microbial communities from Max Planck institute for Marine Microbiology, Germany - Olavius geniculatus... | ecosystem: Host-associated > Annelida >... | reverse complement strand
TACAGTTGATCAGTTACGGAAATATCTGGCCATAGACATTTTACAATCATGATCTTGACCATTTGGGGTCACGTGACATTCAAATGGCAACAAAGGTCAGTTGTGGTGGAATTAGATTGGCTTCATTCAATAGCCCGTCCCCTAAAACCTCCTATTAGATGCAAAGATCTTAAAGATATCTTTTATATAATCTGAATTATAGCCCTTTTGTCTTAAATTTCGTTGCCATGGCAACAAGGATCAGTCGGGGTGAAATTTCATTGGCAGCATTCGATGGCCCAATGCTGAAAACCCCCTACAGATGCAAAGATCTCGCAAATATCTCTAACAGAAACCGAGTTATAGCCCACTTTGTCCCAAATTTTGTTGTCATGGCATCCAGAGAGAGTCACAACAAAATTTCATTGGCAGCATTCGATGGCACAATTCCGAAAATCCCTATAGATGCAAAGATCTCACAGATATCTCTAGCAGAAACTGAATTATGGCCCATTTTGTCTCAAATTTCGTTGCCATGGCAAACAGGGAGGGTCGAAGGTAAATTTGAATGACACCGTTAGATTCGCTGACCCCGAAAACCACACCCTAGAACCAAAAATTACGACTCTATCTTATGTACAGCCGGAGTTTTGACCATTGAAAAATTGTTTAATTTTCCCGATAGGCGCAATTGTAGTTTTTTTCGAATTTTTCTAATAAATACATTAAATATCAATTTTTTATTTTTTAACCCTGAAAGGTTTGTACTTTGCGTGAGGCTGCGCTTGTTTGAGCTAAAGCGCGTAAAAATCCCCTAACCGGTCTGACCTGTAGGTGTGTTGAAGTAAAAAAGGCATATACAGTGTTTCATTAAAAAAGGACCCCTTTTTTCCATAACTCACTCAAATGATGAGCAATCTGCATGAAATTTTTACCAGTTGTAGCTAAATGAATACTAATTCGAAATGTTTTAACAAAACATGGCAGTTGATTAAATATTCTTTGCTAGTCGTGATGTAGCGCTGACATTATAATGTGTCACGGGTACAAACAGGCTAATCCCAACTGGTGCTGCCAGTTGCTACCCTGCTTCAATGGTAAAAAATCTGGTTCGTTGGTGTCAAATATTTGAAGTTTTACAGTTGCAGCCACAAAAGCGAGCAAAGTGATCGAATTTACGTGTCTGTGGGGATAGTTCGTCTTTCACGTGTTTGAGCAAGACAGTGCACTATCACACCGAGCTTGCAAGATGTTGAGTTTTTGGATCACAAGACGCCCGATTTCATGTTTCCATGTTGCTCAGTGCTGACACGATAAACATTTTTCATTAGGGAACCAGATTAAGTTCACCATCGAAGCAGGGTAGCAACTGACAGCACCAGTTGAGACTAGCAAGTTTGTACCTGTGACACATTATGACGTCGTTACATCACGACTAGCAAAGAATATTTAATTAACTGCCATATTATGTTCTAATGTTTCGTGTTAATATTTCTTCAGCTACAACTGGTAGAAATTTTATGTAAATTGCTCAGAATTTAAGCAAATTACGAAAAAACAAAAAGGGGTCCTTTTTATAAAACACCGTGTATATAGCTATAAAAATTTTTGCGTATATTTCACCTATTTGCTGAGAAGCCCCCCTTGGTCAGATTTATATAAAACTTCGCATAAGGGATCATATAGCCGATGTAATCAACCACACCAAATTTTATCTCAATCAGATCAGGTTTTGATTCTGTGGGGGTCGAATTTTTGGCTTTTCCATAGGAAAGAGAAGTTGCCGTTAACTCACGGCTCTAACTACCATTCAGCCTGTAATACAAAATACAAACACACAACAAGAATTTCTCCAGTATTTGTCAAAACCAATCATCTAAACCAGTTGCACCAAACTGACATTTATCACACATTTTCTATGTGACCAAGACAGTTTCAGTTACACTGAAGAATATAATAATGTCACTGTTAAGATAAAAACACAGACAAACAATAAAGAAATATAACAACAAAGTAAAACGTTCCTGCTCTGTCTGAGCGTACTGTTCACACTGAAACTGGAAATGAACTAGTTCTATTCATGCCATCTTGAAATCAGTATAGAATCTTGCTCAATGGCTGGCTGACTCACCTTCACAGCTATCGTACAATTGGATGGTTTGTGCCAACATTTGTGTACAGAGCCACGAACACCTTCGCCAAGAAGTGACAAGATTGAAAAGTCGCCAGCGGTGCCAGCATATGTCTCACCATTAATTGTCAGAGTTTCGTCAACTGGTAACCTACACACAAATGACACAATACTGCACTTAATATGAATTTGTTATGTTGTTCTACCCATGATCAGTGCTAAATCTATGGTGCAAAACTTTTTGAGCAGTGGACTACATAACATGGTCTGAAAGTCACTGTGAAAGTAAATTTATGAAACAATCTACCACTCAACTCATCATGTAAAACATTATTTATTATGCACTTCATATTATTACTGATGATGCTTCACTTATTGGCAATGCTAATTTCATTACTATTTTAAAAATGCATGCATCATCAAATTTTAACAATTTTAACTAGAGCTGTCAAAATGTTAATTTTTTAAATGCATTAATGCACTGCATTAATTTTTTTAACGCATTAACTAGCGCGTTATTAACGCACCAAGGCCCGTAGAGAGAGAGTAGGGGGTAAGTTACCACAGGCCTCTAGACGTTTGGGGGCCTCGCCTCTAGAATATAGAAAGTCAGAAACACATTTTAAACATATAATCAAAATTCAACAACAACTGCTGTTATAGCTAGCATAGAAATCTATTAGCCTGTCATCAAAATAATTATTTATTTTACAGTAGTGATGCAACAGCAACTAGAGTTTAGTTTCTTGAATTCATTCGATTGTCAAATAACTGCAGTTTAACGGAATACTGGAACTTTTGTTTTATGGAATTTAGTAAATTAACATAAATTTACGTATATGCGTTAATTTATTAATGCATTAATTAATGCATACATTTCACAGCTCTAAACAAAACATGGTTAAAAATCATAAATGACAGTAAGAAAAGAAAATTATCTTACACTGGATTGATATCCTGCACAGGTGTTACACTTAGAGGAGGAACATTCTTTCGTTTCTTTACCGCAGACACTAAATAAATACAAAGAATGTTTTAACATGCTTAGCACAGTAAGGAACTGCCAAAACTATAGCCTAGTTCTAAGCTGTGTCATAGGATAGCGGCCGGGTGGGATATAAGTGATCACAACATTTCAAACAAAAACAACATTTCTACCTGTTCAACGAATCCACCTCAGCTACTGGTTCATCTACAGATGCTGTGCGATGTGTACTATAGTCAAAAGAAACGATTGTAAAAGAAAGAATTTTGAGGCAGAGGATTAGTAACGGGGGGGGGGGAATTTTTTAAATTTTTGAGCTCCGATGCACCATTTTCGAAATATTTCCAAAAATGTGTTTCAAAGAATATTAAACCTAACTTTGTCATCTTTTAAAGCTAGATATGACGTGCTAGGGTGGTCACGCCGACTTGTGCAATTGAAAACAAGTTCAAAAAAGCAATTTATTTGACAGTAAATTAAAAACATGAATGCTATACAAAGCTTATACACAACCTGCTAAACGGCACAGCTTTAATATTTTTGGCAGCGTATCGACTCCCGGTAGCGATTGTAGGTGAAACTCACTCAGCTGGCACAGTCTGCACCTCTCAGCTGAATTATTTCAATATAGCAAAAACGAAACACGCCAGCACATTGTGCCGCATACATAAGCACAAACCTGGCTTTTCTGTGAAGTTTTTGTTGTCAGAAACACAACTTTTTATTAGTATGGATCGTTTGTTCACACATATACAGTTTTCATCTGCTGATGCGTCTTCACCTAAAGCATGGCGTTTTTCGGCACTGTGCCATTTGCATCAATTGTGCGCTAGCGTACTATACACATTACGGCTCATCTCTCATTAGGCGTTCGATTGCGCGGGATCTGCATTTTGGTGATCCCAATACCCGCAGTTTACCCACTGGTCTGCACTGGCGGTCCGCAAGTTTTAGTCCGCAGTTTACCCGTTGGTCGGTCCGCAGGTCCGCATTTTACCCGTGCCCGAGAATGCAGTATGGATAATCACAGCCGTATCTAGTGGCCTGTCCTAATCCTCAGGGCGGGGCGGATCGTCGGGGTACCATCTGATTGGTTTAAATGATCACGTGACTGTGACGTAGGTGATCCGAGTTTTCGGACTGTGTTTCAAACGAGCCAGGCGCCGTCTCTGATATACACACGATGTGTACCTAAATAGACACACTAGTGCAGGCATGCACATTATAGACATATTTTTGATATACTTGATGCTCTATCTTTGCTGTATAGTGCGACATAATATTTTTTTGTAAGTTTTACTCATTCTTGTTTCTAATACTCTAGTGACTATAGGCTGAGAGTTGCAGTTTTAGGTGGTGTACATATATCTAGTCAGTCAATGTTATACTTGATGTTTTGTGATTGCCGTTAATGGATATGATAATGAATCTTTTGCCAGCACAGCTTGATCCGAATTTTATAAACTTTGCCCCGAGTTGATCCGAGGCCTATAGACTAATAGATAACTTCTAGGAGTGCGATCCGCGCTATATAAATGCCGACACAGCTTGATCCGAGTTTTATAAAGTTTGCCCCGAGTTGATCCGAGGCGCCCCGAGTTTATCCGAGGCCATGCGATCGCTTCGAGAATTCGTGAACCGTATGATCCGCCCCGAGGATTCAGACTGTAGTTTGATCCGCCCCGCCCCGAGGATTAGGATAGGCCGTATCTAGTATGGCTACTTGGGTCAGTGCAATTTGCTTGGCGGCGTGGAACTAGTTATGTCAGTTATGGCATCCTTCTATAAAGTTTGTTATCTAGCATTTTAATAAGCGAAATCAATTACAACTGCACAGAACTTACTAATTACGCAGCCTGATGTAATGATGAAAAATGTTATAAACAAAAACAAAAAGCTAAAAAAGAATATTTAAATGTCAAACGAATAAAGAATATTTAATAAATATATTTCCTTTCACAGTCAGAGGTGTGCGGATCCTGGAATTTTGTGTTCGCTTCCTCCGCCGTCCACGGCGTCCACGCCGAGTCGCCGACACGCGGCGCGAGGCAGCGTCCACTTTCGCGACCACTACAGTCACAGGCCTACAGCTACTGCCAGTGTATTATGTTAAATGTCTGCGACTGCGTTTGCACTGCCAGCAATTGCTAATGTTAAAAATCGACTGGTTTAGTGTCCATTGAACACAATACACATAATTACGACCCAAGAAAAACATCTTACTGGTATAAACCTCATAAATAAACCACAATGACGTGATTGACGTCATAACTCAAAAATTACAATTAAAATATTAAATAAAATATGTTAGTAAAAATTTCACAAAAAAACAAAAACCTATAAAAATCTACAAATTGTAAAAAAATACGTTTATACGGATCAATTTTCCAGTTTTTTTTACTGACGATAACACAGAGGCTTAAGCTAATGCTCCGATAGGCTTATATACGATAGACTTACGAATGCCCGGCGATATGACCGCGCTTGCCGTCTGTTATCGTGCTAGGGTTGATTGTTGCTTTCAACAGCAGCGTTCGCGCTTAATTGAGTCTATGAAACTGCCGTCACCTCGGGTAATCGCTCCCCCTCTCTCTCCCCAACCGAAAGTCGGACGCTGACCTTCGGACATGGGCGATACCGTCGACCTTTTCTAGCAACAGCTTGGCTTCTTGTTATTATTACTGCCAGTTATTGTTTATTTTTTACATTCATATTTTACAAGGTAGTGCAGCGACGCAGTTAAGGTGTGGTGGGATATTCAATAATCCCTTTATTGCTAATGGATGGAGGGATGGTTACTATTGACGGGATATGCCTATAGGAAGTTGTCAGCGCCCTATCCAATCCCGATGGTACCATCGCCTACTTTTTAAGACTTACCGTTTAGTCACAATACCGCACGATTGGCATACCATAATGCGTTATAACCCTTTAAGGTCATCCAAGGTCAATGATTTTTATGTCATTAGAAAGCCAATATGCGACTTCCTATTAGTGATCAATAGCAACCCAAGGCCCTATTTCGCACCGTTTAGCCACAATACATCTGTTACGGACAAACGACGACAACAGACAACCGTGCCAAAGACGCCTAAAGCATTATGTGTAGCGCGTCAAAAAGCAAATAGGAAGAGAGAGACAATGGAATATGCTCCAATGGCTCAATGTGGATTGACATGCCTATATATATATAGGCCTAACTTACGCGCTCTGCAGTTTACGTGCGGTAGAAATATAATCGTCATAACGAGGTTTGTTCGACGCAGCGCTGCAGCTCGTGCTGGACGCCATCAATTCGCCATCAAGAGGAAGCGGATGACCAGTGCTGCAGTGCAGTCGACCCTGTGGGCGGCGCGACAAGAACATACGCCCACGCAGATCGACCAGCGATGATGGATCAGTTCAGATGATTTCCGAGAACCTCGCAAAGCACGTTGCTTAGACCTTTAGCCGCAGCAGCATTTTCCCTCGCATTGTTTCTGGCACTGCACTGCAGACCCTAGAACTATTAGGCCTAGCTCACGATTAACCGAACCGTACATACGTATCGCAGGCTTACATCCCCTGCAAAAATATACAATAAATTTTATATTCTGCAATTTCAGTCGACCTATACATGTGATAAATGTAGAAAACGTCATTTTAATACGCTTGTTAACGGCGACATGCAATGACTGACACATCGAAAAGAGCAAAAATCATAAAAAGGTGATATCACTCACCTTCACATCGCTTTACTGTCAATGTGCTGTTGAATAATAGGCCTATCACCTTTTTATGATTTTTGCAGTTTTCGATATGTCAGTCATTGCAAGTCGCCGTTAACAAATGTAGGCCTATAAACTGATGTTTTGTACATTTACACCGTGTCCGAAAAAAACGTCTTGGACATTTTTGATCGTAGCTTAAAGAAGAATTATCAGATTGTAATAATTTTTTAACAGAAATATTTCTGACACAACTGGCCATCAAATGATTATTTAATTTCCCACCGCGCCCAATGTCTGCTTCTGCACTACCTGGAGAAAACAGAACCAACAAAATATTGTATTTTTGTCCAAGAAAGCATTATTATTTAATCAAAATATGACATAAAACACATTTTTTTACATTTCTGTCACCTAGACTGACAGTTCATCCAATTGTCCATTTTACAACTGCCTGCAGTAAAAAAAAATGTTTAAAGTGTCAGCCCATTACGTGACCACAGGCACAAAGATGGTTTTTCGTTTTGTTGACAGCAGTGTCAATGATGTTCTGCTTCAGACCAATCCAGACTTTACCAGTCACTTTTCGAATTCATCAACATTCATGAAAGTCACCTGGTTGACACAGTGCTGCATGACAGTCAAACAGTATAACTGACTGGCTGTTCGGGGCCACAGATCCGTAGATATAAAAAGTTTTTGTACATTTTAATGCACATATCGCTTGTTTTGGTTTTCCAGGCAGTGAGGTGGGAACTAAAACAGTCGTCTGATGAGCAGTTGTGTCTAAAATGTTTGCACCAAATATTACTCAAATCTATCAATCCTTCTTCAAGTGGGCACTTTCCTATTGCTGGCCAATGATGACCATGCGTTTATCTCGCACGTAAGGTTACGGAGATACAAGGCGTCAACGAATTTGGGGTCACGACCTTGACTTTTGGGATCACGTGACGTCATCGGTCACGTAACCATTGTGCAGCGTAACCATTATGGACTCAGCATATGCATATGCATAGCCCCATCTAAGGTTACCCAAATGATTTTTGCTGTTTTAGAGGACTGATATCATCACATCGTCCTTACACACAGTTGTAAACTGGTAAGTTTTTTAACATATATGTTAACTAGAAAAGCAGTCGTAGCCCGCAGGTACCTCCGCCAAGGCAAAGCTATTCGCCAGGTGGCGTCACCATCTTCGCTTTGCCAGCGGTTTTGCTTATGCCCCCTTTAACGCAATGGTAACGAAAATTTCAAAGTGATCCAGAATCCAGGATTCCTGCCGGATTGCCCCCAAAATTGAATCACCTGTAGTTTATGCCACGCCCAACATAACCTCAAAATTTCAGAAAGATCCGTCCATAACTTTTTGAGTTATCTTGCTCACACACAGACAGACAAACAGACAAACAAAGTCCGACAAAAACATTACCTCCTTGGCGGAGGTAATTATAAACGTCAGCGGATCCATTTCACGTCGCGGCTTCTCTTTGCACCTGACCTGACGTTTCGCCGACACGTCGATCACACGGAGGCACAACACACTTGAAGATTTGCTCACCTTTTCGTGCAGCGCGTAGGTCTGAGACAAACAATCAAGTGTGATGCACACGCTCCGAATCCTCCAATCGTCGGCACTGGAGTGCTGCTATAGGCCTACACGCGAAGCAAAAAATGCTTTATAAAAATATTTTCAAACTACAGATGATTTTCATGCTCGTGATCTCATTCTTTTAGTTTGATTATTTATAGGCTGTGTTTTCTTGATTTAAGTCTACTTTCATTTGGAAAAGTATAAAACTGTGCAATATTTCTTATTCGAGCGCTTCTGCATCCTCGAATCATATAGAACTATAAATTACAAATGTTATTGTTACCATTATTAATATATATATACAGAAGCAAACAATTACCTAATCATTCACTGAATATTTGTATTTATCATAGACGACTATGCAAAATGTCAGGGTCAGTTTATTTTTGTTATCGGAACCATGAATTAGCGACTCGGTACAACCTGTAATTTCGGCGAACAAGCTGTGTTAAAACGCTCGACAGAATTCAGTAAACAACATATCAAACACTGTGCTGTCATTATTTTTTGTAACTGTAATCTTTTACATATTCAATTGGGCTAAAGTACTAAATACAGCGTAGTCGACTGTCTACTGTATCGGTCAGTCAACTGTTGCATCGCCAAAGCGACGCTTTCCTCCTCTATGTACAGAATACCGACGCAATACATGTATTGTATATGCAACGTAATGAGATTCGATGATGGCTGCTGGCCGAATCAGTAGCTGTTCGCCAGCTGTCAACGCGTGTAGGCAGCCATACCGAACATGACGACCGATATAGTAACAGCAGCATCAGCAGCAGCAGCAGCACCAGTGATGGGAGTTGTCGAGCGCTATATTCCAGTGCAGTCGAGCAATAATTTGTTTTACGCGCACGTGGCACGTGGCGCCCATAGCCTACCGGCGTGTTTACGATAGTCACGACCTCTCCGCGCTCGATCGTCCTCAGCGACGCCATAGACGTAGGCCTAGCCCACTGCTGCCCGGCAATCACGGTGGAGTTCTGAGACGCAACATGCGGCAGGACAACTTGGCGCCGGCACCAGCACTCTATTCTTCGTGTCAGTCAGTGTCTGTGATTTGATCAGATGGGAGAAGCTGAATTAACATCGCATTCTGTCACGCTCTTCAAGGTATCTTCTCCTCCTGCCGAGTCTCGGCAATTCAGTGAAGGTAGTGTGCTACTCCTTGGCGTGGTGACGTGCATGGGGTATAGCGAGTGGTTAACGAGTTGATCATGATTAACGTAAACTTGCATAGTTGCTTTACACCGGTCCTGGTTGAGACAGCAAACTATCTCGGTAATATAACCAACCAACCCGGTTGTTGTTGTTGTTGTTGTTGTAGCCCACAGCTCCCCTCTTTCGTCAGTTGTCGTCGAGCTTCAGAAAATCAGCCAACGCGTCTGGATCGTTCCATAGGTCTTGAGTTGTCAGTTTTGTCGGGGGGCAGGCAGGGCACTAGAACAAATGTTCAACGAGTGTGGTGCCACTCCACAGTCCAGGCAAACATTCTGTCACTCCTGCAGTGATGCGGGCCTTGTAAGAGTTGAGAAGCCGGCAGTGACCCGAACGTAACTGAGCAAGAGTAGTGCGGACGGATACAGAAAGATAGCATTCGAATGATGATAATGCAGGCGGAGTACAGCGATCAACATGACATCAGGAACTAGGTCATTAACTAAGCCTTCCGTCACTAAGATAGACAAGTCAAGTACCGGTCTGCGTGGCTGGGGTTAAGATGAGGCGCGTTCACCCGTGTCCCTGTGATTTCTCCCACACGGCAGGCGACGCTCGGTAGCTTTGAAATTGGTTTCCATAGGCTTACAGACTCTTCCTTTTTAACCAATGTCTGGACCCTAGATATCATCTCGAACTGAGTTTGTCGTCGCCGTTTTGGAATCGCACAAACCTGGTAGAGACTATTTGGCCTTCGTGATGTGATTCACTCTTCTATTGTTCTGACGCATCTTGCAAGACAGTTCAGGCGACTTGTTCAATGTTCCGCTGGCGACGTCGAACCGTGTACATGCAACACCGCCCGTGTGGCCGCGCTCTGTCCCTCTTCCGTTTCTTTTCCCCAAACTGTAACAAACCGAGTTGAAATAAACCTCCTTTACGTCACACTACCGCCGGCCGACGGACAAGCCGCAGTTTGACGTCTGAAGGTCGAGTCAGTGATACCTCGTCCGTCCGTCCGGTCGGTCAGCACTGTACGACCTGCCTTCCGCCTGCAGTCGCCATCGAGACCTTTACACTTCCTGCTTCGCTCACAGGTTGCTATGGACACCGTTCGTTGTCACTGCAGCTAAGCTAGCTGCTCGTAAACAGAATGCTCAGCACAGCACATCTCACGACATCAGTCGCCGCATTCCGCCATTGCTATAGTTGCGCCGTTATATGCACGCAGCCAATGAGTACACGAACGCGTTATAATATTGACGTACTATAATACGCTAAGTTCGCCTTGTTACAGATCACTCCTAGCGAAAAAAGCTGGCCAAGTCTAATTATATCATTCGCTTCCATGCACCATGTCTCACCCAAACTAGGCGGTGCCCATGGACGACGATGACGACGGTAATGGTAGCGGTAATGGTATTAAGGTTGGTGGCGTGGTGTAGTGGTAACGCGTTTGATCCGATCAGCGAAGTTACTGTACGTCGGGCCCGGTTAGTACTGCGATGGGTGACTGCCTGTGGGCAGGTAAACCATCTCGGTATATAACCAGCCGCCTAGGTCAACTCAGCCTTCCATACCTCCGGGGTAGGTACATTGAGTACCGGCCTATCTGGCTGAGGTTAAAGCGGGGTGCGTTCACCTCCGTCGGGTGGCAGGTAACACTGTGTGATCCCATATGACAAGTGACGCTCCGTAGCTCTGTAAGGGGTTCGCTCCTTAAGAGCTATATTCTGACCTTTACCTTTTACCCTTATTGTCAGACAGAGACGACTATAAAACGGAGCCGACCACTCAACAACAAAATGCAATACAATAAAAATAAATACAATAAACTGACTAAGCCTAAATAAAATCGCTCAGATATATGCTTAGTCATAAAATTTGCTGGACAGATAGGTTCTGAGCTGTTGTTTGCATGTGTCGGTGTTACAGATGGCGCGCACGGGCAGTGGCAGCCTGGGCAGGTCGTTCCACGCGTTGGCGGCCGCCACGCTAATAAAGGCGAGCTCTCCAAACTCAAGTTTGTTCTTGGGAATTAGTCTAATCTCGTGGCTGATCGCAAGACGGTGAAACGATCTGGTAGTGCCACAACTGGTGGTAAAAAATTGATAATTATGCATAATCGAGCTTTGCCAGTGTCACTGATGGTCAAGTGATGATTATTATATAATGAAGATAAAACCGGAAATTAACAAACAATTTTTTAAGCAGCATATAAGCAGCAAAAATTCCAAACAAAGATGCAGACAACGTCCAACAGCCTGACGAGTGGCAGAAAAATGTGCTGAATAAAATGCGAGCTACAGTCAACAGACATAGTTTTATTCAGCCTTGACCATACAATGAGTTTTATCGTTAAAGTTAGGTTCTGAATCAAGGGATAAACGAGTAAAATACCGGTACGCAATAACACGATCGATAGCTATATGGCGTTTTGAGGCGTTGGCTGTTAACGTGATGTCAGCGTCTGAAGTCGTTGCAGGAACTCGACTGAAAAACTTCAAAAAAGAATGCGACGTCATGGTTTGCTGCACGCTGAACTCTGTACACAGACAAGAAAACAGCACCATACGCACGCATCTTAATAGCGAGCGACGTTTTCATGAAGCTAATCTTCACTCACTACCAGGGGCGTCATTCAAGAGGGGGGTGGAGGGGTCTACGAACCCCCCAAGAATTTATAATTTTATTTTTTTCTGTAAATCGTACCTTTGAAACAGTGTTACTGCTGCAAAAAAATACGTTACGCAGACTGAGACCCCCAAGGGCCCCCATGATTACTGAACCCCCCCAACAATTTACTGAAATGACGCCACTGCTCAGTCACTACTCGCCGACGCTGTATCTGAAGTGGTCAGTGTTTGTCTTATTACAATCTGATCACATAACATCACATACTACACTGTGTCTCAAAAAAAAGCATGTGACTACATTTTTTGCAATAACTTGAACAATGAATGTCCGATTATAATAATTTTTGGCACACTTATTAATGAGAC
>Ga0209671_1005791_pt1 | contig 12562 bp, 5 predicted proteins | sample WorMetHERISLAND2_2_FD_187401 | JGI IMG/M metagenome (GOLD analysis project Ga0209671, IMG submission 187401) | Marine gutless worms symbiont microbial communities from Max Planck institute for Marine Microbiology, Germany - Olavius geniculatus... | ecosystem: Host-associated > Annelida >... | reverse complement strand
CAGAAATTTTTCTGCCAAAAATTATTAAAATCTGTTAATCTTTCTTTAAGTTACGATCAATAATGTCGGGGATGTTTTTTTCAGGTTTTCTGTTTATTTTAACACATATTTCGCGTGATCTGCTTTTCCTAGGTAGTGCAAAAACATACATTGGGTGAGGTGGGAAACTAAATGGTCATCTAATGTCAGGTTGTCTCGGAAATATTCTTACCAAAAATTATCAAAATCTGGTAATTGGTTTTCAAGTTACAGCCAAAAATGTCGGGGATGTTCTTTGGGACACAGTGTAGTTTTAATATGGACTGGCTGCGCGTCCTTTGAAACCATTACAAAGTCTTAACATTATTTTTTCTGAATAGCAGCATTTGGCAACAGTCCTAACGGCGATTAGTTACGCGGTGCAGCTAGAGAAAAACTATTGTCGTGTCTATATAATGCTTACTGTTGAAGATATCGATTATCGTGACGTCTAGACTTACGTAGAGCGACGAGTAGACATCGTCGTAGAAAACGATCGGAGTTCGCAGCTGAACCTCGGGAGAGCTGACGTCATCGCCGACTTCCAGCCGCTCGTCGCCCTGAGTCGCACCGAACGGAAACAGCTGGGTTCGATCGATCGCCGCGATGCAGTGCAGATTCAGCACCAGCAGAAACAACACGCCGACGCAGCATCCCACCAGCCGAGACATCGTTCTTGAACCGACGCGCAGAGTTTGCAACAGACGGACGATACTGTCTAGTCTACCACAGTCGAGTGAACTGAAGCGACGTCGCTGCGACCGATGCGTGCGTGAGCCCCCAACAGTCAGCACCAGCAGTAGCAGCCAGTCTGTGTCAAGCTTGCCCACGGCTCATTCAATCCTTTATAAAAGTACTTAGGCCTAACTGACGCTTCTTCGCTCACGGCTTATACGCCTATTCTGTTGGGAATGAAAAAGTTTTGCTATAGTCATTCGTGTTCGTATGCTACTTTGACATTTCCGGACTTACTTCGCGTTTTACATCGAGCGCGTTTGTGGTTATATAATAGAGTGGAGAGTAGACGTAAATTAGGCCTACTTACTTATTTAATTAGACTACTCTATCATGTTTTATGACTCTTGTCTTGCAATGAGCGTTAATTAAGTTACCGACATAGGCCCCCTAACCCAAACGCTCGACGGGTTCCATTCTCAAGCCCACCGTTTTAGTGGCGGCGCCGTGGCAATTACTACAGGTAGCGCCCCTATATTGTCTCCTCAATTTTAGCCTGTCGGGATTTTTTTTCTAATATGTAATTTGGGGCTGAAGCCTGAAAATCTTCCATCTTGAGGAATGCAGGAGAAAAATGAACTTTTGAGCACCAATAATTTTCTAAGTCGGAAATTTGCAGCCGTCTGTCGAAAAATTGCAACCTTGCCCCTCCCCTATTTTCTTAACCAACGACACCGCAATTAACACTTTAGCACTGCATCACAGCCTTCCAACAGTATGTTGTGCTTTTAATTTTGTATCACGAAAACGAGTTCCGTGACAATCAATTGCATAAATTAGGTGGAGGCCTAAAAATTGGAGGCCTAGTCTCGTTAGCCCAGAGCTTAATCCGGCACTGTTGGCGGCGCTATAAGTGCATTAGGCCCCTTAGAATCCAGCCAGCTAATTCACAACAATGGTTCACGAAAGATAATGCGCCCAAGTACACTCCCACCAGTTGCATTCTATGACGTCTAAACTCCCTATTCCCCCATTTCTAATGTCCACAGTGGCTTCTATCCCCCAAATCTGGAATCAAAATCAGGTGCAACTTCGCCCCACTTTCGGGCCCAAATGCCCCACTTTCGTATTCAAATAGCCTACCCCCTCTTGTTGGGCTCCTTTCTCTCTCTAGGGGGAAGTTATGTTAATGATGTAGATAAAAAAGCGGGGGAAAATGAGAAATAGGGGAAAAGTTTGGTTACGGGTGAAGCTTGCCCAATGGAAAATGGGGACAAGTTTTGATCTATCCCTTAACAAAACTTCCCCTCCCCTGATTTTCACTGGGTGCAAGCTGCACCCATCAAATATAGGATATAAGCCACTGAATGTCTAGCACCGCCACTGCTCTTCGCCAAATGCGGTCACTACAGGTTGAAAAGGACAAAAACTGGACACACTGCAGGGCAATTCCCCAACGAGGCAAAAGAGTAGACAAAAATGTGGCAATAAAATTTTTCAAAGAACAGCATCGAGATACTTGAAGTTATGCCAAAACTTCATTTCATCTTGACTTTAGGTGACTATGTCTAAGAATTAGACCCTTAGGTATCTGAACTGCATTAGCAGCCATAATAACAGCAATTTCTACAAAACTCACATATTATTACACTAAACTACTACACTGCATCCCAAAAAATACCCCCGACATTTTCGATTGCCACTTGAAAACCAGTTATAGATTCTGATAATTTGTAGGGTGAACATTACTGACAAAACTTGCCATGAAGTGACCATTCAGTTTTCCACCTCACCCATTGTCTGCTTCTGCACTACTCAGGGAAAGCAAATCAAGCGAAATATACTTTGAAATGAACCAAAAACCTGAAAAAAATCTGTGATATCATCGATTGTAACTCAAAGAAAGATTAGCAAATTTTAATAATTTTTGGCAAAAATATTTCTGATACAACTGGCTATGAAATCATAGTTCAAGTTCTGACCACACCAAACGTCTGCTTCTGCAGTACCTGGGGAAAGCAGACTAAGCATAATACGTGTTGAAATAAATGAACAAACGTCAATAAATTTCATCTATCCAGATCTGTGGGCCCCAACAGCCAGTCTATTACAAGGTTTGACCGACATTTCGAGCAATTTTACTGTAGACAGTTGAAAAATGGACAACTGGATAAAATGTCAGCCAAAGTGTCAGAGATGTGAACAAAATGTGTTTTTGTGTTATAAAAAAATCTGAGTAATCATACCGCATTGGACAAAAAAGTAATATTTTGTTGGTTCTTTTGTCCCCAGGTAGTGCAGAAACACACACTGGGTGAGGTGGGAAATTGCCAAAAAATATTTGATGGCAGTTGTCTCAGGAATATTCATACCAAAAATTATTAAAAATTATTAAAAATGTTCAAGATATTTTTGGGACACAGTGTAGTTTGCACAAACAGCAAAAAACTGTCACAAGAAGAGCTACGAAAACTAGCCATAAATCATCAAAACAGTTTGTATAAGTCAATAAAAATATTTTGCAATTAAAATTTCGATTATGCCACGCCAAAAAAAACATTACAAAGTAGATAAACTGAACAATGGCATCACAAGCATCTCGGAATAAACATTTTCACCCATCTGCAAGAACGAGTTAAGAAAACGCTCAATAACTGAAAAAGTTGCCAAAAAGGAAAACACATTTTCACTGGCAATAACAAACATTAGCCTTTATTAATCAATAGTTACAATTAGCTAATTGTTGAGTTTTTTTGCAATGCGAACTATTAACAAAATTGTAACCATTACCAGTGCTAGTCATAAGATATAATAGTCTAGTATGCTGATCAAGTCAAGTAAAAAGCAATATCAACGCCAAAAAATGAACAATACACCATGCCTTAGCAAGTAGTGATTCCAGAAAATAAATAGCTCTTGCCCTTCATTATTCCTTCAGTGGTTTTACAGCTGACAGTGTTAGGTGATGGTTGGAATTCATGGAGGAAAAATAAAAAGTAAAACCCAATAAAACCAATAACAAAAAATTCTGTGCTAAAAATCCACAAAACTTTCCTCCAATACATCCTGCAGGTGTCGAAAAGTAGGCAGGGTAATAAGTTACAATTTTCCGACAAGCACAGCACAGATTTCTGACAGAAGACAATGTTATGGGCACTGAAAATTTTGAGTTTGCCCCTAAATTCTCGCAAAAAAGGTTTTCAGCCCCAAATTTTGCATTTCTGGATGATGACTTTTATACAAAAACTAAATTTTCAGACCATTTTCTTACAGCCATAAATTTAAGGTAAGTAATCGCCCCCTGCATTTTCCAGCCACAATGCCACTGCATACATGAGGCCAATGTTGACACTGGTCAGTGAACGGAAAGCAAAAAACATCAAATAATAAACTAGTAAATCATGTAGCAGTAGTACCACACAGTGTCTCAAAAAATATGTGCCACTTATTTTCTGAATAACTCTGCGAAACAATGGCCGATTTCGATAATTTTTGGTAGGCAACATCAAGCATAAACTCGATGTAAATAACTAGTTTGGGCCACCTTAAGTTAATACTGTTGCTACACTACCTTGTGAAATGCAGAAGTCACAGTTTGGCCGCTTACAACAATGATTTCATACTGGGTAGTGCATGCGTTGGCTCAAAAAATCAATACAAATCTGTTACTTAATTTAACATTAGTTGTATTCATTTTAAGACTGTTCGCCAACTGAAATGACACATCAACAGTGAATGAACTGCTCTGGAGTTCAGCAATAACTGCAGTTATTGAACATGCTTTTGGCGAGTGGCATTAACGTTCACCGCTTGCCAAGCGTTCGTGCTGGAGGAAGACATTTTGAGCACATGCTGTAATAAAGATGATGTGATGTGACATGCGTGACATTTTGAGAGATAATAACTGTGACTCGTGTTTGCCACCATTCAGTTAATCATTTGTAAGCCAACGCATGCTATACCAAGTTCATTCGTTGTTGCAAATGGCCAAACTACGACCTCTGCAACCAAGGTAGTGTTGCAACAGTATTAAGGTGAGATAGCCAAAACTACAGTCATTTACGTCAAGCTTCTTTGTGATGTTGTCTGCAAAAAAATTATCAGAATTGGCTAATGTTTCACAGAGGTATTAAGAAAATAAAAGTGGTACATATTTTCTTGAGACATGAGTGTAGTAGTAAGTCATAGATGCATCGTGCACATCACGAAAAATAGGCCAACGAAATGAGCAATTCCACACCAATAAACAGAAACAGTCACACATAAATATTTAACACATAAGCGGACATCGTTTTCAGTCCAACGCACACAAAGTCTCAGTCTGCTGCAACGACTCACTCGACAGTTCGTCAACAGTTCATCTGATCACTCGCCTACACAGCACACCAACAAGTTTATCGCTCAACAGTCTCAGACACAGGCATAAATCTATTCCGAACAAGAGAAACTTAGACCACTAAGGGTGCACTGGATGCAGAATGTTCCGCTCCGGAAGGATCCAGATTCAAACTGGAATCACAAATTTTGGATCCGGCTGGATCCGCAAACTGGATCCGGATTCATGCTCACTAAGTTTTCTTTATTCATAATTATCTCAGTCAGTGAATTCTGGAAGCTGGACATTATGCAACAGAGACAGACTATGTATGTTGGCAGTGTGCAATTGATGTATAATTTATCCAGGAAGGATCCACAAAAACCACCGGATATCCGGCCAGATATGGATCCAAAAGTAGTGCACCCCTAAAGACCATAAGGCAGATGGCACGCCAAAAAATGTGCCCCCCACAAGGTAAAAGAATGAAAATGTGGAATCACTGCTTGTAGGTACACAAAACCTATCAATCTTTTAGTCGTCTGGCTGGGGAGGCAAGAAGCCCAAATCACCGCCTCAGACCCAAGCCCTGTCACCACTCCCATCCTGTCCAGTAATAAATACAGATCGATACTGATGGACTCTCAGCATTATGCAGTGACATTTGCAGATGAGCACACTTATAACATTTGCCGAGTGTGGTGGTGAAAGATTTATCAAAATACACAAATATCTAGCAAAAATACGGACAAAACATCACGGCTTGGTTCCTTAACTCCCCATGCAGTAACAAATCAAAACAGTAAAAATTTGTTTGAGAAAAGATAAACTGTACGGCACATGCTGAAACAGAATGTAAAAAAATAATTAAGCAACAAGTACAGATTAAATATAACACAAAGAAAGCAGTACTGCTTTTGAGTAAAAATAACAAAAAATTCAGCAATGCAACAGCCACTTACCAGTTGATGGTGGGCAGAAACCAACAAGATGAGCAGTTTCATGCTTGATGAGTTCATCCGCATCATCAATGAACCTATCACAGTAGCGACAAAGCTGTGTCTCGTTCTCCGTGTCCGAAACCATAGTGTCAGCATACGAGTGTTCTTTTTTAACCGAACTAACGATGGACACTGAACTGTGAGATATGCTGGCACTGGACTTGGTTGACCATGGCACTGCAGATGACAGTGCACCTTCATCATGAGCAACTGCCAGTGTACCAAAAGATTTCGCCAACGACAGATCGTCTTCACTCTCGGACTGTTTCACCACTTCGGTCTCAGTTACCACGGCACCAGCTTTCAATGACGATACGGACGCTGCCTTACCATAACTCCAACTGTTGCACTTATCTGTCAGTATACGATGTGGTTCAGTATTGTTGGTAGCTTTCTTTGCCACTGCTTCAATGGCAGCTTCAAACTGCTTCCAACCCTCTGCTTGATGCAGATTGGGTGGGAGAGAACTCGGTCGACTGCCAGGTAGATTGAAATGCAGAAGTACATGTGCAGACAGCTGTTCCGGTAGATCGGTACGGAAGCTGCAGTACGGACAGCTGTTTGGATGCTCGACATGTTTGTTATGACACATCATGTGAGTGAAAAACTCAGAACGCTGTTCAGTAACAAACGGACAATGCTGACACTCGAAATCTGCTGCATCCGACAGCAGAAACACACCTGAACTTTCGAACGATGGCACAAACCGATCAATGGATGCAAGAGCATCTGGTATACTGTCATGGTTCGGCAACTGCGACGGAAAGCTATCCAGGCTGGAAACTGGCTGCGCATAGACCAAATGATTGTTAGGTGCATAGTGCCACAACACGTGTGATATCAGCTGCCAATAGCTCTGAACACCGTAGTCACAGTAACAACACTCGTACCGGTACTGCTTACCATGTAACCATGTATGACGCTTGAAGCACGCCACCTTGCTGGTTACATATGGACAGCGATCACAGCACCACGTAGACAGCTGACGGTTAGCAGAAGATGACTGGACACCTGCTGAAACATCAGTATTCTCTTCAGCAGTAGCTACCAAACCTTCATCATCTACCTTACTCTCATTCTGACCATTCACTGACATGTTTTGAGCCACTTCGTCCAGTTTACTTGGTGTTACAACATTGTCTACAGGTAGTGCATCAGGGTCAGTAGTAATGTCAGACGCTGACAACTGTGATGCATTCACTGTGTTGTTTTCAGATGCAACCTTCGTGACATCGTCAGCACATGAAGATGATGTCTTCAGCAACAGCTCGTATTCCATGCGTCGCTGCACACATTTGGCAGCATGCACTCTGGCATGGCTTATCAAACTGTGTCCATTTTTTAACCAACAAGAACACTGGTCACACTTGCATGTAGCCGATGCACGACGATGATGAAGCTGCTTGTGGTAAATAAAAGCCCTCTGATCACTGGTCATGTATGGGCATACTGAACACAAATGGAAATGAGTTTTGACGACATCAGTCTTCTGCTGAGATTTCTGATCAGCATGTCTAGCATGCATATCCATGTGACGCTCTAAGTACACTGGCAAACGTGCAAAATACGGACAGATACTGCACTTCAAGTCATAACCGGGCCGCTTCACGTGCATCCGACGATGATCATTAAGGTGAATTAATGCATTGGTTGAGAATGGACAAATATCACACCTATAAGTGTAACTTTTCACTACTTTACGCTCAGCTGAGGACGACTGCTCTGGTGCGTCAATGCTGGATCTGGTATCTTTTGCTGTGGACGCAGAGTTATCGTGCCCAGTTTTGCCATACTGTTTCACTGCAAACTCCGTACCATTGCTGGCATCATGTTGTCTGCTGCCATCAGCACTTTCAGCATTCGGTTTTACACTTGTAGCAGTTTTTCTATGGAGAGCAAGTTTGGACATCTGCTCAGAGATACTGGTACCAGCTTTTACAACGATTGCTGTCCCTCTACGATGTACAGTATGAATGTGTCGATTGATAGATGAATAATGGACTGTTTGCATTTTACAAACAGAACATGCATAGTGCTTCTGCTGGCTGAGGAAACTGGTTTTTAAACACGACCTGGATGCATCTGAACTATCCATTCTTCGTCGCTTAACTTGCAACAAGCTATCTTCAGATGAACTGGCCTGTATGCGACTATTCGGAGTTGGCGTACTAGAACTGCCATAACTCTCAGGATGCATTAATTTGCTAGATTTTCCTGTTTCACCAGAATGCATATGTTTGCCCTGTATGTGAGATAACCCGGTATGTTGCTTTTTGTAAGCTTCAATGGTCTGCTTTGCATCATCTAATGACAATTTCGTGACCTGAGCATTTTCACCTTTGTGCTTGTTACTGATGTGCAGCCGTATATTTGCCATATAGTTACTTCGCAGACCACAGACTGGGCACTGGTAGCGCCTGAAGTCTAAGTGGACCTGTTTGTGAGCATATAGACCCCTCTTAGAAGTGAGCGCTGCTGAGCACAATCTACACACGTACTTCTTCTTTGAAGCAGTGTTTCTCGCATCTAGTAACGAACTCTCGCTGGACGGTGTTTGTTGTTTGGCTTTCTTACAACTGGAGCCAATCACTGGTGCTTCATCTGTATCAGTCTTCTTCATTTTCTTACTCTGGGGCATACTGCCACTGCCAGTTGACGGTGACTTAATTCCGGCTGCTTCACTGAGTACTTTGTGAACGGCCCTTTTATGATGGCATATCGACGTACTCCATTTTGATCTGAAGGGACAGTAAGGACAAGTAAACCACTTCCTAGTCCCATGAGCACACATATATCGGTACTTCTTCTTATTCCCCTTTGCCACTTTGCAAGATGCAGATATCTTTGTCGAGATATTTTTGGGTCGGTAAGCACTGCGCTTTGGCTTTGACTTTGAGTCTTCTGAATGATATCGCTGTACATGCCTGATGATGGATGCATCATTCAATGCACAAATACCACACAGCGGACACTTTGAAGGGCCATCAAACTGATGACTTGCACAGTGTTCGTAGAAACACACTTGTGTATGCGTTGAATAACTGCAATCATCGCATTTATACAGAGTTTTAGTCATACAAGTATCATCATTAGCTTGAGTAGCAGACTCTTTAGCCAATACTTCACCGAATTTATCCTGATGGTTTTGTCTTATGTGCTTGCCTACAACTCGGCATCCAACATGTGAAAAATTGCACAACTGACAAAAAAATTCATAACTGCCGACCTCAGAAATTCGCTTCCCAAGAAAATGAAGCCCCAGAGATCTACTGGACTTAACTAGGCACAATCCACTGCCAGAACTGCTGGTTTCCTTCGGAAAAGAGGGAGCTAATTGTTCTTTAGAAATATCACATTCATCAGCACTGGCTTCCTTATCTGTAAGAATCTCTGGGGTCACACTCTGTTTAAGTAGTTTAGTCCAAACTTTACCACTCAACACCCGTCTCGGGTGCTTTGTCTTGACATGTCTATAAATCGATTGCAGGCTACGTGCTGCATAGAGAGGGCAAAACTTACATACAAATATCTCTATGTCCTGTCCATGCACATCTCGCTGATGAAGCAACAGTGCCCTTGGGCAGCCGGTGGACTGATGACACTCTCCGCAGACAAAAGATGTCCAATGCCTTTTCCTCTTTGCATTTCCTGGCAAGTTACTCTGCACTGCTTCATCACTAGATGCAGCAGGTTCCGCCTCAGTAGACAATTCATCACTGCAATGCTTAATATGCTCAGCGTAGGCAGTCTGATCTTGTGTACCAAATGAGCAGGACATGCACTTGAATGTGGTGCTTACAGAATTTGATGGAAGCATCGTGGCAGCAACTTCTGAAAAAAAACACAATATCATGTATGTCGTTATATCATACCATGGAACTTAACAATGAAAATTATTTCAATACAGGCTTACTACTAATTAACCTGTCAATACAATAACAATTGTGAGAGCTGCAAGTGACATTTTACATTCTACATGCACAAAGTCTGTTATAACGCAGACAGTTTTCTACGGGCCGCGAAATTTCAAGCTGAGCCGCAGAATTTGCCCTTCCCTGCAAAATTCTGATATTTCCACAATATTCAGCAGAAGTTGAGAAATGACTGGTGATTACTGTGATCGCTGACTTGATGGCATAATTATGCACTAACTACATCATGGAAAAATCAAACTGGACAACGGCCTAAACTAAAGTTTACTCGCAAACGGAAAACTGCAGCATATTGCAAACTGCCCCATGGAATTTAGCAAAATTTTCCGTGAAAAACTGTGAGCCCTAGTGATAAGCATTGGCAACTGCAGAGCATTAAAAGCCAAAGTGTCCCGAAAACACAACCGCGAATCATGTCATTAACAGGAATCATGGCTCTTTCGCCCCTGGCTGATTTGCCCCCGCAGCTTGGACGATTCGCCCTCTGGCTCTTTTGCTGGGAAGGTGTACTTTGCGGAATGCGGAAATTTGAAGAGGTGGATTTTGTGGAATTCCACCTGCAGAACGTTCCGCAAATTACACCTTAGAGGTTTTCCACATTCTGCATTCCGCAAAATTCAAATAAAATCAAATAATCAATTTCGCGCAGGCTTAGGCTTACATTTGAGTCTCAAATCGACATCGGCACATCACAAATGGTGCAGTCACGCAGTCGGCAAAGTGTTGACGTTTTTAACTTAACTCTTAAAACGCCTTGAAGTCCTTTAACTCACGAGCATGTAAGCCGGCACATCACACGCAAATGCAGTGTCAGCTCAATAGCCTAGGCCCATTCTACAAATGATTCCTGACACGGCGCAAAGACCGAGTCGTTTGCACAAGTCATCATAGACTACCGTTAAGGCACGATCAAAGACAGCTAAACCTAAACGATTAAACTCAAGTAGGTCTATACACATAACGGTTGCCGCCGCGGCAGAGACGTTTGCTCTTACTTTTTATCTGTGCATGATATTAAGCATTTTTGCAGGCCTAAAGATATTAGGAGATACCCCGGTAGCTATCAACTTTATAATAAATAGGCCTACCGGTACTTGCATTAGAAAGACATTAGAGATAAATGACTATTTACAAAATACAACGTGAGTCACTTATTACCCTGATACCAAATCAAGGTAACATAGGCCTACCAAAACAATGATAAAAATTAGCCTACTATCTTCTTCTGCAAGGCACAACGAGGCTTGTGAGCATGGTGGTCGAGCGATCTGTAGTAGGATTGTACACCTATTCAGTTGACATAACTCAACAACAAAAGCATTTTATGCAATTTTAATTCCGCAAAGTATGCCTTATTCCGCAAAAAATTTCTGCAGGTGAAATTCTGCAAAATACATCTTTTTGAAATTCCGCATTCCGCAATCTGCATTCCTCAAAGTACACCTTCCCTCTTTTGCCCCCTAGCTCATTCACCTAGTGGCTTGTTTGTCCTCTGGCTGATTCACCCCTTCAGCTTAGTCGATTCACGCCCCCACCCACTATATCTTGGTTTAATGTCAACTAATAATTTCTGTTTTGTTTTTGTTTACAGAACGACAACAACTACAGTGTATCGTCACTCAAAATTGTACCAAAAATAGGGGAAGGTTGTTTGGAGAAATTAGGGGGAAAGTTAAATATTATAATTCTGCATTTTTGATATATTGCATTTTATATATGATATATTTTATTTTATATCAAAATGCAGAATTATAATATTCACTATCACCCCTTAATTTCCCAAAATTCTTTCCCCTTAATTTTTTTCTTGGAGCATTTGCTCCAAGGTTTATATGGTGTAGACGCCCTGGGCATAAACTTCGCAAATCAGCAGAACATACCAATACCATTACCTTAGTTATCCAAATCATACACATAAAATACTAAAATAGGCTAATACTGCCTATGCGACCGATTCTATTCCAAAAAGTGCAAATTCAACAACTTTTTTAATCGCGGCATAGAATATCTAAGAGGCAATCGTATCATTCAGAGATGTCACAAGTATTCGAATCGAATACTTGCGACTCGAGTCGGAACATGCAAGCCACAGTAGCGAAACTTGCTGCTGCCGCCCACAGAAGCCACGGCAGCAGCAGCAGATAGTCCAGCCCGTGGGCCAGCCACGCGACGGATGTTCTAGCACTTTCTAGCTGAGTCACTCGTTAAGATGTCGACGGGTGTGACTCCCGTGTTTGCCGACATAAATCTGGAGGAAGATGAAGAGGACGCGTTGTTAAATAGCCCGCCGAATGTACTGCAGGTACGTCAGATGTATGCTTGAGTATAACAGCTGAGTGAATGTGTGTTGTGACGACAATACTGTACAAAAATCAGAGCTCGAAGCGGAATGGTATGGCCACACTTCTTTTTTGAAATAAGTCATACCATTTCGTGGAATTTAGGCAACCAACCGCCACTGTTTGCATCGATCAGTGGCAAAAATAGTTCTAGCTTGAGGGGTGACCAGAATTCTGTTTCGTTTTGTTCTAGAAAATGATGGCTACACGCACGTGTGTATGCGCGCGGGGAGAAGATGGTGACTCAGCAGCGGCCAGTGAGGAAGAGGTTCTGCGTAGCCC
>Ga0209671_1005790_pt1 | contig 12563 bp, 8 predicted proteins | sample WorMetHERISLAND2_2_FD_187401 | JGI IMG/M metagenome (GOLD analysis project Ga0209671, IMG submission 187401) | Marine gutless worms symbiont microbial communities from Max Planck institute for Marine Microbiology, Germany - Olavius geniculatus... | ecosystem: Host-associated > Annelida >... | reverse complement strand
TACAATCATTTACGTCGTGTCTTCGCGATGTTGTATGTTAAAATTCATTACAATCAGCTTGGTTTTTGGAACACGATGTACATGAATATTTGCTATTTTTCGTCGTCAGTTTTGATAGCACTGTGCATCATCTGTCTTTTCTGCCCGTTTGAATTCAAGACGACCACTTTTGTAGGGATCTGTGTGGTAACACGCGGTTCCAAACGCCTGTGCGGCGTCGTTGCTGCTACAGATAGAAGAATGTCGGACAGTCGCGCTCCTGCTGCTGGATGAAGATCAAACGCCTGAGTTCTAGCGATCATCAACCTGGGCGCAGTCAAGACTTTTGATATCAGTTACTGTATATTTGACCGAGCAACTATGTCGTCGGTAGCAGGATGGCTGCCTTTGGCCAGGGCCTCGGCGGTCGGTTGGGTACCAGTAGCACGGTGCCCCATGCCGCCGTCGGTGCACGACACTCGTCCCAAATGTTTCGTTGATCGACGTCTTAAACTTAACGTCAGCGGCCGGCGTTTCGAGACCTGGCAGCAGACCGTCGAAAAATACCCCGACACCCTCCTCGGCTCCGTCGAGAAAGAGTTTTTCTACGACTCCGATGCTGACGAATACTTTTTTGACCGTGACCCGGAACTGTTCCGACACGTGTTAAGCTACTATCGGTCAGGACGTATCCATCTGCCGAAGCACGTCTGCTTCTCGGCTTTCCACGAAGAATTGGAGTTCTTCGGAATAACTGGTGACGCCATCAGCGACTGCTGCCACGAGGAATTCCAGGACAAGTATGCTACATACATACTAGCTGCGTCGTGGTACGGGAACAAGGGTGTACTGCTCTTTCCTCTGATTTTTTTCCTGTCAGAAAAAATGTTGTTTTTTCAAAAATACTAAATTTATGGTTGAAGCTTCTTCATAAATCGCTATTTGGGAAAATTTAAAGGCAAAATAAAAGCTGTCTGTCAAATAATTGCAAGTTGCAGCCCCTCCACTTATTTATCCACGATGCCGCTAATATACACTGCACTTTAGTAAGTAAGTAAGTAAGTAAGTAAATAAGTAAAGCGTGAATTTATGTAGAGTATTTTGTGATGAAAACATTAAACGTCAATCACACTGCATCGTTTTTGTTTACTTCTGCGAGACTGTTTGAAGTTGTCACTCTACACTGGCGTGAATAAGTGAGTCCCATACTCAATGTAAGGGTTTTGATCGATTGGAAAAGTCAGAAAGCATTTTAATTTTTGAAAGTTATTTGGCATGTATTTACACAGAAGCAAATAATACAATAACCATTAATTATACACGTTTTCAAGTCATTATCTTAACAATTTCAAATATTATAGTGAATATTTAATTTTTATAAATAATAAAGTTATATGATTAATTATATAATAATTAATTTTTCACGTAGTTATACAGCTTTGCGAAATATTAGTGTCTCGTGCGTTTATAATAAAACGTTGATTATATCGCGTCGCTCGAAAAATTGTCCGACTGGGCAAAATTCATACGCCTATAATGTTCAGCAAGCAGTGCATCTGTCGGACGTAATTGTTTACATAACGAGGACATTTGCTCAATTCCGCTTGGCAGAATCATCGCTAATGAAAAACGCGCGGTATGCGTTGTGGACGCCAATTGCTTTTGTCATGGTTTTATTAACCACAAGCAAAGATGTTGTCGACGCCTTGTGCCGACATGTATGCGGCCGTGCGTCCGGTTGCCGATAAGACGCTTTAACCCGTGATAATAAGTAATTGCAGGAGCGTTTTGAATTATTAGGCCTAATTTTCTGAATATGTTTTCTTGTAATAATGTTGTAACGGTAGTCTAAACAATCTAAGCCAGATATGTTTAATGTTTCGTTGTATAAAAAGATGCGAGCATTACTTTCAAAACAGCTCTTTGAAAGCGTTTTTAATATCTGTATAGCATGTGTATTAGCTGCACCATTTTATTGCATACTAATAAATAGTAAAAGTACTTGGACAGCAGAAACTGGAATTCTGATCCAGATTCGTATGACCATTAAAATCTATGACTCTATCGATTGTTTCTCTGGCTATTCTCTGTCTCTTCGTAAAAGTTCTTCAAGCTTCATTAGCTCCTTGCTCAGATACACTGCATAGTTTATGTGAAGAAAATTATTGACCTTGGATGACCTTGGAGGTCAGCATTGTAACAGGAACTGTATAGGCTGTAGCGCGTCTTCGCTAGCAAGGCGTTTATATTTTGAGAAAAATTTGCGAAACCTGCGTCCGATATTTGCGTTGGTTATTTACGACTGTAGCCTATAGCTATTTATATTACCTGGCGAAATGACCACGTTCGATACTAGTGTTCATTGTAGCTTTCGAGAGTAGCGTTCCGTTAACATAGCGTGCGTAGAACTGCGTCATTTCTGAGAAATCGTTTTCTCTTCGTGATTGGAAGTCGGACGCCTGGATTCGGACGTAAGCGGTACGGTCGGCTTTCCCTAGCGACAGCTGGGCTTTGTTGTAGTTGTTTCACTTACTTGGTTACTTACGTGTCAGGGCCAGAGAACACGCGGAGCGGCAGACAGACGACAAAGCGCCTGACGAGGAGAAACACTTCATTCCAGTTGACAATGAGACAGTGCGGCAGCGCATGTGGAGGGCCTTTGAGAACCCACACGCCAGCTCACCCGCACTCGTCTTCTACTACGTCACCGGGTACGACTATTTAAACAGCACACAAAGTTTTAAATCCGAATAGTAAGTACACAAGTATACAAAATATATAAGCCTACAATACTGATATGTATTTCGCTAATCTGTCAACTGAATCGTTACCCAAAAAAATTTTTTTACCAATATGTTTTAGTGACCTGTAATTCAAACAACTTGAGTGTGTTTTTTTCAGAAAATATAGAAGAAATGCTTAAAATCACTGTTTGTGTAATGTATTTACCGACTTTCAAAATATTGAAAACAGTCAGGGTTTATGATCCACAATATTATTTCAATCGGACTTTCTCGCTAAAATCGATCTTTGGCACATTCAGTTAGATTTGGTGGGCAACATTATTTCGATATCTTTTCTGGAAACGTCATACAATGTATTATGCAGCAAATCGCCAAGTTTTACGATCTTTACGAGATGTCTGCTGACAGGTTCTTTATTGCTACGTCTGTGTTGGCAAATATTGCCGAGACCGTGTCGTGCGGTATTGTTCCTGGCTCGAATGACGTCTGGCCGTGCGGCGAGCGCTACTCAGACGCGTTCTTCTGTCTCGACACAGCTATTGCGACACAGCGTGGTCCGTCTGTCTCTCCGTCTGTCACACGTCTGTCTCGACACGTGCTGTGTGCTCATCTTCACGGCAGAGTATCTGCTGAGGTTATACGCCGCGCCCGCCAGGTGTCGCCACGCTCGCTCCGTCATGAGCGTTATTGACGCCGTCGCTATCTTCCCGTACTACGTCGGACTAGGAATCACCGACAACAAGGACCTCAGTGGGGCATTCGTTACACTTCGTGTCTTCCGTGTCTTTCGGTTCGTCCCTACAGTATTTGTGTGGCTTGGTAATGTAACGGTAACGGGCCGGACTGATGACAGAGAGATCCCCTGATCGACTCGGGTCCGAAGCACTGCCATGTAACAACCTTGGGTAAGTTGTTCACACATGTGCCTCTGTTCACCAAGCAGTATAATTTGGTACCGGCCAAAGGGCGGTAATGCTCCGCGGCTGGGAAAATAACCATAGGTCTGGCGTCGCACTGGCCATGCGTCACGGTCTCAGTGGTTTATCCACCTACGGGCTCAACGACCAACGTATGGGAGATGAGCACCCCGCCTATATGCTCCTGATGGGGTACGGCACGCTTTTACCGTTACTTTATAGGGTGTTTACACGATCGAGCAAACATCGAGCAGCTAGCTCGACGTTCTATGGTAATTAGCATGCTAATTAAAAGGGCGGGCGGGTTGTAATTGGAAGGCCTATATAACAGGCTTAGGCTCTTAGCCCACAGCTGATCAGCTGTGGGCTAAGAGCCTAAGCCTAGGCCTACGTTTGAGCCAGGGGGTGGGGTTCCAATAAGCCTGCTTGAGCCAGCTGGATGTTTGCTCGATGTTTGCTCGATCGTGTAAACACCATATTACTTACATGTACAGTATTGCTTAGTGTGTAATAGTTGACAGGAATTGCGGGTAATAAAATACAAAAGTATAAAACAGTAATCAATTTTTATTTTTTCTAATGGTTTAAGTCGAGTCTGTATGACCGTAATGTAAAAAGAACACGTTTATAGCATAATGGACATTGAAGGCCATGGCAAGGCGCAAGGGCTTTTTACTCAGTCATATGATGTGACCCGGTATGTTGCATATGCTAACCACTAGACCGCTAACTGTGTAGGAATGTAGACTGCATGGTAGCGTCTTGCATGTTATTTCTGGTGAAGGATATTCAAGTTCTCTCGACACTCGGCAGGTCTGCGCATCCTTGGAAACACACTCAAGTCATGTGCCAGCGAACTTGGCTTTCTCGTCTTCTCGCTTGCCATGGCCATCATCATCTTTTCGACGATCATGTTCTACGCCGAGAAGAACGTTCCAGACACGGACTTTACCAGTATCCCGGTCTCGTTTTGGTACACCATCGTCACCATGACCACGCTCGGGTAACACTTATGTCATTTGTTTATTTAGTTAGTTAGTTAGTTACTTACTTACTTATTTATTTTGAGCTTAAAGTAGTCAGTTCCCTATAGTCGAAATAGTGAACGAAAAGAAAACATGTCTGAAATGATCATGATGCGGACTCGGAAATTAGGAACGAGTGTCTGCCAGCATTGAATTGATGGACGGCGACGGACAAACATTAAAATGAAAACTGTTTTGTTGCGCTGTTTTGTATCGTTGTTAATTGTTTTGTACTGTTTTGAAAAAAACAGAACTTGTCTAATTAAACGAATCCATGGCTGTTTTCATATCATAAATGGGGTGAGATCATCGTTATTAACGCTAAAATAAGAAAATAAATGTTGTATAATAGGCCCCTACTAATTCGGTGGACGTCAGTGAGTAATAACACGCAGAAGCGTAAGCTGGCGAAAAATTTATTTAAAGTGCACTGTGTCTCAAAAAACATCCCCGGCATTTTTGACTGTAACTTGAAAACCAATTAAAAGATTTTGATAGTTTTTGGTACAAATAATCCTGACATAACTTGCCATCAAATGATTATTTAGTTTCCCACCTCACCCAACGTTTCCTTCTGCACTACCTGGGGAAAACACAACCAACGAAATATCACTTTTTATCCAATGCGATATGATTGCTTAATTAACATAACGCGTAAAAACATATTTTGTTCACATTTCTGACACTGTGGCTGACAATTCATTTAGTTGTCCATTTTTCAATTGCCTACAGTAAAATTGCTTGAAGTGTTAGCCCACTATGCGAACACAGGCACGGAGACGCTTTCTCCATTCACTTGACAGCAGTATCGATAATGTTCTGCTCCAGACAGGCTCTACCAGTCACTTCTTGACTTCACAAACATGCCTAAACTTTTTCTGGTAGACACACTGCTGCATGACAGTCAAACTTTGTATCAGACCTGCTGTTGGGGCCCACACATTAGGATAGATGGAATTTATTGACGTTTTTATGCCTGGTTTGCTTTCCCCAGGTAGTGAAAAAGCAGACGTTAAGTAAGGTAAAAACTAAAACACTTATTTAATCGCCAGTTGTGTCAGAAATATTTTTGCTAAATATTATTAAAATCTGCTAATTTTTATTCAAGGTGCGATCGATAATGTTGGGGAAATGGTTTGTTTCCAGGTTTTCCGTTTATTTTAACGCATATTTCGCTTGATCTGCTTTCCCTAGGTAGTGCAGAAGCATACATTGGGTGATGTGAAAAACTGAACAATCATTTGATAGCGAGTTGTGTCAGGAATATTCTTACCAAAAATTATTAAAATCCGGTAATTGGTTTTAAAGTTACAGTCGAAAATGTCGGGGATGTTTTTTTGAGACACAGTGTATATACGTTGGCGCTGTCTGACTTTCACACTAAAGTCAAACTTTCACACTCTGAAAATGTCAGGTTACTTACTATATGGTCGCGAATGTCGACGAACGTGATGGTCGCGCGAAAAAATCGTAGCAAAAGAGACCGTAACATTTATCAGAGCGCAACGGAACAGTAAGCAAAGAATCTCCCTCGTATGCACGAATATATTCCAGTAGACAACCAGCATTGCCATAATCTTTTTGCAACAGTTAAAAAGTAGGCCCAGTCTTTTGTCTTTAGGTGCCATTAAACACAATGAAAACAAATCTCGAAACAGACAGAAATGAAATTAAGATACAGGCCTACGCATAAGTCTTATAGCGGCGTTTAAAATAAATTACTGTTTAAGGTCAAGTAAAATTTTGTTTAAATGTAATTCGGACAGTTCTAACTCTAAGCCTATTATTTATCGCCGACGAATCTGCGTCATGCGACGAAATTTAAAGAAAACAAAATGATCGTCTAATAACTTCAGAGACAGGCATGACAGCGGGCAATCTAAGTTGATTAGAAAAAACGCATAGATTAATATAGATTACTATCTTGGGGCGTTCTTTGTTAGTCCGTGAAAAAAAACTGACGAGCATGATAAGAGGAATGTAAGCTGGAAGTGTTAGCCGGCGATTACGATTTATCGTGAACGAAACGGGTGAGCATAAATCGCTTGGTCGAGTGAGCAGTTTATTACAGTCAAGCTTTATCAATTATTTACATAAATTACGATGCATGGCCGGACCTACAGGCCTACAGGCAGCTTCTCGGTACAACCGCATTCATTTCTCGACGTTTTTAGGTTTACACAATTTTATGACTGTGATAAACTGTGAGATACGCGTGTCGGCTGAGTGCATAGTGGCCGCATATCGAAAGGAAGGTGACAAAAACCGACAACTCGCCATTGACAAAAATAAGCTTATATTGTCGTCGTCGTCATTTTTATCATAATTAACATATAGTTAGGCCTATTATTATAAATTTGTACACTCAGTACAACAGTCAAAAAAAAAACAAAAATAAAGCACAAGAAAAAAATGAAAATGGCTAAGAACGTACGATCAAGCAGTTAGCAAGAAGAGATGGCAGATATTATTTATGTCGCCAGTATCGAGGCATTGATTGTAGAGAATAGCTACAAGCTTAATGCTTCAACATAACGTAACTCCAACAATGACATAAGCTTAGCACATACAATGAAACTCATCAGAGATGTGTGGCGAGTAAGGCTACAAAATGACATCCATTGCAGTGGTATTACATAGTCTGTTTATTGTCTGTTTAACAAATTGTTCACTGGTAGTCGATAACGTACGATAAACTGCAAACTATTGCCAGTGGGTTTGCTTGATAAGTTTTATGTCCTGCACAAATTAATTAATATTGTCTTTAATGCTTTGTGGTTCCACGAATAGGCCTACTGTATGCATTGCCTGCCTGAGGCAGCTATTTGTATCTCACATGTTGGCAGGATTAGTGAATTTCTAAAACGTAGTTATGAGTTTCGTTTCTGTAATTAGAAATTTACTTCTGCTAACACATCTGCCACCGATAACTTGTTGTACCGACTTGTTGTCTAAGAATGTCCAATAATTTCACAACATATCGACGAAGTAATTTAGGCCTAATTAAATCTATATTAAGTTGCCCATGACATTTCATGTCGTGATATTGATATTACCTCTATGTAAGTGTAGGCCTACGTTTTTTGATTTGCACTAGAGAGACTTCATAGAAATTTCACAGCGCCTGATTTAGGCTTATACCTGCAGTTTCTGCACCTTGCAGACTGAAACTTCGCCACTACATTGCCGTTATTAATAGACAGATTTATGACTAAGCTGAGACACGTGAGCGCTAAATAGCGAGCCGCTTACTGATATCATTTCTAGGCTTGCTGGCGATTATCGGCTGTTTTACGACCCGACGTGACACAGTGACACTGGGGTGAACAGACCAGCTCCTCTCGTCATCAAGCTGTCGGCGGGAAGGGTACATTTTTCCAGGGAGAAAACACGTTTTTCACACTTTACTGAAACCCATGTAAAAACCGCAGCTTTAGCTTTTTACTTATTGGCCAGTTATGACGGTGTTTACAATAAATTTTTTTCGGTGAAGATCTGTGACTTTTTTCTGCCCGAAAGTGTGTGTAATTTTACTCTCCCTGTCGAGATAATTAAAACTTAGAATATCTTGTAATGTGCTATAATCATTTTATTGCATTTTTGCATTTTAAAGTTTTTAGTCAATTAGCCGATAATTTAGTCAGTCAGTCAGTCAGTCAATCAATCAATAAAATCACATTTTATCTTAAGTCGCAAACGAACCACGGGTGAATAAAACAAAGCATAAAACAATAAAGGCAAGACATGCAAAAATTTAAACAAGATTTTGCCCAGACGTCACCCAATTCTTTTTCGGATTTACATTCCTCGCGTATATACGACGCATAAAGATTGTACATATTGGTCTAAAGTCATCGACGGCGCAGCAACTGGTGACAGCAGCCGCATCGCATGCGCCGGCTGCGGAGATTGCGCGGGTGTATAGAGAGTGAGAGAAAGAGAGTTAAAGCGACTGGCTCCACATCAACTTTCCTCGCTAATTCGTTTTACGAGTTATCGCCTGCAGGCGATATCTCGATGGCGCTTCAGGTGTGACTGCATTGCCGACGAAAAAGATGGCAAATTGCGTAAGTGCTTGACGTATGGCCTATTAGCCCATCCGTTAGTTTTCACGCCTTGCCCAATCGGTCACACTTCTGCCGTTTAAATTACCGGACAATTATTGTGCACCGGAAGAGATAGTCGTGTTTGCGCCGTAAAACATTCTTACTCAAGCAGCCTGTAGCGACGGTATGACGTTGAAATGCAATAATTGCATAAAGATGTTACCTGCGTTCACCTTTTCGACGTACCATGATGACGGACGGTGTTTGGCCGACAGCTTTCACCATCGCTGCACCACAAGCCTGGAATCAACTGTTGACATTCACAACAATGACACATATAAGACTTTTAACTGACCTGTTAAACTTACAACATTTTACTAATTGTCACCTACCGTCTTTAGATTTCAGCATACAGCTTTCTAGGTTTTGTTAAGCGCTGTTTTTAGGACTGTGTATATAGGAAACGCAATACAAAATTTTTGTGATTGGTTCGTCGACTGATAAGCAATTATCACAAAACACAGTTATTTATTGGGAAACTTTCATGTGTATAAAACTTTGTTTATAGGAAACTAATAGCAGTGAGTTCAAACTGTTTTTGGGGACCCCGAACCACTGCGCAAATTTTTTCTTAAATCGCGTAAAAATTGCGACCCTCGAAGCAAATACAGACTGGCAGACGCTCGCGATGCTTGCTATTTTCGGTGAGTAAAGACATAATATTTTTATAATCTGTCCCATGCAGCAGCATCGTGAAGGATAAGAATGGAGCTGAGTTCATTGCCGACGCCGGCAGACAAAATCTATCAGTAGGGCCTACTGTCCGTGTCAGTCAGCGGGGGGTCGACAGCAGAGTACATAGTGGTGACAGCGTGTGTGGTCTGTTACCACCCGCACGACGAAACCGCCGCCCGCCCGCCCGCAATATTCTCTTTCGTTATATAACATTCTCGTCATGCGGCATTTGACGGCACGCGTACATTATTAATACGCCGCTTCGGTGACTGCAGTGTCGGGCTGCGACTGCGGGGACTTCTACACTACGCGCGCCCGCAGGAATAGCGAGCCATTGCGATGTACGCGCGTCACTGAATGCTATTCAACGATTGCTAATTATCTCTTCTAATAGTTACCGTTCTGCCAATTTTCTCCGTCTACACGGCAAAAATAGGCGTATAGCGTTAGCGTATAAAAATCGAGCTGTTCGACCGTATAGAATTGCAGCAGGATTGCTTATGTAACGTTGTACCCATCTGGCGTGTAGGCCCGTCGAGAGCCACAGCGGAGCACGGGGAAACATTCTCGCGGAGCGCCCAAACATTTTCTTGGGACCCCCTCTGGGAAGAAAATTTTTGAATTTTTTTTTAAAATGATACATTCTGGCGTACTTTGTATTTCTGGCCGACGGTGGGGCCCCCAAACGTCGCGGGGCTCGAGGTAGCTAACCCCCCGCACTTTACCCTTTCGACGGGCCCGCCGACGTGGTTTTTGAATACGACTTAAATATGTCATGCTTAAATAAACAAATACTGTATTGTAGATGTATTGTAGAAATGATGCATGTTACGTTTGGCTTAATTTTACACCTACCTACTCTTACGCTTAATAATCCAAGTATAAATGTATTTTTCTATTTACGTCAGTTATCTCGGTGAAAAATGCTACTCCGAATCTTCTAAAGCTTAAAATTCTACGTACACTTTATTCCACTACATTATGAAGTTATATCTATGAACGCCGAAAAATATCGAATGCTTTAAAATACGTTGGGTAAGGTCAAATAATCAATAATTATCTAAATATAAGGGCTAATTGTGTCGGGAATATTTGTACCATAAGTTGTTGAAATCCGATAATCTTTCTTTAAGTTGCAATCGATGATGTCGGAAATGTTTTTTGCGACACAGTGTACAGTGACGTAATATGTAAGGCCTACGATCGCGTACATTTTCGTGTCGCGTTTCATTGCATTATTACATTGATATTACCCTTTTATTTCGTTACCGTACGGTCAGTAGACCAATACGTATCTCGAGCCATAGCAATATATAGACAGTGGTTGTAGGGCTGCTGCGAAGTGAGTTTCGGAAAATGTCAGAAAATTTTACTGTGGCGAAGAGCGGCCACACGGGACATAAACATTACACACCTTATGCTGCTATTAGTAATTCGCAGTGATTTATTGCTGCACAGGGGGTCGGTAATGTGACGTTTAGTGTACGCTTTTTGATATGTGTGGTGTGACTGCTGTATAGAGATGAGGGTGCCACCTACGTACTTCCAGCTGGATAACGACCAGTGTGTAACAGGGAAAAGTTTAGTACATCATGCAAATAGTCAACATGTAGACTATGCCATCTTGTTATGCATGCGCTGCGCATATGCCTATAGAGATACAAAAAATTGAATTTATGGTTGTAAACTGCCAAACAACGACTTCCGCATTTCACAAGGTGTAGCAACAGTATTAATGTGAGTTGGACAAAACTATAGATTTACGACCAGGAGCGTCCACTCCATTGACAAATGCCTCCTGTAAAAAATTGGGAAAAGTAAAAAATTGAAAACTGGGGAAAGATTTTTTTTCGATGGCAAATTGCCTAAAATACCAAAATACGCATAACACCATATGCGACACCATATGCAATGCTCCATTTTTTTGCTCCCTTCGCTTGCAGATTACTTGTAGCCCCTATTTTTAAATTTGTGGTGTCACAATGCTTTTGTTGCTTTTATTGCTTAAACTGAATTGAATTTGGTAAATTAATTTTTTTGGCAAAATAAATACAATTGTTTTCACCAGATATCATATTTAACGCTAAAATGCACCAAATTCAATTTCGGTTGTGGCTCCGCCCCATACCCCACTGGGGGAGCTTACAGCGCTCCTTCAGACCTCCTGGATTCAAGAAACCCTACTTTCAAGGGGAATGGACAGAATGAAAGAAAAGGAAGGAAAAGGAAAGAAAAAAAGCAGTGGTTTAGACAAGGAGGAGAGAATTTAGCCCTCCTAATCCTTCAGACGACATAAGCATACGTTTAAACCATAATGTAAAAACGTTTTAAAAATGTAAAAACCGTTAAAACGTAACAAAATAGTACAAATTTTTTTAAAAACGTTCTAAAACGTTAAATAAAACGCTAGCCTTAGTTTACTCAACCTCTTGTTTAGTGCCAAATGTTGTAGGTGCAGTATAGCTGAAACTAGAGACAAAGAAAACTTTATTCAATTTCACTTCCAGCGTGGGTCATAAAACCAGGTATTCCTAGACCAACTAAATAAAGTATTACCACTGTCTGTTTCTGTGGCCTCAAGTGTGCTTTCTAAAGTGATTAATAAAATTATCAATAAACGTTTAAAAAAATAAAAATAAATAAAAAACGTAAAAAATGGCAAAAATAAAAAAAATAAAAAAACGTTTTTTAACATTTATGGTTTGAACCGTAGTAAATTTGCCAAATTGGTCAGTTTATTCTCTGGAAAATAATAAAAAGTATTGCCGCCAAATTTTATCTTTTAAAGCCGAAATGCACCAGACTAGATTTTGGCTGGGGCTCTGCCTCAGACTCCGTTGGGGAGCTCACAGCACTCCCCCAGACTTTTTAGCTGCATTTCAAGGGGTCTTAATTTTAAGAAAAATAAGCGGAAAGAGAAAAAAACAGGGGAAACGATAAAAGAAGAAGAACGAGATAAACGAAAAGAAAAGGGAGAAAGAGAGGAAAAAGAACAAGGTTTTAATACACGTTTCTGGCTAGGCCACTGAAAAGGGGGAAAGTGCAACGAAAAAGGAAATGATGGAAAAAACGAAAAAATTAAGGGAAGAAGGGGGAGGGAGGGCGTCAAAGTTGGGG
>Ga0209671_1005789_pt1 | contig 12563 bp, 7 predicted proteins | sample WorMetHERISLAND2_2_FD_187401 | JGI IMG/M metagenome (GOLD analysis project Ga0209671, IMG submission 187401) | Marine gutless worms symbiont microbial communities from Max Planck institute for Marine Microbiology, Germany - Olavius geniculatus... | ecosystem: Host-associated > Annelida >... | reverse complement strand
GATTATATTTCGGTCCATAAGGGGGGGGGGTGGTGCTGCGCCCCAAAATTTTTACACGCGCTAGAAAATGACCAAGTCTCGCTAGCGCACCCCCACCGGAAACGGAGATTTTTCTTACAATTTGTTTCAAAGGGAAATCACAAATTGGCTTAAAATTTAGTAAATGAGCGCTTATAACTTCTGAAGTAGGGGGAGTATAGCGCAACGAAATTTTGTCACGTGACGTGCCACTAACTAGGCATGATAAGTTGTGTACAAGGTTTAAAATTTGGAAGGGCAAAAAACGTCCAAAATTCGGCGTGATTTAGGAAAATTTCGGCTTTGAGCACGAGCCACGTGACTTTGCTAAGAGAAGCATTTCAACCCCGTGAATTTTCCCCCCATTCTTACATGCAGCGCCTGGCGGACTGACGTTTGGCTTTGCCCCAAATTTCTAGTTTAAATTTTTTACGGGTTTTGTGTATTTGTATATTAATGCAAACTAAATTACTTTATCTGCTTACGATTGCCAGTTTTTTTGGGTTTAGGGGCCTTCACCGCAGCCTGCTATGGCTGACGTTTTAAAAAATTGTTTTATTGTTATAGGTTGTTTTTTGGGAAATACGCGTATACCTAAATTTCCTTTTCCTTCTGTGTTGAGGCCCGTACGGCGCGACTGGTTCAACTGGTGCGACTGGAGTGAAAGGATCGACTGGAGACCGAGGTCCGACTGGTTTGCCTGGATTCACTGGACCGCCGGGAAGCACTGGGCCTCGAGGTTAGTTGGCGTCGTGTCAAATAGTGTTAGAAACGATTTTAAGTAATAAAAGGAAGTATAAGAAAGCAGGAAAGTAATTCACCACATTCTGGTCATTAATTTATCAAACGTCGATGAATTTGTGATTTTTTTACCATTACACTTAACAATAACTTTGCAATTAATTGGCAGTTGAAAATTCTACCGACTCCAAGCTATATGTTTTTCGCACTTTTTTCTTCCCTGGGTAGCGACGCGCGAGGTTGGCATTGTCGTATTTTAACGAATTGTTCAGTTGTTTAATTTCTAACGTTCGATTGCGTTGTCGTTTTTCACTGCATGCTGGGACTGCGAATACGGTAGTGAATATTCTATCTTGTCAATTCCATTGGACTCGGACTCGGACTAAGTGGGCACGATCACTGCACTGTGTTGTGTGTAGGACCGCCGGGATACGTGGGTGACCGGGGTCCGCGGGGCTTCACAGGATCTACTGGGCGCAGAGGACTCACAGGTGCTAGCGGACTGCCCGGAATCCCCGGATCCAGTAACTGATTCATTACCGCTTTGTCGTATTTGTCTGTCTGACATTTTGTTTCGTATTTAATGACTATGCATATATACCGTTTGATGTATTTTGTAGTTATTTGATGAATCCCAGTTTTGCTTTCAAACTGAGAGTTTTATTGGATTTTAATTTTCACGATCTGCTGAACGTGGACTATGGAAAATGTACGGGCAGACACGCCGGTCCGTCCACTTGGAACGAACGCTTTGCCGAACTATCTTTAAACCCGCACACGCACACTCTTCGTCTACCTCTAGACGCCGTTACTACCTGCTTACTTACTTACTTACTTATTTAGGCATATAGCAGAAATCGAGTGTAGCCTATTCACTTAGTGCCACAGTGGCGTCGTGGCTGTAAGGGCTCAGCGGGAGGGGGAAGAATTGGGGACAATTGCCCACGCTGAATTTTTGTCCGTCGGAAAATCTTCTTATTCTGAAAAGTTTCGTCCAAAAATACGAAATTTTGGGCTGAAAACCCCCACATTGGGAAAATTTACGGTCAAAATTGAACTTTTTAGTCTCGGAATTTTTTCTGTCAGAAATTTGCGACTGTCTGTGGGAATTTTGTCGCATATTTACGGTGTCTGTCGAAAAAATGGTGTACCTTTATAACCGACGACGCCGATGTATTCACGTGTATTGAAATGATGTGACTGCATATAGGTTCAACGGGTGCTACGGGATCCACCGGGGCTACCGGACCCGCAGGCCGAGATTGTAAGTACGCTGTTACAAGCATCCTGTTAAATTCGTTATGCCTCCGCCCTTTGCTACTAGACAAAACACGACGAGTTGTATGCTGATCTCGTCTGTCCGTCTATCCGCGTGTTATTGGCGTTGTTGTCGCGATGTTCATTTTATTGTAGGCCTATTTCACGCGAATATTTAGGGAATCATAATAAAAAGCGAGTATGCTAGACGTAACGTACGTGCAAAACATTTCCGCCACAAGCACACCCGGGCCACCATTTTAACATTTTTAAATAATACGCCCTGTTGAATTTATTTTCACCAAACTTATGCCAATAGTACATTTTAAAACAAAAATTAACTGTTTTGTGATAGTACGACAACAGTGACAAATTGATACCGATTTTGCCAAGTCTTAGTCGGCGAAAAGCGAAAACCGATAGCTAAAACACATCAGCTCCATAATATGTAGGCGTAGTTGTGGGCCTATACCGGTAATATTTAGTTTTATCAGTTGGTGTCAGACGCCTGTGTTAAAACGTTGCAGACTCCTATAGTGCGAGATGTACTGGCACTATGTTGCTGTTGCTGCTGTTTGGCGCAACGTCCCGTGTGTCACGAGAAGTCTCTTTTCGCTTGTACAGGATCACCTGCAGTGGATCAGTGGTCAGGATGTCCATTGGCGGATCAGTTGAACCGAAGAATTGGATTCAGCTGATCTGACTCTGGATATTTTGACAATCGATCCGCTGCAGGTGATCGCGTACGTTCTCTTGTGACACGAAACGTTGCACTCAGCAGCAGCAGCTGATAATGATGATGAATATGACGCGTGTGTTGTGTGTGCGTGAAGTTGTAGCACAGAACGAATGTCTGCGGAACAACGGGCGATGTTCACACATCTGCGTCGACACTCCGGACAGCTACTTCTGCATGTGCCGAGAGGGCTATAGCATCCAGCCGACCAACTTCAACTGTCCCGGTCAGACCCGTTCAACACTTTTGCTTTTAATAATGTGGTAAAGTGATCGTGTTTTTAAGGACTTTAAAAGAGATTGTCGTATGACTTTCATACACCGTCAATCAATATATTGAAGTTCGTTTGATGTAGGCCTATGACATTTGCGCTGATGCAGGATCGTCGGGAAGACAGTCCTCGCGGTTCTACTGTCGCTATTATGCCGAAGTGTCAGGTTTTCTGTGCTTCTGCACTCTTTCCAGCTCAACTACAGTTCCAGTCAACGGCACATCTTGTATAGGTATCATCCGACGCAGATTTTTATTACCCACCACAGTTTAAATTCGTAATCCATAGAAACGAATTTTGATAAGTTATGCGGTTTTTAGCAGCGCCTCAGAAATGACTACACTACACCTGAACTGAAATATTATATCTCTGGCCATTGGCTGGCGTCGCCCGCTACGGGGCACAGTGCCACTGTGGCGCAACCACATCGACCTGTAAGTGCTTTATTTTTGAGGTCACTTTAGAGACGCACATAGTCTGACATTCGACTCCATGAGGTTGCCAATACATTAAAAGCGGTATAGCGCATTCTGTGTTGTAGTTTTGTCACTGTTTATTGCAAGATTTTCATAATATTTTCGCATGTCTCCCTTAAATTATTTTCCCAATTCTGTGTCCCTTTCGACATACCCCGGACGACGCCACTGGCTGTGGCGCACAGTCAGGGCCTCTACCTGTGCTGAGTTGTGTTGTGCTGATTGCTGCGTGTGCACCTATAGACACGAACGAGTGCAGTTCGTTGAACGGCGGCTGTGCTCAGATGTGCGTCAACACTGCGGGCAGCTTCAGGTGCGGTTGTCGTGACGGATTCGCACTCGCGGCCGACTCACGCAACTGCGACGGTCAGACACTCGCTACAGTCGCTGTCTGTAGGGGCCTAAGTGATCGTCGTTGTCGTCATATTCATATCCTATGATCGGAGTTTAGCAGGGATGGGGTTTTCGAGGACAGCTCGATGACAAAAATCGTGGCATTGGTTTTGGCATTGGCCTTGACCTCAAAGACCTCTGGCCTTGACGCTTCGGCATCTAGTCACCCACCCCCTAGGGGGTCTAAAAATTAATACTGAAACTATGTTGAGTTTTTCCTGTTTTGAGTATTATAACTGGTCTTGAAGAAACTAGTCTGAGAGACAGAACAGAAACTATGTTAATCTGAACATTTTTATGGTTTTTTACGGTTTGGATAAGAACAAGTTGGCTTTTGACGCACAGCATGAAACTGTCATATGTTTTCTATTTATATACTTATTAAGTGGCTTTGGCCTTGACCATAAAAATGTTGGTTTCGGACCCATCCCTGAGCTGTAGTTATAAGGACAAGATTCGGCGGACTCCTAGTAATGAGTGGAATAGAGTACTTACGATACGTGTGCTCGACTTTTACTTGCATCCCCGCGCAGTGATGATAATGATACTAATAAGGTCATTTTTGGGATTATTTTTTATTGGTTGCACTGTATATGACCGCACAGACGTGAACGAGTGTTCGTCGTCGACGCGCGTGTGTCCAGTGGGAGCGTCTTGCGTCAACACGTTCGGTAGTTTCTACTGCGTCACCGGCGTCGTCGGCGACCTACGCGGATGTAAGTTACGCCTACTATAATTTGGGGCGTTGTGGCCGGTAGGGCAGGCGGGCGATTCCCCACCCCTGGATTTTTGGACTGTCAGAATTTTTTTTGTCTACAAATGCAAACTTTGTAGTTGAAAAATCCCATTTTGGGGAAATTGAAATTTTTAGCACCCATAATCTCCTCTGTCAGAAATTGCAACTGTCTGTCGGTACCGTATTATGTTGGAAATTTTTAAGTGTCTCTCAGGTAATTGCAACTTTTTATTTATTCTACTTTTTAACCTACAACGCCGCTAGGCCTACTTACATTCTCATTTCTGCCATGTTTGCTGTAATAAACGTCTAACAACGTTGTTTTTAATTTTCTTATAAAAACGTGTTTTAGCATTTTTCCGTTTTTTCGTGAATTATATGCGCTAAGGGTTGTAATTTGTGGAATCAACTTTCATAAGATATTAAAAAATGTACAATAAATAACTACATTTAAGCATAAACTTAAGGAATTATTTTACAATGGCTTGTCTTTGTGTTAAAGGTTAATATTGCTACTTTCTGGCTGTTTATATAAATTGTTTTTAGCGAATTGTTATAAACTGACGTTTTGCACCTTTTTGCACCTTTTTCTTTTTTTCTGGACACTGTTATAATTTGATTGTCATTACTTATAGTTTCTATGGGCGGCCAGCGTTGATGGGCGTTTGCTTTTCTGGCAGTCCGCCTTCAGTGCATATTATTCTGTTTTAATTTGTTTGATGTGTTGGGCAAATAAATACTCTCTTTCTCTCTCTCTCTCTCTCTGAGTGTGCAAAACTGAAAATTACGGTAATTTTTACTGGTTTTGCACCAAAATAATGAAAAATAATAAACTATAGCAACGAACAAAAATCACAATAACATACCAGATATAATAGCATATTTTTATGTAAAGCCACTTGCGTATGGTCATATTCTTTTTTAGCATTAAAAAACACTAAAAATCGGCTAATACTTGTTTAAGTAACAAAAGTATGCAGCGTTCGAATCGTGAAAAAATAGCTGGGGTGAATTTTTCCAATGTCGGGGTTTGACTACTTTAGTTTGATGTAAATCGTATGTGTACAGTATATAGATGACCCCAAGTACATAATTTGACAGTGTGTTGAGGGGGGAAGTTGAGAAAACAGTTGAGGGTTAACCCCCTTCAACCGTTCTCGGCAATTCTAACACTGAACGTATGAATGTTAAGGGCTTACTGTATGTTGACTGCGGTGCAGCTCAAGGTGGGACGAGTGCTTTAAAAGCGGATGCTGCTGCTGCTGATGATGATGATGATAATAGCTCGCCTGCTTCATCAAGTTCAAGTTCATACGCCTATGTATTGTTATCAGTCGTTTGCGCAGTCAACACAGTTGCCATGGTTACGATAGCGTGTTGGGTGTGTCGGCTTCGTCGGCGCATGCGTGACAGTGACGTTATTTCCGTCTCGTCAGAAGTCTCGTCCGAAGTCTCGGTCCACGCCCACTCGTGACGCAATCAGGGGTTCCTCTATAACCTGACTTTCAGGCCATCTTACTGCCCCCAACCCAGCCTTCGCGTTCTAGATTCGGCGGATTTTCTTGTCGGTATAGTGCGCTACATAAATTTACTTACTTAGGCTACTTAAGCGCGAACATTAATCCACTTTTTAAAAATTTCAGTGTTGTACTTGAACCTGACTGACGATAGACTGTGCATGGAAATATGGACTGTTAAGCTCTTTCCCTTTAAACGTCCATATCTCTCCTGTGTCTGTCAAGTGTTGACTTGAAGCAGTTATTGACAAAATGTTGCTGCCACGACGTGCTGTGACAGACTGTTTTACTGCGACGTGACAACTCTCTGACTGAAAAAAACAGTTCTTGCAAAAACAAAAACGTACTAAGACTTTTGTAAAGACTGTGGGCTTGGAGCTAAGAAATTTAAGTGGACCTATCACCAATCAAATAAGTAAGTGTGTAAGTACGTGTACTTATGGCCGGCGCAATTTAAACAATGATCATAATGCGCCGCAGCCTCGGACAAATAAGAACGTCTTCAGTAATCGCTTTAAATGTTCGAAACCGATGCCCCGTCCGCCCCTTGGCTGATAGGGCCTACGCTCCTGTCTGGAAGAAATCTAAATCATGAATGAAAACGTTTCGTGTTAAGTGCTCTGAGCAGTTACTCATGACATATCGGCGCCGTTTTGACAATAATAATTGTGTAGCTACGATACGACTGAGTTAAGAGCACAACCATGAATGTAGTGGCGTGAGGACGCGGGAAGGGGGAACACCGTTCTCCAGTTTTCAGCGATGGGGACGTGTTCCCTATTATTTTACCAAAAAGACACCTATGATGGCATAGTTGTGTTTCAATGTAAGTGTAGACCATAAATTTGTTTTTAGCTTTTCTGTCTAGAATTGTTTGTAGTTTTATTTTACAGTAGTTTTTAGCTACGTAATTTACAATTACTTTTAATGTGTTGTAGCTTGTAAGTAATTTGTTGTATTATCTGTGAAGATTGTAGTTTTAAAATAAGACGCAAAATATGCAAAATTTCAAATTAGTTTTTGCCTTTAGCCACTTATTTTCAGGCGCCTTTACTTTTTTTTAAAAATCACATGACGATTTGGTAAAACTTGTCGGTTTGCTTGCCAGTTTTTCGTCATAAACTCAAAATGCGCGAATCCTCGTTTTTTTCAGCAAGGTGTTTTATCACAGCTGTGATAAATCACATCATTTGTTTGAATAATTTAGCCGACTAACAAACGGACAAACTGTCACAACTTCCTTCTTTGGCGAAAGTGATTAAAAATACGACAAGGCAATTAGACAGGCACAGAATTATTAGGCCTATGCGTTAAGACATAGACGAACTAGTCTGCAGCAGTATCGCATCAACTAAGTGCGGAGCATGTAGCAAAAAAATTACTTGCTAACTTACTCGCTTTATAGGCCTACGTCTTTTTACTTCACTATTTAACTTAATGATGATGGACTTTTTGGCTTTAAACGTTCATATATCTCCAATGTTGGTCCAGTCGCAACTTAAAACAGTTGACGCAGACAACACAGTCGCCGTGGTGACAACTAATGACATTTTGGGTGTGCTGGCATATGCGGCACGTTGGTTGTGGATTATCTTGCGTTTTTCGTTGCGTGGTCAAGTGGATGCTTGATGTCGTCAGCGGTTACCGACAACTGAACGAAAGCAAAGCGTTCACGTCCCATTGACCTATTACAGCACACGACAACGAGAAATGAATGCGATCACTGCGATATAATAAACGCTGCAAAAGTTTATTTTAAAACGAAAGATAAATATAAAACATACATTTTTGATGTTAAATAAAAACGTGGTCAGCTTTGTAATTGATGTAGCCTTAGCACTTTTTTAGGGCGGCTTCAACAGTTTTTTCCACATTTATCATTTTTTACGCGCGAAAGCAGCTACTGCTTTCAGCGCGTCTTAGCCATCGCAATTTTGTCCATCCGTCTGTCTATCCGTATGTCTCTCTGTCACACGGCTGAATCAGTCAAAAGCGGTGCAAGCTAGAATCACCAAATCTTTACCTTCGGCTGCCGGGAACACTCTAGTTTTAAGAACCGTAAAACTTTTCCATAAATTCGAAGGGGGTCACCCCGAACAAGGGCGCTAAATGAGAGCGGGTAGGGAAAATTTGCGATTTTGGGCAAATAAGTCGCTGTATCTCAGTAACGGTGCGAGATAGGGCCTAGGTTACTATTAATTACTAATAGGAAGTCGTACACTGGCTCTCGATTGGCACCGAATTCAATGACCTTGAATGACCCTGGACGCCAAAATAGAGGGTTATATGGATATTTTTGGCGATTTCAACTGCTATAGGCTTTCGCGCGTCTCGTGAGCATTAGCTCAAATTTCTTGTTTATAACCAATTAATCACAGTATGTAAATAAATACAAAATCGGTTATAAAAATATAAAACATGAAGCTTAGCTATCGCTAAAATAGTTGACCAACCGTACTGCCCGACAACATACTTTTTTGTGGGGGAAAGTCGGGACCCCTGTATTGAAAGAACAATCCGTATAGGGTCAGCGATAGTACCGTTTCTATAAGGTGTTGGTAAGTTCTTAAATAGGTTGTCTATGTATCGACCATGTCGCTTATCTGCAGTCGTTTGGCTGCAATTTGCAACGCAAGTGTTTGGGCTTTTTCTTTTTTTCTTTTTTTGTTGTACTGGCCATGTGTGTGCCTAAAATTAAAAAAAAACATTGATTGATCGAATTATTGACCGACTGACTTTGTTTGTTGATTGCTTGATTTTCATGCAGAAAATTTACACACTGACAACACACTCAGCAAAACATGCCAGCGCATATCAGGCGAAATGTACCGTAACACTAAACATAATATGAATATTAGATTGCTATAATTTTACCTAAAGTACGTGTGGGCGATTGCGACGATGATGATGATGAACGTGATAACAGCAAACGCAGCAACAACAAACCACCTCTCGTCAACTGTACAGACAGGACATCAAGTTTAAGATTTATTTATTTATTTATTAAACACTGTGTATATAATAAACGTACACGCAGACAATACAACACAACGAAATACCAATGACAGTGAACCTAATATAAAAGAAGGAATAAAAAGAAGACAAGATGGGTGATAGGCTACAGCGCAAAAATAGACATTAAATAGTTATAACAGCATAAGTGGCTATTTTTCGACAGACAACTGCAAATTTCCGTCAAGTGAGATATTGGTGTTTAATATTTCAATTTTGCCCATACACTAGCTGCCCCAAAAAGGGTATCACCAGCAAATTGGCAAATGCTGTATTTTCAAATAAGTTTTCTTCCACTTCTACACTGTGTCTCAAAAAACATCCCAGACGTTTTCGACTGTAACTTGTAAACCATTATCAGATTTTATTAATTTTTGGTACGAGTATTTCTGACACAACTTGCCATCAAAATCACAGTTAAGTTTCCCACCTCACCCAATGTATGCTTCTGCACCATCTAGGGAAAGCAGATCAAGCAAAATATGTGTTAAAATAAACAGAAAACCTGAAAAAAACATCCCGAACGTTATTGATCGTACCTTAAATAATGATTAGCAGATATTTATAATATTTGGCAAAAATATTTCCGATATAACTGGCTATTAAATAAATGTTTTATTTTCCACCTCACCCAACGTCTGCTTTTGCCCTTCCTGGGGAAATCAGACCAAGCATAATACGTGTTAAAATAAATGAAAAAACGTCAATAAATTCCGTCTGTCCTAATTTGTACGCCCCAACAACAGGTCTATTACAAGGTTTTACTGTCTTGCAGCAGTGTTTCTACCAGAAAAAGTTTAGAAATGTTTGTAAAGTCAAGAAGCGACTGGTACAGAACCGGAGCATAACATTATCCATACTGCTGTCAATGAATGAAGAAAGCATCTTCTTGCCTGTGTTCGCATAGTGGGCCAACACTCCAAGCAATTTTACTGCAGGCAATTGAAAAATAGATAACTGAATGAAATGTCAGCCACAGTGTCAGAAATGTGACCAAATGTGTTTTACGCGTTATGTTAATTAAGCAATTATATCGCGTTGAATAAAAAAGTGATATTTCGCTGGTTGTGATTTCCCCAGGTAGTGCAAAAACAAACGCTGGGTGAGGTTGGAAACTAAATGGTTGTTGATGGCAAGTTGTGTTAGGAATATTCGTACCAAAAACTCTCAAAGTCTGATAATTGGTTTTCAAGTTACAGTCAAAAATGTCGGGGTTGTTTTTGAGACACGGTGTAAAAGTTAAAACAGTTCCCCCTTTGCCGTCTCCTTTGCCACGATGCCAGTACCACTACCTGTTTGCTGTGAGACATAGCAGGCTATAGAGACGTCCTGTTGGTGCTCACAGTCGTTGTAGCCCCACGGCGCATGTGAACATTGTCCGAGTTCAGTCTCCGCGCCCGTACACTGCACTTTTGACAACCAAATGGGACCTGCACCGGCGTCATGTACTGTGCGCAGTATGTAGCCCAAGTATCTGAAACAACATTAGTAGTAGTAGTCGGAGAGTAATTGCAGATTGTTTGCTGCCATACGCTGCACTATACGCTACACTGGCAGCGCTTAAAAGCTAACAGGCAAAATATAATAGAGCGAGTCAAAACTGCAGTCGATAACTTTTCTATGAGATGACCATAGTACAATGGTTAAACCGCTATCTAGCGAAGTGTCCGTCGTTCGCAACGCCATGCTTGTATACATAATTTTCGCAATCAAATTATAAAGTCCTCTGAAATTCGGCGTTTTGCCACATCAATTTTAGGCGTGGATAAATAAATTTTGCTGTCGAAAATTTGCAGCCGCTTGTCTGAAAATTGCAACTTCCTGTCCTTCCCTAACTTTTTAAACTCATGACGCCGTTGAGACACGCCTTAGTTTAGGCCTATCGTATACTATAATGTACATGTACTAGTCAGTATGAATTCACTACCTCACTCCCGGAAGCAAGAACCACGAAGCCGTGTATAAGTAATAGGCTGCATGATGAAGGTTGACTGGCCATGGCACAAACTGCGAAATCACGTCCGGCAAAACGTTTTATATGTAGGCCTAACCACATTTAAAATGTTTTTGCAAGTGTTTTGTTGTACAGACAAACGCAGTTGCCTTACGCAGGGCCCGGTTAAATGGATGGGTGATTGCGGACAGGTAAACAAACCATTTCGGTATGCAAACAGCTACCTAGGTCAACTCAGCCTGGCCATTTCTCTATCGGCAGGCGCAATGAGTACCAGCCAAAGTTGGAAGTAAACAGGCACACCGCGCGATGTAGCCCGCATCCGTGGTCTCGCTGAGACCGATTACACAGGCAGACGTAGGACGTCCAAACGTGGTTACATTAAGTAAAGTGTAAAACATTTATTTTGCAATGTTTTGTGATTCACGCTTAACACCGCTGTTAATGCAATACTGGCAAAATTCGCAGAATGTTTTACAGCGTTTAGCATTTTATTCTAGAAGTGACCAGTTATTGGTAAATGGCCTATACCCGAAGCCGAGTTGTTGACAGGCGACTTTTGCAGCAATATCCGTTATGCCGTCGTCACATACCGTACCCCAAGCACCTTTGTAATAGATTTCCAGGCGGCCCTGTCGTGGGTTCGGTTGACTACCAGCAAGTCTCACTGCGGCACAACAACAACAACAAAACAACTACAACAACTATACTACTACTACTACACTGTGTCTCAAAAAAACATCCCCGACATTTTTGAGTGTAACTTGAAAACCAATTATCAGATTTTGATAATTTTCGGTACAAATATTTCTGACACAACTTGCCATCAACTAACTATTTAGTATCCCACCTCACCCAACGTTTGTTTCTGCACTATTTGGGAAAAGCACAACCAGCAAAATATCACTTTTTATCTAATGCGATTTGATTGCTTAATTAACATAACCCGTAAAAACACATTTTGTTCACATTTTTGACACTGTGGCTGACATTTCATTCAGTTATCCATTTTTCAACTGCCTGCAGTAAAATTGTTTAAAGTGCTGGCCCACTATGCAAACACAGGCAAGGAGACGTTTTCTCCATTCGTTGACAGCAGTATCGATAATGTTCTGCTTCAAACCAATCCAGGCTCTACCAGTCGCTTCTTGACTTTGCAAACATCCCTAAACTTTTTCTGGTAGACACACTTCTGCAAGACCGTCAAACCTTGTAATAGACTTGCTGTTGGGGCCCACAAATTAGGACAGATGAAATTTATTGACGTTTTCCATTCATTTTGACATTTTATTTAATAGCCAGTTGTGTCAGAAATATTTCTGCCAAATATTATTTGCTAATTTTTATTCAAGGTACGATCGATAATGTTAGGGATGTATTTTTAGGTTTTCTGTTTATTTTAACGCATACATTTATTTTGTTTGATTTGCTTTCTCTAGGTAGTGCAGAAAC
>Ga0209671_1005788_pt1 | contig 12564 bp, 5 predicted proteins | sample WorMetHERISLAND2_2_FD_187401 | JGI IMG/M metagenome (GOLD analysis project Ga0209671, IMG submission 187401) | Marine gutless worms symbiont microbial communities from Max Planck institute for Marine Microbiology, Germany - Olavius geniculatus... | ecosystem: Host-associated > Annelida >... | reverse complement strand
ATCTATGAGTTGTATGGCACAACTTTACAGTTTTTCAAGTGTTCGTTTGTTAACCATAATTTGTTATGGAAAAAGTTTACACTTACGACACGACTCAACTGTTGTACGTGTGAAATAGCTATTAATATATTTGCAGCTCATCGGATGTATATATTTATCTTTTTTGCATTTACTTTTCTTTCGTGCAGTAAAATATTTACTTACTTACTTAATGTCAAGTTCATATTAAATCGAAGGACTAGGCCTACATCAAATCCAAAACACCCCAACATGTCGAGATATTGCGCGGCCTCTTGTACGACAAGTCGTTTTACAGATCTACCACAAATCCAAGTATAGTGGAGTTTGTTCCTAAAACGGGTACAGAGCGACGTGACTGAACAGTTACTGATCTGACATCGTTTAGTTTTTGACGAACTGACCAATGGGCAAGCAGTAATACATCGTAGTCGGTCGAATCTGGCGAATAGTTCGTTCAACATTCGCACCAGATTCTGGGTAGAGAGTAAAGAAACTGAATTGAACTGACCAATGGGCGTCGGCGTCGGCGATCTACGTGACTACGCGCACGTACGCGTCAACCATTGACCAATAGGCTCGCTCGCCCCGCTCGCTCATTGGTCAGTTCGTCAAAAACTAAACCGTGTCAGTTCAGTTCAGTTCGGTTACGTCGCTCTGTAGTCTGAACGCACCTTAAGTGATTGCATGCTGTTAATGCAAATTTTGATGTCTAATTATTGTCGATGTTGGACGCTTATTAGCCGCTGCATTTAGTCGTTTTCCTAATGAACGGGAATCGATTCTCCAAATACATTAGACAACCTTAGTCTGCACTCTGCAGCTATAGCAGTGGCGCAACTAACTATAATTCTACCAAGCATTTTTGGCCGACCGTTAGCTTTAAGGTTCGGCACGATATGTCCGTTTATCTGTTGTCTGTCTGTTATCCATGTATTGTGGCTAAACGGTAGGGTCGGCGATAGTACTATTATAATATTATCAGTTTAAAACGATGCCGTCTTAATTGTTACAATAATGTCTTTTTGACCAGCGAAATAAACTTTAGACGAAAGTACTATTTGACATGTCATGATGACAAGCATGGTGAATGACTACGATAAAGAAAAGTCGCAGTGACCTGCAAAGACCCCAGTTCTATTACGCCGACTTACCCCGCGACGCCGGCGAAAAGCCCGTGACATCCCCGCGACAAGACACGGAAAAAGTCGGCGCAATGGAATTTACGCTTAAGCGGATTTGTGTCTAAGAAGAAAATTGGTTCGAAACCGCTGAGAAATCAGATCTGACCGATTCCAAATTCGCCGAGTTTTGAGTTGAGCGTCGTTGTAAATCAATTTTTTGACAGAGAGCTACACATTTTGTGTTTAAAATTGTAGTTTTGCCTTTACGTTTGTTTTAAAAGTTTTTTTTCTATAAGAAGAAAACTTTCCAACAATTTAGAGTTGAAAATTCGAAAAGATTGACCCTTTGCTTTTCCTTGCCACGACGACACTGCGCATCCCGTTTCTTCAAACTGCATAATCGAATAATAAATCTTGACTACTTGGGTTAGTCTGCGACAACGAAAGTATTCATCAATTTATTAGGCCTATTACAAACGTTTCGTTCTTTGCATAGACGTTTCGCTTGCTAAAAAAACTGCGGGCGACAGGAAAGACCTGTATCGCCGTTATCTTTTTTAAAATTTTTTTGTTCGTTTTTCGTCCGTTTTCGCCGTTCTCTCAATGTTTAGTGGGGGAAGTACATTTTTGACGCAAAACGTCCCGCAGGGGACGAAATGTCAAATAGAAAAACGTCCTGATACCGAAAGTATAATCACGGTAGGTAATATTACGCAATGAGACCTGTTTCTGGTTTTCTTTCTGTATAAGAAGACGAGCGTGCATACTACATGCAGTTCAATTAATAGAACTCACACAAGATTGCTAACAAAAGTTGTATAATCAACTGATATTATTATTATTAAATTTATGATAAATCGTTGTTAACAATGACGAGCGTGCATGCAGTTGCGGGTGTCGTGGAAGCCAAGCCGGCGACTTCGCTCACTGCTATAACGAGTGAAGAAAGATCACGAGCAATTGAGTCGTCGATGAATAAATAAACGAATAAATAAACGAATAAATAAACAAATAAATGAACAAAAAACAAATAAATACGAATAAATAAACGAATAAACAAATAAATAAACGAATGAATGAACGAATGAATAAACGAATAAATAAATAAATGAATGAACGAACGAATAAGTAAACGAACAAATGAACGATCGAATAAACAAATAGAGGATGGCGTGATAACGAATAAATAAACGAGTAAATAAACGAATAGTTAAACAAATGAATAAAGGAATAAATAGACAAACGAATGAACCAGTTAATTAATCAATCATTGCTGTAACGAGTGAAGATCCCGAGCACGTTGACGCAAACCAGTAGACACGCGCTTGCACACATCTGATCACACACAGATATACCGGGAGGGGCCAAAAATAACACCCTTTTGGTATTGGAGTTTTCTTCGTTGCTACGTGCATTCTAGCTGCATTTTCTGTTTACTCACATGTTTCATTCTCATTAAATGGCGTCTTTGTAATTCTTTATTTGAACGAGGTCTCTTTCATGCGAATAAACAGTAATTTCGTCACGATGGATAAATTATCTGCAAACGAAAGCTGTTTAGTTCGCGATCTGCGCCTGGGAAAACACTGCGGAAGTTCCAAGCACGCTAAGAAAAAATTCTTGTAATTAATCAGCACATTTAAACTGCGAATAAAGGGCCTAATTACTAGCAAAAGTCGAAGCTGTTCAAACACCAGAAATATCTGGTGTTTTGCAGTTTATATGACATTATATCGACGCAGTTAAAAAGGCGTCACTTTTTGCCACCCTTTGCAGTCACAGAGACATGTACTCAAATATATAATAAACACTATACAGTAACGCAAGCAAAACTTGTTTCAAGACCAAGACTAAAAACTTATGCCATATAATGAGCTTATAGTGAATAATTTGGGCATATATTCAGTCGCTTCATTCAGCGCACCTGTTCGGTGATTGACAAGCCTGGGTGTCGGTGTAAGTTAAGTCCCGCAGAGAGACCCAGTTGTAACACGGTCAGCAGGACACCAATTAACACCGTCACCAGCAGGTGACGAGCTGCCAGTAATGTATATGTTGTGTATATATTGCTATTATTAATATTATTATTAATAATGACATTTATAAAGCAGAATTCGAAACGAAAAAGGCAACAAAAGTGCCAGATATTATGATAATGTATATAGGATGATAATGCAATAGTGTTGTTGTGTATATGAGTAGAACGCTTGTAGTTAGGCCATTAGCCGGCGTGCGCGGCTCGGCGTCGATCGTTGCCATGACAACCAGAGCACCTGCCGTAACGCTGATGACGATGTAGCGCATTGCGATGCGACTGACAGACACCTGCAGGCATACGAACACGCACACAAACACAAGGACACGGAAACATACAAGCAGGCAGACCGAGTGTCTAGACAGACACCTGCTGATGGTACAACGTCGTCACCTGTCGTCGATACACACAGCGGCTTCTATCCTTCCCCCTAAATCTGGAGTCAAAATCTGGCGCAAGTTTCCCCCACTTTTGGCCTTAAGCCCCCCCCTTTTAAGCCTCTTGTTAAGGGTGTAGATTGTCCCGTGAAAATAGGCGGGAAAAATTTTGATCTACAGTCTGCACTTTTGACAAAACTCTCCCTATTGTTACTGTAAAAATAAGGGAAGTTTTGTTCAAGGTGTTAATTGCCCAGTAAAAAATAGGAAGAGTTTTGATCTACACCCTTAACAAAACTGCCCCCTCCCATTTTTCACTGGGTGCAAGCTGCGTTCGCCATGTTTGAGGATAGAAGCCACTGGATAGGGGCATACACACGTCTGCTGCAGAGGACATTTCTGTTATTTTCTCGTATCATGACAGTAATACAAGTGAACAAATTACGTGCTTAGAACGAAAGGTTAATTAATCACGTCGTGCGTCATACATCAAAGTATATCATCTGTAGACTTCGATTGCGCCTAAAGCCAGGGCTAAAAATTTCTAATACATCTACATCATTTACGCGCTGCGTTGAGACGATTAGATTTTGAGACTACGCAGATAGTCGCTCACTATTTTCTGCTAGGATTTTTTCTGCAGCATACTAGTCTTATATTGCTATACGCGTAAACAGTGAATTACGGGTTTGTTTGAACCGGCAATAACGCAAACTATAAAGGTTATTTTATACTGGCATCTCTTTCATCAAATAGTTAATCGATCAAGTGTTTTACGTTAACGTTAAGTGTTAACGTTAGCAAGAGATAGCACAACTCCAAAAAAATAAATAACCGAAAAAACGCAAAAACGCAGAAAAGCACTACTAAAACATTTCAATTTACTTACAAGCGTTTTTTTTCGTTTCAATTTTTTCCAGTTCCAGTTATAGTTATTTTTTCCTTTTTGGTTTTTTCTGATTTTAGGCTTTTAGCTCTCCCATAACCGTCTGTTTTTGGTTTTTAATGTTTTGCATAACAATACTTAGCCTTTATTTTAATTTTTCTAATTTTATTTCCACGTTAAACATTCTTATATAGTTTGTTTCAGTTTATGTGCTAGATTGAACTGACAGCTGGCCTGTTAGTTTATAATGCAAGTCGTATCGTTAGGTCTACTGGAAAAGCTAGAGCAGTCTAACCTGTGTGACTAGTAGAACGACGAGTAGTGTCATGAGTAAGATGGCAGAAATGACATGACTTGACGTAGCACCGGCGACGAAGTACAGGATATAGGTGTGCGTACATGTGCAAACTGCTCCACAAAATTAAATATTGCACATACATGTAAACGCACGACGAAGTAGAGGATAAGTTCGGCAAGACAACAGAGCGATAGCAGCACCATCAGCATATTGACCCTGTAGTAGGACTAAGTTCCATCAATATCGCTATTTAATTCACCAAAGCAGGCCTGGTAAACATATGACAACACAGTCAAGTAAAGATGCGGCGGGAGCAACTAGAATACAGGCATTATAAGCATATTTATCCTGTAGGCTGCAGTCTCAAGTTAATTGGACAAGTAAATGAATAAAACATGGATGAATGTATCAATTTAACAGACAGCACAGAACACAACGCACACAACAATTACAATGTGTGATTGGGACGTGAAGTAGGCAACCCAATAACCCGCTGCAAAAAATTCTGCTAGAGCTCTAGCAGTATCATGAGCATATTGACCCTGTACTCGCTGAATTTGAGCACGTAGCGGTCGTATATGAGTTCCAGTCGGCGGTCGTCAAAACTCATCGACGAAAACATATCTTTTGACCCACGGCAACCGGACGGATGGCCGCGTACATGTCAGCACAAGGTGCGGTGCGAACATCTAGACTATGTTTGTTATGACTGTTAAAACCCATCGACGACATTTTCAGTTATATCTGTGTTTTTCGCACAAATGTTTTTTTTTGTAAATAGTGTAGACTGCCAACAAGCAACAGATTCAATTAAGATTCTCTTGTGACCCACGGCAACCGGGCGCGGACGGCCGTATACGTGTCAGCACAAAGCGTGGCGGTGACATCTATGCTTCCTGTGACTGTTATTTATAACTCATCGACGATAGCAGATCCAGAACTCGCCACGTGCGACGTCGGCCCATGCGTGACGACGAACCACGCCCACTCAGATTCGCGTCTTTTACCACGAAAATAGTCTCAGATATAATATGTTAATAACAACGTAAATACAGAGCAACTTAAAATAAGCCTAATAAGAAGAAATCTCTAGCTTTTATTCCAGTTTAGTTTAGTTTGTTTTATATCCGTCGTCCTGTACGCACCTTTGAAGCAACTTGCGCATGCTCAAATCCAATTCGGTTTCGCTACAATGCCGTTTTATTGCAAATAGTGTGAGATATATATTATTAAGTTTGTGCAATAATGTTAACTTGTGCCCACCCGCTCAGATTCGTGTTTGTCCGTGAAGTTTCGTTCGGATGAAGCGAAGAATTCACGATCGGTTCCACGGCGCAGCGTTTAACCACTCCCGCCATCGCTACTGTATCTTCTTCACATAGGCGTAAAAAACATCGACAGAAATGGATAAGGTTTTTAAAGGAACGTTTGTAGACGTTGTATATTTGCTTGAAAAAGTTTATAAATTTTACTGACCGAATACATTAATCAAAATAAAGTTCTGCTTTTTATTTGTGTTATCAAAATACTCTGCGCTACTGGGCATGGTGTAACAGCTAAAGGAAGTAAATCAAAGTACAAATTTCTATGATCTGTTACTGTCACAATATCAATAGCACTTCGGCGATTGTAAGCTTACTTCGAATTACTGTCATTCGTGCATTGGCCGTTTAACGACGATTAAGAACAAAAAGTTGAGAACAATGCTAAAAACTAGGAAAACGCGTTTCTCAGAAAAACTTAAATGAACGTTTGTTACAATATTGTGACTACTAAACCTTAATCCCGTTCGTTCGAAGCGTTGTCGAGTCGAGTCAGACTGTCTGCTGCCTGTTACGTCTGCTGCTGCTGTACCAGAGATTATATTTTATAAGCCTTTATAGTCTGTGTGCTATACTGCCGCTGGCATCGCATCCAGTGGGGGTCGATCCGTGGTAAACATTGGGGGTCTGACATTTTTCCTCCGCCTACCGGCGCCCACAGAAAATTTTTCATTAGTCTCAGTTATCGTTATTTGTTTCGTTTATGTGTTTTTTGATCTCAGGCAGTTTTTTTTACTTTTACGCTTTACGCTTTTAGTTTCCTTCATTTCGTTTCCATTTAAAGTTTTTTTAGTAAATGTGGTAGATCAAATTGACTGTTTGTCTGTTTGTTTTTGAGTGAAAATCTTTATCGCACCGTATCATAACGTCGCAAGCGTCAGTTAGGGTGGGAAATTCGTAAACGATATTCCCTTTTTCCATTCGAGTAGGAGGTCTGTGAAGCGTCTTATCGTTCCTTCAGATCCTGCTTAGAGCTTTGACAATGGTGCCCCAGCGGAAAATAAATTTGTCGCACATGAACATGGCAAACATGGGAAAAATAGCGTATTAGCTCAGCGATGAATTTGCAAGTTGAAACGATAATCGTTGTCGATGAAACTGTACTGCGACTACCAAGCGAAAAAAAATTGCTTTTGTATGGCGATTTTTGCTGCGTACGCGCAGTAAAACAAAATGTGTGCAACTAATGTGTTAATTATCGAACGAGTCCAGTTAACGGCTGGGCCTACCAACTCCATATACTGGATGGGAGGGCCCCCTATTCGTCCCACTATTGGCGCCCCTAATTACAGCTGTTGCTAGGCAACGGCCAGCCTCCCTGCAGCAAATTGAAACGATGCATTATATCTCAGTCAGCGACGTCGGTTTTGCAAAATTGGCGAGACCAGTCAGCATTAAGCTAACAGTCAATTAACCAAACGTGCGGATTAATAATTTGATTCGTATAATAATATATTTATTCACATTAGCTGCTATGGCAGGCGCGCATGCATGTGCAATTTATATTCATTTAACGCATTTACTACTGTATGCCTGGAACATTATTTTGTGGCGTTGATGATGTAATAGGCCTGGGCTACGTGTAAAATTAGCACTTTTCTCCGGCGAATAATCGTCAATTTTCGTTTCAGTGTCCAGTAGGTTGAAAATAAAGCATCATTCATTTGTCATACAGTAACACTGCGTACTCTGATGACCCATAGGTACACCATAATAGAGGCATCGTGCACATATTTAATACTGAAACAATTCATGCATTTTATTCTCTCCCTTTCTTGTCCAATTCTACTCCTTCTTATTACTGAGTCTGAAGCTGCTAAACTACCGTTTTTAAAAGACTTTTCCCAGTTTTTTTCCTCTTTTTGGTAAGTTTCTTTTTGTAAAAACGAATTTTTTCGTTTCACGCGCATTCGTTGTGCAACAATCAAATTAAGTCTAATTAGCTCCTTGGTTGTACTAAAAGACTGTCCGAAAAGTAAGTTCCCTACATTTTCGTCTTAACTCGATTGACACATCGATCTTCAAAATTTTCTTGCGAGCATATTTAGAGTAATAATTACAACTTACAAGAAAAGCCCTGCTAACGCAAAAGGGATCGCGCAACAGCGGTGCACCGTCGTACGCTAGTGATCCGTAGACTTCATCCGTAGATCCCATCCATACGGCTTTTGGCTACAGTTTTAAAGAAAGGCCAGTAAAACAAAATCAGTCGCCAGAAGGCGCCAGACGACCTGCGGCTAAATATGTATAGTGTTTTACTTGTACTCGCCAGAGGGCGCCACCTATCTTGCTCTGCCAACGACGTATCGGCTGAAATCGCAAATTTTTCCCATCCCCTCTCATTTAGCGCCCTTGTTCGGGATGACTCCCTACGAATTTATGGAAAAGCTTTACGGTTCCTGAAACTAGAGTCTTCCAGGCAGCCGATGGTGAAGATTTGGTGATCTTAGCTTGCACCATTTTTGACTGATCCACCCGTGTGACAGACGGTGTCGTGAAAAATTTGTCGCACCTGGAAAATTCTTCCCACCTCCGTATTCTCATAATGTTACTAACCCTAACCCTAAACCTAGGGGGTCGTCCATAAATGACGTCACGCTTCGAGAGAGAAGGGGGTTTACATTATTGTGATGACGTGTGACGTAGGGGAGGGGGGTTAAAGGAAGTGTGACGTCACACGCGTCACATCTGTGGAAAGGCACAATAGACAGCCAAATTCATGTTGCCAACTCGCCGTATGTGTCAGGACGAGGAACATTTAGGAACACTGTGCTTAATTTCACACAATTTTATGCGTTAAATTGACAGTAGACAAATTTGATAATAGATATAATTTTATATATTAGAATAAGCATACAGTATGCTGAAACTCATCTCTGTACTCTACACTACAGGCTGCCGGAAGGGGGGGGGTTAGATGTTTGTGACGTCATATTTGAAGGGGGTCCAGGAAAGTGTGACGAAGTGTGACGAAGGGGGGGTAAATTTTTTCATAAAATCGCGTGACGTAATTTATGGACGACCCCTAACCCTAACCCTAACCCTAATCTTAAACCTGATCTTAACCCTACTCTTAACCCTGACCCTAACCCTAACTTTAACCTTATCCCTAATCTTAACCTTAACCCGTACTGCTGCATGTGGGAATTATTTTCTGGTGCGACAAATTTTCCACTACATCGGAAAGAGAGAATTGTGATGGCTAAAACGCGCTACAGCATTAGCTGCTGTTACGCGTAAAAATCCCACGTTCCCGCCACACTTCAAACTTCTGAGCCCCAGACAATCAAACAAGTAGAGCACTTTCGTTAACCAAGATCAGTGCGTTATCGCGAAGCCAAATCGCCAACTAATAACGATAAACTATGACGAAATAGGCTATTAAAAAATTGTTGCCGGAATCAATTAAAATCTCCGCTAATTTAATCTTTCTTTTGTAAATTTCTGCCGGGGGTCTTTTACTAGTAGTAGGCCTAATGTTTCAGCATGTTCTAGTTGTCGTGTAGAGGTTTAATAGTCTAGTTTTTTTTGCGTTCAGAATGAGTCGAACTAATGGCCATTTCGGATCAGTTGTTATTTTTAATGTTTCAACTAGACGGGAACTTGTTCCATCCCTAAAAATAACTAGACTACTGTCAAGTCTTGCTCAAGGCTAAGTACTGTCCGAGGTATCCGCAATGGCGTGCACACAAAGCAGAAACAACCCACGTGACCTTGACCTGTGACCCATGACCTTGATATTCAGTATGGTTTTGCGGTTATCAAGGTATATGTTCGTGTAAAATTTTATCAAGCTAAATGCAGCGGTTCATGACTTATCATGTTAACAGAGAAACAAACAAAAACAAGAAGCCAGCTGTCGCTAGGATAGCCGACCGTACTGGTTGTTAGTAACCTTCAAGGTCATCCAACGTCAATAATTTCCATCTCGTCTGACAGGGCGTATGCCACTTCCTATCAGCAATTAACAGTAACCTTGGCCGTATCTCTCACCGTTTCCGAGATATGGCCAGTTTCCCCTCTATTCAACCCCAAATTTGAAAATGTTTTCCTTGCACCAGTCTAGATGGCTGAGGTTGTGCATGCCCGAGTTTAACACATATGGCTAATTATCCGTGTAAAACGTTTTCCCCTACAACCTACCCGTTAACCAGGGTACATCCGTTACAGACGGACAGACGGACGGACGGACAGACGACAACCATGCTAATAGCTCGACCGTTACTTAAGTACGGTTGGCTAAAAAAAACTAAAGAGACGACGTTAAAAATACTGCCATTGCTACCACGGACAGTAATAATCAAAACGCGTCGGTCATGGACTTACGAAGATTTTTTTTATATTTCAGATCATGTCTCGACACACAGAGTAATGACAGAAAATTTTAAAAAATGAAAACAATATAGGGTAAAATACAGAAACAAATTAACTGATGTTACGTCTACAAAATCAAAGCAAACGATCAAAAAAGTCAATTCCTGATACCGAAACCACTGTTGTAATTTTAACAACAGACAAATACTAGATTCAGATGTACAAAGTGGTCCAATAAATAGTAAACCCGCAAGCTTTCATCATGGCTTCGTCGAATATTGACCAAATTTCAAAATTTTATCACCAATATACTTTGTAAAATTCAGTCAGCTTGAAAATGCGTTCAGATGAAACATTGGTCAGTGTATTCGAAGTTTACCATTGATATGGCTAGTAAACATCGGCGGCATTTTAAGTTTAAAAAAGGTAAGTGGCACAGAAAGCTGCAATTTTACATCAGATGCTGCAAATTTTGGACAAAATTCCGACATACAGTTGCAAAATTTCGACAGACGAGATTGCAGGTGCTCAAAATCCCAATTTTGTCCACAAATTTACCCAAAATGGGTTTTTTCGCTCCAAATTTTGCATTCTTGGACAAAAATGTTTGGATAAGAAAATTTTCGGACAATTTTTCAACATCCATCCGTCCTTTCTCCCTTTTGCCTGACGACACTGCTAGAGAAGAGCTTTTTAAAAATCTGTTAATATTTGATGAAATTGTGAGTTTATGAAAGTCATTTAGGGGCTTAATTTGTATGGACCACCTAATGTTTGAATTACTGAGGGGGGTCGGGGAATTCAACCCCAACTGTTTCAGAACCCCCTAACACCCTGTCAAATTATGCTCTGAGGGGGTCTGCTATGTACTATATACATAGGATTCACATCACAATTTTGGTTGGACTCTGATCGTCAAAAAGTTTAACCCCCCAGCTAATTTTTTTACAATTCAAACATTGGGATCACCCCATATACACAAAGAAAACATCAGCAAAACATGACATGCAACAACGGCACGACGTTCATCACACACATAGATGCAAATCAGTTGTTAATACTTTTTCCACACATGACGACGTATACATGGGCTCAGGCTAAATACTGCGTGCGGGCTAAGCTATTTTGACAAAAAAATAACTCAAGAAAAGCATCGTTCGCGAAATGAACAATCCTAATAATACGAAACACGAGGTTGTCGGACGGTGACTGCGGCCAGTTGCGGATGGGTGTTCTTGTGTGAGCAATTCTGCATGCCCTGGACACAACACAGCAAAATATAATGTTATTGATTTAAAGTTAAATGGCTCAAAAACAAAAAAAAATATCTAAGTAAAATTAAGCTAATACGCTTAGCATTCCACAGATAAAATATTAATCATTACGTCTGATCAGCTTGGATTAAAATACTCCAAATAAATCCACAAAATGGTAATTACGCTGAAAATACTGTGCACTGCCCTATCTATTTCAAAACTGCTTAAGGCCTTGCAGAATCCACAATTGTGGAGGTTATAGGTCATGCTTATGATACGCTGTATTGTCCGTCTGTCTGTTGTCTGTAAAATTTTGTACTGTACTGTATTGAACAACTGAAATGTTAACAATGGATCACACGTAGATATTCTATTTATCTTAGGTCAACTCAGCCTTCCATCCCTCCGGGGTAGATAAATCGAGAAGGCTACCAGGTCAACTCAGCCTTCCATCCCTCCAAGGACTGGCATTAAGGCGGGGGTGTGGAAGTGCTTACCCAGTCTATCTGGTAGAGGTGTTCCACTGCATAAAGCAGGTGCCTGCCATATTGGAAATAATTAAACGATATAGTTGTTTATAGAAAACCCATCTCCGAGCTGCGGAGCGTCACCTGCCATGTGGGATCATTCAGTTTGTCTGACTGGGGCTGAAGTTTCACTGCATGAAGTAGTCTGCGATGGGCACCATGGTGTAGACGTCCTCGTTAGGTCAACTCAGCCTTCTATCCCTCCAGGGAATTGAGGAGCAGTGGCGGATTCAAAGAGAAGAGAGATGGGGCGAGGGCGGCCGTCACCTCCTACTGACTAGATACATGTTAAAACAACTTTGCACAAAAATGCGCTACTTCTTCATAAATTTTTAAACAATTTTCTTAGAAGACGGCACAGCCCCTTCCCCAAACTCCACACCATACCCTTTCGCCCCCCCCCGTAT
>Ga0209671_1005787_pt1 | contig 12564 bp, 8 predicted proteins | sample WorMetHERISLAND2_2_FD_187401 | JGI IMG/M metagenome (GOLD analysis project Ga0209671, IMG submission 187401) | Marine gutless worms symbiont microbial communities from Max Planck institute for Marine Microbiology, Germany - Olavius geniculatus... | ecosystem: Host-associated > Annelida >... | reverse complement strand
AGGCCTATCGGTGCGAGTCGAGTGTGGTTTAATTTCGGATAAGTTACGAACGTTTGATGCTATGAGCACATAACGCCGATGCTACAGGAGCTGGACTTGTTTCTGGTTTGGTATCGCGTGAATTTCAAGATGGCCTTTCCGACGACAGCCTACATTTTATGTGTCCTTAAGCATGCTGGTTTTACAATGCATTTAATAAGCATTGTAACTCTTTAATGAAACATGTTTGCCCTGATCTGTGATAGACAAAGACACTGCATTTATTTTCACAGACTTGCAAATCAGTTGGTTAGGCTACATGTTTGGCTAATCCGTTTGCAAATTATTAGCTTTCAATAACTCGACAAAATGTGGACTAAAATTAAAATTTTAGGCAACATTTTGGATAAAATTCGTACTTTTAGATGAACAAAGAATGACGGTTTGGACTACAGTCTACATAGTTGTCGACGTCGTGTCCTAATGTATGCCATTAGAACGCCAGCGAGATGACAGTCGAAGTAGCTGGATTCCGGATCCAGGAAGCATGCTCATTCTAAGTCAACAAGCGACGGACGGCACACTGTCACCGTGTTCTTGACATGGCGGCAACATCCGTCGACGCGATGAATAACAACGACTGCTGCAGTCGAGCAAAGAACAGCCCTGCAGCAGCGTCTTGGATTACAAAAAAAGTTGAGGGCTGGGCGGCCAGCATTCGTATGAAGCTGTAGTTTTCGGACAAAACTTAGATCTCCACGCCGTCAGGATTAGGCTTACCCATAGGTAGGCCTATGGGTATTCAAAATGACAATAATTGTGTCCATAAATTCCGCCCCGAACCCCATCACTTGCAGCGCTCCCCCAGACCTCCCAAGTGTCCGGGCGTTCATTGCCCCGTTTTCCAAAGACCAGTCTAATGAGGTGGGTGCGACTTGAGAGAAAGGTTGCTTCCTGGCGCTGACGGGTGATGGACGCCCTTGTTCTTGTCGTTAAATTGACGACTTTTCCGACGCTAAACGGGACGCGTTCAGAGTAACTTCAAGTCTCGTTGTTCTTCACTATGAAAGGAGAATGTTTAAAGTCACTGCATGGCGTTCCAGCGCCCAAACTGTTGACGATCACGTTTGTTAAGCTCTTATCTGTAAAAGACATTCATCTGCAAAAATCAGCATCAAGCTTAGTGTTAGGGTTAGGGGTTAGGGTTAGGGCTTATACATATAAGAACTCCATAATTTTTACAAATTATGGCTAAGGGCCTAATACACGCTTCCCACCAATGTCGGTAATGTATTGTGACAACAGACAATCTACCGTAGCATAGGCCGATCGCAAGTCTACGGGCGTATTGTGTTGACGTTGCAGCAGCAGCGTACACGTATAGGCCTACATGCAGTGAATAACAATGATGCCATTAGAATGACCGATGATTGGTTACTCTACAGTCTATAGATAACAATCATTAGTCTACTGCATACACACTGTAGTTCGAAAATATTCATGACTTTCGGTGTTATATGTCGTTAAAATTTGCGAAATTCAGTTGAAAATACAATAAAAAGTCGTACCGCAAAATTATCATTTTGACTATGTTTTACCTTGTTGGCTATGGGCCCGTTAGATTTTTACCCCGGTCGAGGGCCACGGCGGGGCCTGGGAAAACATGCTCGCGGGGCCATTAATGGGGTGGTTCTGTGTCCCGTCCCAAGGAAATTTTTGATTTTTGTTTCTGAGAATGGCACATTCTGGTGTATTATCTATCGTGTCCTTTCTCTACATAACGAACATAACGAGCATCATAAAAATTAGTATTTTTGAACGACAGCGGGGCTCCCAAACATTGCGGGGCCCGGGAAAAATTTATCCCGTTTTCGCTGCCCCCTCCTCTCGACCGGTCCGTCACGCAGTGTAGTGAAGAATCTGTAGCAAATATGAAAAATATGGCGATATATCGCGATATTTTTGTAATATCGCGATTTATTGAAGAACACGACATTTTTCGTCGACGATACGGTAAGACATATCGATAACGAAAACAATATAATCGATATTTTTGATATGTCCAGTCATCGCTAGCGTGCAAAGGTGTGACAGACAGACATACAGACAGACAGACCACGCTACGGAGAAACGTACAGGAACAGGCGGAATCGCTTGCGATGCAGGAGCGCTCCCGCCTAAAATGTCCAGTCGCGTGCTTACCTCGAAGCCAACCGAAGACCGGAAACGGTTACGTTGCTATCACCTCCGGTTTCGTTGTACCACGTGACGTCGTCCAACATGGCGGACAACCGAAAGTGGTCGGCATCGTCGGCGGCCATCTTGGCGGCGATTAGTAGCTGAGCGCCACCGTGCGGACAACGTCCGAATTATTTCAGTTGATGATGTTGGTCTGAGCCAAAGAACAGAATAGTATAGGGCCTATTATTTCATGAACCTACTTAGTTATATTGCTATCTTTCACTGGAGTGTTACAACTACCCCTAATATCGCCAACTTAACCGTGACGACTGACAGCATCTCGCGTTGGCAGTTTTGTACATCACACTTAAGTCCGAGCCAGGACATTTAAAGGGGAAGTGGGGGAAGGTTAGCGGGTTTAACCCCTTCCCCCGGAAATGTTAAAGATTTTTAGTTAATGTGACAATTCTGTTCGCAGATTATTTGTGCCTCCACTTTTAAATTTGTTTCGCCGCCCTTGTTTGCTTTTATTGTTTGAACTTGATGCACTGAATTTGGTCAGTTGATTCTGAGGAAAGTAATTAAAATACTGACACAATGTCATATTTTAAGGCTAAAATGCAGCAAACTCGATTTCGGCTGGGGCTTAGCCCAGACCCCACTGGGGAAGTTTCAGCGCTCCCAGACCCTCTAGCAGCTAGCTGGATTTGAGGAGTATTACTTCTTATGGGAGGAAAAGGAAAAAGAAAAGAGAAAAGAGGGCAAGGGAGAAAAAAGGGAAAAAGTAAAATGAAAAGGAGGGTAAAGAAAGAGAAAAAAATTACCCCCCCCAAAGAACAAAAATTTTGGCTACGGCCTTTGTCTAAGCAAAACACGCCGTCGGTCACGGCCATGAAATAAGTCGTTTCAACAAGATGTATTATGTGAGTGTTACAACGTGCGCTTGTGCATATTTCTTGACTGCGATCGACGACGTGTTCTGCGTACGACGTGTGTGTGTGTGCGTGTGATACACAGATGCGAGGCACGTTTCAATCATCACGCTTGACTAAAGTGAGATTCGCGGCATTTATAACACCCCAGGCATTGTGGTAGAAGGACCGTCCAAGGACGAAGTATGGATCATGAAATAGAAATTCTTCGGTCGGTGCTGGTCTTGCGCTTTTTGCTTATTTTTGAGTAGGCCCTATTTTCTGGACTTAACGTGCTGAACAGTTTGTTTTTAGAAGGCGGTCTAAAATGTTGCGTAGGCATACGACTGAAAATGTGGGGGCGAACATCTTCCCTTCCTACCGGAGCTAGTATACATTCTATTAATAATGCAGTGTCATTCTTCTATTTTGTCGCTGTTCGCTGCGGCGCCGCCGCCCAAGCAAAGTAGGCTAAGTAGCGCAGTTAGTTGCCTATAGTCGGGACTCTGTTGGGAAATGCGCTTCTGTCAAACACTGCAAAACGTGATTGTTTTAACACCTGTATACTATTTGACATCCTCTTAGCTCTGGTCGCTTCGTTACAGCACACAGCCAGTGGCATCGAAGCAGGGAAAACGCCCACCTAAATTTTGGGCTGTCGAAAAATTGTGGAAGAATTTTCTTAACTCGTGCCGTAAATTTTCTGTCCAAAGATGCAAAATTGTTGGCTATTAAGACAACGTTTTACGAAAATGTAAGACAAAGTTGAAATGTTGAGCGCTCATAATTTTCTCGGTCGGAGTCTAAACTCACCGTGCTGCAGTCTGTGTAGACAAGATCGGATTACGTCACAACGACTACACCTACATGAAATGACGCAACGACGACGCTGTGACACTGTATAATCGGTTCGACAGTCTGGCTAGACGCTAGACTGACTAGGCTGACTTTGTGTGCCCAGAACGCAACCAATGCTATCACTACAACTAGGGGCCTACTGTTACTGCTGCTGCTGCTTTCTGTGCAGCGCACCTAGCAGACTCCGTCACTTTCCCACAGTGGGGACGCTAAAAACGCAGGACTGGAAAACGAGGGACTATTTTTTCACCGCTGCGACCTAATCCTGCGTTTTCCAGTCCTGCGTTTTTCGTTTCCGCGTTTTTAGTCGCCCCCGCTGACTGGTGTCAGTTAGCGGCGTCGTGGTGCAAATTTTCGACAGAAGTTTGACAGAAAACTTCAAGATTTCGTCATAAGAAGTCGTAGTTACTAAATCTTTCAAGTTTACCCCTAATTTGTCACACAAATGCAGCTTTTTAGCTTAAAATTGTGCATTTCTTAGCAAAAATTTTCCGACAAAAATTTTCGATAATTTTCAGACAGCCCAAAACTTTGGTGGTCAGTTGCCTCTGCCCAACCCACGCCACAATGGCACATTAGACACAGGATTGGATTTAATACAAGAATTGGTTCGCTAAAAATGTTGCGGCCCCATATAAATTGTCTAATAACGTCAATTTAGCTGCATAGACTTGCCACGAATTTTGTGTTAGAACTGTACGCAGTTTTGCTGCCATTAGCTGATTTGAGATGCGGCTGTCTAATTTCGGAAATATCGGATTTCGCAACACCGTCGGCGAATCGCAGGCGTCTTGTGCGATGGCGCTGCCAAACCCGAGTTGATTGGCAGCTGCACTGTACGTAGCCCGCCCTTTTTGTCGCATGCGAGTTTTTCTCGCACATGCATTTTCTTACACGCCCTATTCTTCTCCTAAGCTTACATTAGGCTAACGTCGCTACAAATAGGCCGGAAGTGAGTTAATTTAAACCTGCTCTATTCACAGACATTGTTATCTTCGATCAAAAGCGAACAAGATGATCTGAAATGAACTGAAACACCTGCAAAACTATATCATGTCATTATTTTCATCTCAGGTCGTAGCATTTTGGTCGCTTTGAACATCATCGGATCGACAGACAGACAGACAGAGATAATAGAGGAAGGAAAGAAAAAACATTTGTGGACAGCTGCACAACACGAATGTGAATGAAAATCGTTTATTTTGATCAGTCGCCGACAAAGACGTTGTTGTGTACGGTACAAGGCAGATGTTTAATTTTCAAACATTAGTAACGACATTGTGAACGTTATCGGCAAATCATTGTTCAATTTATTTTTATAGATCTGTCGAAACACATAGATTTAGGCCCTAACCCTTTAAGAGCGATGTAAAATCCGTTGGAAAAAGAGGGTTTAACCCTTCCAGTGCTGTTGAAACTTAAACGTAACAACAGTTGAGACCTATCTTTTGACACGTGGCGTTGAGGCTTTTGTAGCAATCGTTTCAAAGGGTTTAGCGCGCATAAAGCCAGCTGAAATATAATAGATCTAGGCCTATATTAATGCAGTCTTTGTAAACGCTTTTACGTCTTTGCCATCGTCTGGGCGTCCGTCCGTCTGTCCGTCCGTCCGTCTGTCACACTCGTGATCTGTATCAAAACGGTGCAAGTTAGGACTACGAAATCTTCACTGTGGACTGCCCCCGGGTCTCTAGTTTATCGTGACAAAATTTCGTGCCACTGGGTTCCCCTCGAACGAGGGCGTCAAAGAGGGGTACCCCCTTAAAAAGACGTCATTTTGCCGTTATTGGCTCGAATAATGTGAAAACGGTTGCAGATAGGTACATACATGCTGCTTATCATAACAAGCACTGGTGACAGGCTTTAGGGATTTATCAACATCGACGACCTTGAACGACCTTGAACCCCTCAAAAGAGGTTTTTAGTGAATTTTTCGCAATTTCTGGATGCAGCGCACATTTCAACACTGAATTGCGACGAAATGGCTGGAGATAGACCAAGACAACCTGCGTATGAAATTTTCAGCATTCAACGTCGATTTTAGCAGTTCAAGTCCCGACTCCCTAGGTTCAAGGAGGCCGGCGCAGGCGGGCGTCAAAGACAGCTACCCCTCTAAAAAGTGGTTATTTAACCGCAATGCTTTCGCGCGTCTCGTGAGCTTTGCTCAAATTACTTGTATTGTAAACCTACTAAATAACAGCTAAATTCAATCCTACATATCACTATAATATCGCGGGTTTTTTTTCGATCTTTTTCGAGATTAAGCCTATTGTTAGAAATTATACCGGTAGGCCTATCTACTTTGATTTGTATTGGAGTCAGCCAGATTGTTATAGCCTAGGGCCTAGATAGCAATTAGCACACTTTGCCGTCTGCAACTAAATTTCACCAAAAAGAGGCCGTCGCCAAGGCAAACTTCGAGTTACGTTCCCTGCTGCCGGCTTGCGAAAAATGGATTCGAGGCCTGCGTTTTCAAAGCTATGGCTGCAAAGCTAAGGCTAATGCCAGTAATTTTCGAGCCAAGGTCAAGGCAAGAACAACTAAATTATTATGCACATTAAAGTCAGTTTAATCTCATTCAAACTGCAATTAATGAACCACGAAAATTCTCAGACAAAAATAACTTTAATGTCTTAGTGAATATAGCATGCAAATACCAAAAGCTTATTGAAGTTATTGGACAAAGCACATCCATTGAATCCAAGGTCACCAAGGACAAGCCCAAGGCCAAGGCCACGATTTTTTGTGCGGACCACACCCTTGCTGCCTGCCGCGACGCGACTGTTTTTACTGAGCACCCTGCGCGTGTGGGCATTTCGTCGATCGCCCGCTGATTGGATCGCTGATTGTGTTTTCTCTGCGCACCGTGCAGTGTACAGGCGCCTAGCAGACGGACACACAGACAGACAGACGGACGGACGGACGGACGGACACGGTAGATGGAAAATACGGTACGACTAGCTGGACATATGTCACGCGATCGGTCGTGCTACTGTCCCATAATGCATCGCGACGACAACAGCAATAAACTCTCCGGCGCCTTTTGGAGAGGCGTTCGATCTGGTAAGTTATGCGTAAAATAAAAAAATTCGTTCTTCCGGTTGCAGCCGGCAAAAAATTAGGGACGGGGGACGGCGGACATTTTTTAATTATCTACTTTTATATTATGAAGTGCCAACAACACAACAACTCATAAAAACAAACTGACACACTAAATAGTACTCACGAGGACTTAAGCAAAGATACTGCAACATTTCAGGCTAGATATAAACAGTAATTTTAGTTCCATGACACTTCATCGCGCGACAATTAATTGTCGACAGTTAATCGGGCCTAAGGATAAAATGACAAAAACACAATGACAGAATATTTTGACATTGAGAAACGATTATATACTGCGAACTCGAGCACAAAATTAGGCCTACTGTAGCGTAGACATACTATATTTACGTAGTGTTCATATAGCGTACTTATTAGTTAGAATAAAAACACATAGCACAAAATTCAATGTAGTAAACATAGACGGTTCATACGTGCGACAAGTAGGCTACGCGACGGAACGCAGATAGGCCTAAATCAGTACTTCGGCGCGACGGCTCGAGTCACACGGTCGTTCAGTGCCCGATACCTTTTCTCCGACGGATGACTTGCTCTCCGCTGTGCCCTGAAGAAACAGACCTTTCTGGCGCTGAACGTCGCGCTGTATCACAGCCCTCTAGAAGCTGAATCCCGCTCATGAAAGTCGATACGGTCGAGTGGTGACACTGGAACAGTGCCTGTAGCCCGTGGTACCACCCCTCGACGCAGTTGGTGCTGCGAGTTATGCCGTCGACCTGAATTGCACTGAACTGACAGTCGACCTGGGGTGAGGCTAATTACGGTTAATTACGGTGCTGGACGCATGGCCCACTGCTTGCCCGATGAAGTGTCGCCGTATCGTAATTTTCAGTAAAACTATGAAAACATACTGAGAAATGCGTTGACATATTTGATGGTCCAATAAAAAATATAGGGACGCAGGTTTTTTCCAGGAACGGACGGCAACCGGAAGCACAGAATTTTTTTACGCGCGACAGCCAGCATAGCTATTCTGTCTTGGTGTCTGTCACAACCCGGTACCGATCGGAGCCCCGGTGAGATAGAGACTTCTGGTTTTTACCATATGATAGAATTGTGTCTCTGGTATTTTGTGGTAAAATTTCATGCCACTGGGTGAAGGGGGTCTCTACGAACGAGGGGGAGAAAGAGGGGCACCCCCTTAAAAACGTCCTTCTACCGTTATTGGCTCTTCTAACGTGAAAATGGTTGCAGATAGGCAGAGACATGCTGCTTATCACTGGCAACGAGCTTCTTAGAAATGTCAACATCAATGACCTTGAATGACCTTGAACCCCCAGAATAGGGGGTTTAAGTGAATGTTTCGCGATTTCGGGCTGCGACAGGCATTTCAAGAGTGAATTGCACCATAATGGCTGGAGATAGACCAAGACAGCCTGCACGTGAAAATTTCAGCGTTTAATGTAGATTTTAGCAATTTAAGTCCGGACCCTCTAGGTTCAAGGAGGCCTGCGCACGTGGGTGTCAAATAGGGGTTCCTCTCTTAAAAAGTGGTTATTTATTCGCTGCTGGCTTGTCTAACGTGAAAATGGTTGCAGATAGGCGCAAACATGCTGCTTAACATAACAAGCACTGGCGACAGACTTCTTAGGATTGTCAACATTGATGACCTTGATTGACCTTGAACCCTAAAAAGGGGTTTTAGTGATTTTTTGGCTGCTAAAGAGTGAATTGCGACAAAATGACCAAGATTACCTGCGAATAGGAACTGCTATAGGCTCTCGCGCGTCTCATGAGCATTAGCTCAGATTTCTTGTTTTTATACTTAAGCTATGATGATTCACTTGGCATCGAACAGTCTTCCATGAAGAGTGTGCATGTGAGACATTACCTCGCGTGCGACAGAAACAGGGCGGCGCTACGTACAGTGCTAGCTGTCAATCAATGGGGTTTGGCAGCGCCGTCGCACGAGATGCCAAACCCGAGTTGATTTACAACTGCACTGTAGGTTACGTAGCCTGTCATGTTTTTTTCGCATGCGAAATTATGTAGGCCTAGCCTAGCCTACCCTGTATTGTAATTAGGCTTACTGTTCATAAGGCATTATATAAGAATTTCTGACGTCTTCAAAGTTCAAACTGGCGCATCTCTAACGGTCGTCGTCGGCGGTTAATGCACACTGCGCATGCGTGAATCGTATGAACGATGTGACGTCATTGCGTTACAACCGACACCCTGTAGTGTAGCACGCCAATAGACGATACCGACAGACGGACTTGCATCGTTCTGACGCCCGGGAACGCAACTAAATGGCTTACCGATCATCAGTCAACTCAGCGACGTAACCAGTAATGTGAATTGGGGGTAGCCTCGTCTCCCTTCGCCTTGCCTTCCCTTCCAACTTTCGTCCTTTCCTTTTTCTTTTTTCGCCTTTTCCTTCCCTTATTACCCTTTTTCTTTCTGTTCCCCTACTATCTTTTCTCTTAAAAGTAGGACTCCTAAAATACATCTAGGGAGTCTGGGGAAACGCTCTAAGCTTCTCCAGTGGCGTCTGGGACGAAGCTCGATTTGGGTCCGCTATAGCGAAGGGCCGCCATAGCGAGGAGCCGACATAGCGAATGACCGACATAGCAACAAAGTCGCACAACTCTCCTCCAAATGCTCTAGGACATTTTTAGAGAAAAAGTGAAAAAGAAAACAAGGGAAAACGAGCAAAAAGAGTAGAAGCTCGAAGGCTGTTGGAGTGACCTGAGAGGAAGTTTGCTCCTTCAGCAACCCTGGGGAATGAACGCCGTTTCTTCTTCTTCTTCTTCTTCTTTTCCAATAATGCACATATCCTCTTGTGAGTAATGTCGTGCATTGGCAATGGCTACGTTTCTTCGTATATATAGGCTTATATAGCTTAATTTTCACTACGAGAGCTAAGTATAAGCCTACATGACTCTCTTTTGAAACGCAAAAAAATCAGATATTGGTGTTATCTTGGCAAAAAATCGTAGGTGATCACGAAACTGGGGGAGGCTGGAACAAAACTGGGGAGAGATCGAAGTTGATAACGCCGTTTACCGCCTTTAGGTATTTATATCCGTTTTAGAGATAATTGCTCTAAATCATGACGAATTTTGGACGTTTTTCACCCTTTCAAATTATAAGGGGGCGGGGCCTACGAGTGTAAACTCTTGAGAAATTTTGCGTAAGTCCGTAAGCGTGCGATGACAAGATGGCTGCTTGTTCTCTTGGGGCAGAAAGAAAGAACAAAAACAACGAAGATGAAAGAAAGATTGTGTAATATCTTGGAAAAATGTTTAAGACAAATCGTTTCTACGACTGAATCGAATCTACGACTAGATGGGAAATTTTTGGACAATTTTTGGCGTAAATTTCGGCAGACTTTTGCTATGGCGGCCCATCGCTATATGGCGGCCCTTCGCTATAGCGGCTCATTACCGGTCGGGTTTGTTTTTTTGTTTTTGTTCAGGTTCTTTGCGAAATTTCCCACAGGCACCGTAGGCATCGCCCCTTAGGCCCTATAATTTGGTTAGGTAAAAAACGTCAAAAATTCGTCGTGATTTAGAGCAACTTTTGACTTTGAGCGCAATTATCTCTAAAACGGATATAAATAACTAAAGGCGGTAAACGGCGTTATCAGCTACGATCTCTCCCTCTTAGTTAATTGTGTGGGCGTGTCAATTTTAGTTTTTGTTTTACTTCTGTCAGGCGCAACACCTACTCTGTACGGCACAGCCAAAGACAAAATATACTTCGACTTAAGTAGGCCTACGTACCAGCTGTCGCACCAAAACTGTAAAGAAGGCTTCAGTTACGCTTGCTGGCGACTATTTTTCTGGCAAGTTTAGTCTAACGTTTAGGTCTGGTCTTTGGTTTGATGCCCCGCACCCCAGTTATGTTCTAGAATTGGGGGAACGCCGTTTCCATTCCTCTTGAAAAATGCAGAAACGACGTTTCCCCTCGTTCCCCTTCAATTTAAGCACTGGTTGGGAAACTTTGGGCAGAATTAAAATTTTGAGCAATTTGAGCACTGGGAAATTTGCTGCTGCCTGTCGAAAAACCAGCTTTTTGATCCATCTTTACCCTTAGCAACATACGGCGCCAATTTGGACGTTTTTTGCGATTTTCGGCTGCGGTGCACACTTCAAAAGTAAACTGCGACAAAATGGCTAAAGATAGACCAAGACAACTTGCGAACAGAAACTGCTGTAAACTGTCGCGGCGTCGCGCGTCTCGATCGCGAGCATTAGCTCGAATTGCTTATTTGGTAAGACGTACCGTTTGGCCACAATACATGCGTGACAGAGAGACAGACAGAAGCATATGACATAAGCCCGAACGTCTGCCAATTAGCGTTAAAGTTCATTAATTACTACGATTTATGGCCAACACGCACCTTGACGCAACTATAAACCTAACTCAACTGTCCTTCCTTCGCTAATTCCTCGCCATTTTCGTGTTTCGCTGCCGGTTTTTTCGGTGTCCGGTCATAACCTTCCCGGACACAAGGTCGAGCTCTCCCCATCTTCCACCGAGGTAGGGCGAACCCCCCTCGCACCAAACCCTCTTCCTACCAGCAATTATACATAGTATGTCTAATACTATACCATTTTTTATCATAGTTTATACATTTTGTGCCGAACATTTTTTTGCTTAGGCCTACGTTGTTTTACTGTTATTGTATTCTAACTGTAAAATGGCCTACACTGTTGGAAATGTGTCAATTAACATAAGATGAAGTTTTGTTCATTTGGTTGTTTATTTACAGCCACCGCTGTCGTAATAAAAGTTTCAATACAACGTAGCAAAATTAACACAACTGTCTATCAATCTCGTGTAATTCACTACTGAAAATTAGCGTGCGATAACGAACATGAACTTGCAACATCGCTGAACCTTGTCAGAAACACACGTAATTATATGGACCATCGAAAGCGGTGCACATTCAAACATGTTATCCCAATTTACCCTACCTTCTTTGCAACCTCAATCGTTTTGAAATACATATCGACCCTTCTTGTCAAAGGTGTTAATTTCCAGTTCCACCCGAGGCCCGTCGAGAGTGGGTAGAAGGGGTAAGCTACCCCGGGCCTCCCTCGCGACGTTTGGGGGCCCTGCCGTCGCTCAGAAATATAAAGTACACCAGAATGCACGCACCGTTCTAAAAAATTTAAAAAAATTGTTAACAAAAGGGCCTCGCGAAAATGTTTCCCCTGATCCCGCCGTGGCTCTTGACGGGCCTGACCTGATACATCGATCAAAACTCGACCACTTTTGAGCAGGGTTATAATACACCTGCTAAAATCCCACCAACCCCCCTCCCCGAAAAAAAATTCAATTATAATTTCTTGTTTCACTAACAGTGAAATATTTTGTTACGACCAAGTTCTGAAAACATTTCAACTTACAAATGTGCAAATATTTGTACGTTTCATGCTGTGCTGAGCAACCAAAAACTCATAAAAATCAACCAACTTAACGGCAAACCCATACAGTTATCTCACAACCCATCAAGTGGAGGCATCTTATCAAAAAACCGCTTTAACCTTAACCCCCCCCCCAAAAAAAA
>Ga0209671_1005786_pt1 | contig 12566 bp, 7 predicted proteins | sample WorMetHERISLAND2_2_FD_187401 | JGI IMG/M metagenome (GOLD analysis project Ga0209671, IMG submission 187401) | Marine gutless worms symbiont microbial communities from Max Planck institute for Marine Microbiology, Germany - Olavius geniculatus... | ecosystem: Host-associated > Annelida >... | reverse complement strand
CTGTTGGCGTCACCACGCCGACGACGTTCCTGACAACACAGTGACATCACTGTCAGTCAACACATTATAATAACATAGGTCAAGCAAGACATCTTAATAAAACTGCGACAATCACAACAACCTCAGAACTTTTAAATACACTACAACTGAACGTTAAAGAGTGTGTACAGAAAAACCTTATGGAAAAGCCATCACAGTGTCAACTTCAGTGTCAACTGCCATATGGGATAACCCACCTTCTGTCACCAGTGAAAATGCAGGCCGGCTGGCCAGGACCTGATTTGACTACCGAATGGCCATACGTAAATTGCGAAAATAAAATAACAGTGTCAACAGTCTAAAAACAAGCAACAAAAGTCGACAGTAAAGCGACTGCCAGAGAGCTGTTAAACGTTAAAGTTCAGTGACACTAGCCATAGGCTACCTCCATGTTGCTGATGAGGTCCAAGTATTTCAGATCCTTGATGCGTATGAAAGCTTTCTTTGCTGTCTCAACATCAAGAGCTTCGAGGGCTGCGTGTGCCAAAGTCTCCCAGTCGCCAGTCGTCACTCCAAGGCAAGCAATTGTCTGCGCCTCTCTGATACACACATCAGTAGATCAGTGCGCTACTGTCACAGCATACACTGTGGGATGCTGTTTATGTCTACGACCATGCTTTCAGATTACATGCTAGTAAACCTTAATCAGTAAGTAAATGACACAAAATTTCACTTAGTGCATAATATTCTAAAAAAGACATTTACCGAAGCATTTTCTTCTCCACATGTTGATACATCGGAGCAGAAGGTGGAACAGCAATGGTAGAGAGCACATAGCAATGCAGGCAATAAATACTTGAACCACGAAAACCAACAACAAAACCCTGGACACAGAATGAACAAAACTCACATTACAGATGAAATTTATACTGGAAATTCTTCTTAAAATATGTGCTAATTTTTGTGCAAAAAAAAATGCACAAAACTGTGTGGAATTGTCAGCACATCAGTACTATGTAGGCTCGTAGGCAAATATGTAAGCCTGTATTTGGCAAAAATTACAATACAAAGAAAATGGACAGAATAATTAACTCATGCCATGACATGTGTAAAGTAAGCATAGATTATGCACATTTCTGCATAAAACCAATATATACAATAGTACAATGAAACCAAAAAATAACAATATAAGATTCTTCCTCATTTATGTGTATTACTGAATACTACTTTTATGATTTCACAGTATGAGGCGCATTCAACCAAATACACGTTTCCTATAAAAGAAACCTATCTATGTAGTTACTGACTTAAGAGTGAAAGTAGACTTTGACAACATCAAAATAACTTGGCTATAAAGTTGAGACTTTTGTTGCAATGCAGTGGACTGAAAACAGCAGGCAACAAACGATCACAGGCTACTTTTAGTTCCAGTGAGGCACACCAATGGACCAATCACGCTACTGCCGGACCCATCAAGAAACTAGCATTAATGCTACCTGGAATTTCTGCTGGTGAACAGGAAAATTTCCAGCCTTAATGTTGAGAAATCCGCGGCCACTAAAACACAGCATGTCTTCGTGTTCCGTGTTCCATGAAACGCTGTCGGCATTCGGCTCCTGAAACATTTTGTCTGTTATGTCACTGAATACTTTGTTGTAAAAATCAAGCTCCATGCATTACACTGAACAGTGTCATGGCTATCATTTTACCTCCATCTGGTTAAGCTGACGTATCACTGCTCATTATTAAAATGCAGCAAAAACACAAAATAGCCTACTGTATTATAGAGCAAGACCACCCATCTATTCTATTCAGCATTAGCATATCATAAGTGGCATAATATGCCAAGTGCTTAAGATTGTACCTCAGATATATCTAAATCATAATCAAACAAGACAGCCTGCTACAGTACTTCTTAAATCACAATACGAATCACAGCTAGATACTGTAAACCTGATAGAGTAGTTCTTTGGTCCTGATGTTGTAGACAAGGCATGTTCCGAACTCGTCGACGACGGCCAGCTTCTGACGGTTAGCATTGATGTCAATACAGCGCAGGGATGTGTTCAGCTTCAGCATTGTCATTGGGAACGGATTGTCAATGAATATCTGCAGCACCTGTCAAGATAATTGCAATAACATATTAATAATAATAATAATAAGCATTAATGCCAGGGTTGAAAATAAACTTTTCATTGGTTTGATTGGGTTTCATTACTATTACTGATATAAAAATCATACTCAAAATATCTTTAGTTATTACGCGCAAAAGCAGCTACTACTTTCAGCGCGTCTTAGCCATCGCAATTCTGTCTGTCTGTCTGTCCATCACATGGGTGGATCAGTCAAAAAAGGTGCAAGCTAGAATCACCAAATCTTCACCGTCGGCTGCCTGGAAGACTCTTGTTTCCGGAGCCATAAAGCTTATTCATAAATTCGAAGGGGGTCACCCTGAATGAGGGCCCTAAATGAGAGGGGGTTGGCAAAATTTGTGATTTTGGGCCAATAAGTTGCTGTATCTCAGTAACGGTGCGAGATAGGGCCTAGGTCACTATTAATCACTAATAAAATATGGTACACTGGCTCTCGATTGGCGCCCAATTCAATGATCTTGAATAACCTTGAACGCCAAAATAGGAGGTTTTATTGATTTTTTGGCGATTTCAGGCTGCGAGACACATTGCAAGAACGAATTGCGCCGATACCAATTGAGATAGACAAGACATGGACAAGCTGCGTGTGAAATTTTCAGCATTAAACGTAGATTTCGACGGACCATGTCTCGATTTTTTAGGTTCAAGGAAACCTGCGCATGAGGGCATCAAATAGTGGTACCCCCGTAAAAGTCGCGACAAAGTGGCTGGAGATAAACTGACAGTTTGCGAACAGGAACTGCTATAGGCTTTCGCGTGTCCCATGAGCATTAGCTCAAATTTCTTGTTTTTCCAGTTTTTAGAGTAAAAGGAAAGTTCATGTTATTTCCATTCTGTTCATTTTTAGCATATGCTATTTATGTTATATTCAGTTTCTTATTGCCTTCAATGTAACAGAAAATCAAATCTTTCTACAAATGACACAGTTAGGGGGACGGACACTCACTTGGCCGGTCTTAAGTCCAACGAGCAGACCTTCACGTGACTGTGGACCTCCGATGGCTTTGACGTAACGTACCTGTGACTCCATCAACCACTCACGCTGCTTCACGCCTTCAAAGTTCAAACACTGCAGACTCTTTTCCTGTGCACACCAGCTCTACGTTGCACCCGTCAGTGGTTAAACACTGTCTATCATAGCTGTCAACAATAATACATCTCAGAGCTATCGAGAGTCACCTGCCACATGGGATCAGCCAATGCAGGTGAATGCATCCCACTTTAACTCTGGCTCTGGGGTAAGTAAATGGGCTGGGCAGACTGATGCTCAATTTACTTTCCAAAGAGAGATGGAAGGTCGGCTGATCAGCTGACCTTTGTAGTTGGTTGCCTATATACCAAGATGCTTTATCTGTCATCGCATTCTACACAGTCAAAATCACGACCTTTTGACTGTGAGTCAAGCATCTTAAAAATTACACCACCAAGCAACCTGTACTGGGCAACTGCTCTGTCCAACGCTGCGAAATTCCCCAGCATTCCTCGGACACTTCGATGCTGGAATTACCCACGTCATGCAAACTAACAATACGTGAAATGACATGTAGCAACAAAACAGCAAAATAACACAGTGCAAAGCAACAAAAAGCACAGTCTAAAATATTCCAACTGCTACTACACCACTACACCATACATCAGCGTGTCCCCAAATGTGCGGCTGAAAAGTCTTCTGAGACGATATTTCCTATTAGACATCCTTGTTGTGTCTTTGGGGCACATATGTCAGCCTGAACTTGCGATGGTGATTGGTCGTCATTAGATATTCACCTCTGCCAAGGAGGTTATGTTTTTGCCGGTTTTTGTTTGTTTGTCTGTCTATGAGTCAGCAAGATAACTCAAAAAGTTAAGGATGGATCTTTCTGAAATTTTCTGGGAATGCTGGGAATAGCAAAAACTACCAGTGGTTCAATTTTGGGGGTGATCCGGAGGAATCCTGGATTCTGGATCACTTTAAAATTTTCGTTACCATTGCTTTAAAGGGGGCATAAAGGAAACCGCTGTCAAACTGAATATGGTGACACCACCTGGCGAACAACATGGCCTTGGCAGAGGTCTGCAGGCTTTGACTGCGTTCTAGTTTACAATGAGCTAAATGTGTGTCTCAGACAATTAGCATCTCATTCTGTCCAACAGCATGAGCATGACAGACGGACAAACAAACAGACTGACAGACCACATCACGAACTCACAAGGCAGAGTACGAGATGATTGGAGCAGAGAATGAGCAGAAAGCAGTCGATTTTCTTGTGAAACTTTTCCTTGATTCGGTACTGCATGTCATTCGGGTCGTCGGATGACACTTCGTAGATAACAAACTTCTCAGGCAGTTGAACCTGCATACAGAGTTAAAGATAACGATAAACTTCAGTAGTATAGTAGTTTAATGCTAATTAACTACAGTCAAACAATTTAGTACACAAGCAAATAAGTCAGTAAGAAAGCTATAAAGGCAGGATTTAACAATCACAAAATTGCACATTTTAATTCAAATTTTCCCATTTTAGAAACGCAAACTCCAAATCCATATAACTAGTAGTTGCATATTAAGTGATAGGTGACTTATGCCTAATGAACAATAACACAGTTTTTGTAAATAATTAGTCACGATCATTGCAGTGAAGGGTGGTCATGTTTAACTTGGGGTTCAAACTGACCACCCTTCCTTCACTGCAACGACTGAGGCTAATCGTTTCCAAAACTGCAGACTGCCTGATCCGTGTAAAACATCTGTTCTGCTGTTTATGCACCAATAAGCAGAGTGACGTTTGTTTTCAGAAGATAAAGCCTCAAACAAAACACAGTAAATAAAGAACTTGTAACTCACTGCAAGTCGTTGCTTGTATACAGCAATCTTCTTCACCAGCTCTCGACATTTTATTCTCACTAACCAACAGAAAATAAATGAATAATAACTTTTAAATGTTTGCTTTTAAAGTGACAACTTGGTCCAATACAGCACATGCTGCTGCTCTGAATGCTTCAGATTATTGCTCAGTTTCCACTGCAGTTAACAGGACCCATAGAATAAACAGCATTAAAGTAACGGAGAAATAAATTGCAGTTCTGGTGCCCCATCTGTCACTCAGTCAACAACATCATAAAGCTCAAAAATGTGTTTGTTATAAAAATGTGCCATTAAATTTTATATAATACAAAAACTGTCACTGTAGCATAAGTAAGAAAACTTGAAAGCAGAAAAAATTTAATAAACTTTATAGTGACAATAATAGTGCCGTCATACCAACACCTAGACAAAAACGTCTTTAGCAGCTGTTCAGATGGTTCAAATTGAATGCCAGTTTGTCTCAGGACTGTTCCACAGTTTCAGGAATGCTCCAGCTTACCATACTCAGTATAAAGGTAAAGGTAAAGGGAGCCATGGCCCAGCTGGGGCGTAGGCAGGGTGCTCATCTCGCACTCGCGGCCGTTGAGCCCGTAGGTGGATAAACCACTCGAGTCCGTGATGCATGGTCAGTGCGATGCCAGACCTACGGTTACCTTCCCAGCCTCGGGGCATCACCGCCCTTTGACCAGTACCAAATTATACTGCTTGGTGACAGAGGCACATGTGTGTGAACAACTTGCCTAAGGTCGTTACCCGGCAGTGTCCTGGTGTGGAGTCGAACCTGTGCCTCTGAGTGACCTCAGGATTACAAGTCTGGCACGTTACCGTTAGACTACCGAGCCAAGTACTCAGTATGCTATTATAATACTACATAACTTACATATGGTATTTAGAAGTGAACGTTTCTATCTGTACAGTATACAGAAAAAACTCACTTATTTCTCTATTCACTGACTCTACCTAAACTTTTTATACTCAGTGGCCCAGCCTTTACTGTGTGTAAATCTGCAACTGATTGAGAAATGAACCCTTCTGCTGGCTGAGCAGATGTTGTACAACAATGTCAGTCATGTTCTCTCGGTAAGCATATCGGTCGCGGAAGATGCCGTGAATTGTATAGAACGTCAGTTGATACATCACCACCGAGCCGTCCTGGGTGCCGACCGCCTACATACCCCAGTCGCAATCTACCAACACGATGACAAAACATGCAGCTGTCCATCCAGATGCCAAGTGTCTCAGGCGCTGACAGTAAATTAGACCAATACATACTGTGATTACATGAGTATGCACCATTTTGCTGAAGTTTTTGAGGTTTGGTGACTATAACTTTTTACACTGAAATAAAAAAAATGACACACCCAATTCACGAAGATGTTCGCACCAATTTCGTTTTCTTGCCAACCACTCCACAAAATTTTATCAGAAACTGTTTGTAAATTTCTGAGTAAACCAGCTGACAAACAAACAACTGAACAGACCTGAGAACATAACCTGCAGACAAAATTCTATAACCAGTACTCAAAGATAAGTTGGTTTATGACTTTCAGCAGTCATTTTATACTTTCTATTAAAGGAATGTCCAATAACCATTACTTTACTCTTTTCCTGGTCAGAAATAAGCTTGCATTTATGTGACCATGATATTAACTTTTCAAGATCAAGAGAAAAAGCAGCTTCTCTCTAATTTCGTCATTGTTCTATCCTTCTGGGATGACCTTCTTCAGATCTTCTTATAGACATTATAATTTCCAACACTTTGGTACAGCTGCAGTTTCTTCCAAGCGTAATTTTTAATGTTCTCTCCTTTTCACTGGTTTGTACAATTTTTACAACGTTGATAAGTGAACAAAATAAACTCACAACACAGTTGGCATCGGGTCGAACCTCGGCAGACCAGACCCATGATGGCAAGTCACCGATGACACCAAGCTGGACTCCGTCACGTGAATAAATGTTACACTGCTTGTTGGATCCACCAGCCAACAAAAACTCACCCTTTGAGAACCAGCTTATAAAACATGGATCATAGTCCAACTGCCGGTCTTTGCCAATCTGTTTCACACACCATTATTTAGCAATATTCATTACAAATATCGTATATAAGATGCAACAGAACAAGAAAAAAAGAAGCAGACCAGGACTGAGACACTTAAACACATTCTTCAAAAGTCAACCTAAAAAACTACCAAAACCACCCCAAACTTACTCTAATTTTAATTTCTTGCTCCACTAATAATGAAACATTTAATTAACAGTTGTTTCTTCAAAATCCTAAACCTACAAATTTGCAACTTTTTGCATATTTATACCATGTGGCTAGTATCTAGCATAGCTCATTCCGATAACTAAAAATACCACAACCAATCAAGCTGTGTTTTTTAAAACAAAAACAGGCTTAACCTTAAAAAACCCTAAACCCAACAAAACCCACCATCTTTGGCTTTAAAAAAATCGAGACAAACATACAGCAGCAGCAGAAGAATACTTAACAACATCATTCAGTACATTCGTACACTTTACAGCAGTGGAAAATCTCATCGATATGAGCAGTAATGAACATAGATTAGGGTTCTGTCTATACAACAACACGCAATTACATGGCAACTGTAACCTCCTTCACATAACTCAATCATATGTCAGTCACAGTTTAAATATGCTGGCATCACTAAACCAAGAATGTCATTCATAACGTTGATGTAATGTCATTAGCCTACAGCAGTTTATTAGCAACAAAATATCAAAAATTAGACTGATGTGCTCTATATATATTTTACAGCACAAACAGCCATGGAGTACATCAATAATGTGAAATTTTGCATTTTGTTTATCCTGCATCTTTTATCTGCAATATATTTTGTATTAGCCTAGTTTTTCCCAGCAGTTTAGTCATCAGTGAGTGAATAGTTTCTTAATGGCACATCAGCACAAGACAGGTCATTCGGTGCCATAGCTTTATTCATCAGATAGTGTTAACTCTACAGAGATCATTGCAACTATATTAAATCCAGCATTCGTGCTGGCACATTTTTCTCATATAAAAACTTGAAACTTAACCGATAGACCTGATACACACGATTCATAAAGCATACACTTATACCTGTTTTTACGACTAATGGTGCACAGAACTTGTGCATCAAAAATGCCATCAATTACATTATAGCTACAGCAGCAGCAAGAGAAAAAAACAGCAGCAAAAAAACACAAATGACGACAATGAAAGAAATACAAAAACAACAATGATAATGATAATAATAACCTGTTTGCCGGACAGCTGGTAGAAGGTTAATTGCTGTTCCCAGTCGGTGACTGCAAGAACGTCACAGGCGTCATCTCTGCACGTATAAACATTCACATCAAACAATAAAAAATGTTGGTGCCAAACGCCAACATAATATACAGCCCTTCCATCAGAATCCCCTATGACAAGTATCGTAAGTTAAATGCACATCCCCTGATAGAAACTGCAGCACTGAATCTCTATAATTGAATCTATGTTGCCTGCAAGTCTTTAGCTCATGGCTATTGCTTCGACCATCTGTCCACCTGCCAGTACGTCAAAAAAGCAGTAAAAAGTGGTGTGACAACAATTATAGCAGCAAAAGAACAAAAGATACTAGTTCAAATGCTAACTTGTTTGGACTCCACTGAACGGCAGATATTGGAGCTGAACGCTCAATCTTTTTAATCTCCTCCAGCGCCTAACATAAACACACACATAAAATACTCAGTCAAGCCATCAATTATGTTTAATTCAAGCAGCTCAGACCATATAAGTAAATGAACTAATAGTTTTATGTTGCAGTCGACACACAGCAAGTCATTTTAAAGACAAACAGTGATAGAAAAAAAACAGCGCAAAAATCAAACCAAGAAATGTAAAAAAAACCTAAATAACAATAATAGCACATACATACTGTAGGTACACAAATGTGCATAATATTAACCAACTAAAGATTTGCACACACAGTCCACTATTTGGAGGTCTTCCTCTCCGATGTATGCCATCGATCAGCAGCCCCATCTCTACCAATCAATCACCTGGCATTGTACCCGGCAAATAAACAAAAAATAAATAAGCAAGGAAAGCAAGAGATGATGACCTTGTTGCGGATGCTAATGACTCCACTGTACAGAGCTATGGCACAGTATTGTCCATCATTGGTCCAGGAACATGACATTGCCCGTGAACTGATTTTGCTCTTCGATATACCCTTCTGATCAACCAGCCACAAGCCTGCCATATACAACGTCATAACAAACAACAGGCCTAAGCAACGTTCTGATGCCTCCAACGGGCCATCAGTGCTGATGAGTGCAGTCACTACATGTGAACTTCAGAGAGATTAATGATAGCACTAATTAATCCTAGGCTGCACAGTCCAACTATGGTTCTAGCCAAAATCTGGCTATTTTTATAATTCCAGCAAAAAACTCGTCTTGGCTTTGTCCATTTTTTAACTAGATTTTACATCTGTGACCACACTGTCTGGAGTGGTATAAGCTTGCACTGTGAGCTCGCTTGAACACTCCAGCAGTGCGCAGCACTACACTGACAAAAACTCAGTTTCAGTGTGAGATACTGATTTAACTCTAGAGCAAATCCAGCTAGATTTACCTCCACAAATTAGGCCAAATATTGCTCTGGTCAAATTTAGGAAAAAGAAGCCCAGCACTGCCTTTCTATTAATTCTTCACTTAGCATCGATCAGCATCCCAATGTTGACAACATGATGCATGTAATGCAATACTCTGTTATGCTAATACCAGTTATCTAACTATCTGTAACACAGATGTGCCATAGTCACAGAGAACATCAATGTACTAATGTAAGCACCAAAATTACTGCAATCAACTGACGACAGGAAGCAGACATAGTTTAAATACAAACAGGCCCATCAAGAAGGTGGGGTAAGGGGTAAGCTACCCCGGGCCCTGCAAGATTTGGGGGCCCCACCGTCGCCCAAAAATACAAAGTGCACCAGAATGCACCATTTTAATAAGAAATTTTCCAAAATTTTCTCCCCACAGGGGCCCCACAAGAATGTTTCCCCGGGCTCCGGTGTGGCTCTTAATGGGCCTGAATACAAATGTTTACAGACTGACAAATGTTTCTACTTTGAAGAAACATGCAAGCAAAACACAAAACAAGTGATAAACACAGAAAACAAGCAATCAACACACAACAATGTGGCTGCCTCACCAATATCAGTCCACCCACATGACATGAGACAATGAATGACAGGATTGAAAGCAATGCATTGGATAGCCTCAGTCAGCCTAGCACACAAACAAGCAGCATGATATTTTACCACTACGCATGATGTGTAACTCACTTAGTCATATTCACAAGCACACACATGCTCAGCATCAATCTGACAACCAGACCTCAATGCAACAATGAGTTATGCCTACAACTACTTGAGAAAATATACAAATGCATGTACCTATTGCAGCCACTCTTCAGCAATGAGAAATTTCCACACTTTAGTCAAACAAATGTTTCACGAACCTCAGGTGTTCACTAATAAGGGCAATGGATGACCACAAAATGTGCTGTGGTTATCATTAGCTCGTGCCAAACAGCTACAATTCAGGTATTGTAAAACCACCCTGGACATGATTCTGACTTGTGTAAGTAGCAAAACAGAGCAAGTACTGGACCTTTGAGCTTTACACTTCAGTAGGTTACAACTGCACACAATGTAGCATAAGGCAAAAGAAATATCAGCAGAATAAACAACGGAAAAACCTACGAATATCTCAGTACACCCTCAAAACTGTCAGACCAAATGATGACACTTCTATCAGCAGAACCCGACGCAAACCGCTTTCCATCTCTGGCATATGCCACACAGTAAACAGTGTCCTTGTGACCCTTGAGAGACTGCACCAAGTTGCCAACTGCAGACTCATACACATGAACTCTGTTACCAGCGGCTACCACGAGCCGCGATCCATCAGGACTGAAGCACAAGTCCCATATACTACAACATCATACAACAGCAATACTTTGTACAGACCGACAGTAATGGCAGCTACTGTTATTTCTATCAAACTGCTACTGCAATTTGGTCTTTTTTCTGCCAGCCATGGCAGCAGTGCTCTTGGTTTCTAAAAACTTTATTCATGCCAATTTATAAAAAAATAGCATATAATCTACGATGGTTTAACGATATCATGTTCTTTCTCATTTGATTTTATTATCCAGCTTTTTAAATAATTTTATGCTAAATGTCCACTTGACACACTATCCCCAAAACACCCCATTGCTGCAATATCCAGCAGGAGATTGACAATTATCATCCAGACCCAGACCCAGTTATTTACTTACTTAAAGGCCAATAGCACATTACATTGCAAACAAAAAAGCAACAACCGTTCTTCTTCAGTAGACAGTCAAACTTCAACTTGTTGAAGACTCCGAAGACCGTTTGCAATGCGTAAATAAGTAAGTAAATGATTTATAAAGTGCCAAAGTCTCTGTACGCAGTGAATACTGAGCAGCTCTGCAAGCAGCCAATGCCTATCATTACTTGGACTGTAACACAGTTGCTAAGGACGCTTAAAGGCACCACCTGCCCAACTGCGGATACCCCACAAACCAGTGCAACAAAGATAATAACAATTCCCCTCCACAGCTTATTTAACTCTAGCACCGCATACCACTGTCCAACTTTTTCCTTGTCTTGAACTTTATCTAACCACACTTGCAACGCTTTCATCTTGTAGCAAACCAAACGCACGGAATGTTATGTCAACTCTATGTAGCTTCTTTGTTTACATAGATACATTGCTGTTACGGTCTCAGCAGGGATAAATAATTATCTTTATTCCCTGGGTCTCAGCCAGAGACAGGGAATAAAGATGATTATTTATCCCTGACCAGAGATGAGCAGTAAAATTAAATCAAAAATTGGCTCGATTGCCGGTAATTAGTAAACCATCAATAAAATAGATTTTGCTGTTTCTGATCGAATACTTCTTGCCGAAAAACAAACTTTAAAAAACTGACCTCATGTCAGACACGCCGCTGTTAAACACAGTGTGTGAAATCAACTTTTGCTACACTGACAAATGCAAGATTATACACATTGGACATAGCAACTGTCATGCTGACAGTGGCAATAAATTGGAAACAGTAGATGAAGAAAAGGATTTGGGAGTAATTGTGAGTAAAGATTTAAATTGGGGTAAACATGCAGTTTAGCGGCCTAAACAAAATACACAGTCAGCTTACTGCCTATACGGGCCAAAGCGTGCATGCGGTCAGTTAACCCTAACCCTAATCCTAACTCTAACCCACCCTAACCTAATAAACCTAAGCCTAACCCTAAGCTTCGTCTGTATATAGGCGGTAAGTTGACTTTGAATCTCGTTTAGGCCGCTAAACTGCATGTTTACCTAAAGTGGGATAAACAGTGTAGTCAGGCAGTTAAAAAAGCTAATAGGATGCTTGGGGTAATAAAAAGAAATTTTACCGATAGGTCCAAGGAAACTATTATGCCTTTGTATAAAAGTCTTGTAAGACCGCATTTAGAGTATTGTGTTCCAATTTGGAGCCCACATTATCAAAAGGATATTGAGTT
>Ga0209671_1005785_pt1 | contig 12569 bp, 10 predicted proteins | sample WorMetHERISLAND2_2_FD_187401 | JGI IMG/M metagenome (GOLD analysis project Ga0209671, IMG submission 187401) | Marine gutless worms symbiont microbial communities from Max Planck institute for Marine Microbiology, Germany - Olavius geniculatus... | ecosystem: Host-associated > Annelida >... | reverse complement strand
AATGGTCAGATGATATTGAGCAGTGGTGTGGGGTAACCCTGCAGGAGTTAAGCCACGCTGCCCTAGATAGGCAGCGATAGTAACAATGGCGTCAGACACCGACGGGTGTTGAGCCCACGGTTGTCGATGATAATGATGATGCTCTACTTTTCACAGCCGGCCAGCTAGTGTGCCATGTGATCAGCAATCGAACAGTCTGTGCTTTTCAATTCATTGATTAGCAAACTTGACGTGGCACCTATTAATAAGCGCTTATAACTACAGTTAACCAGTCTTTTCCCTCACATGGTTAACCTGTCAAAATGAATGGGCGATCTGAACAACCCTAGCTGTGTCAGAGCTGTAACTAGAAACAAATTTTCAAGCTTTGCTGAATTCTGGGTAAAAAAGTTATCAAACCTGTTCTCAAATTTTAATGATTTAAAAAACGTTTTTGTAAACCTTTACATTTTATGAGTTAATAACGGTAACAAAAATGATGTTTTTTCTTATTTTTCTGCTGAGCAGGTTTTTTTTCAGTAAAACAGCAAGAAATAGCGTAGACATTGCAAAAAGGTGGCAATATGCCTGTCGATACTCAGTGTGATGTCACAGATAATTTTTGTAAAATTATGTTTGAACAAAAGTGTTAAACGTACATTTTTGACAATTCCGTGTTGCAGTCATCTACATAAGTGAATTTATCTGATCATCAATTCATGAGAATCGGAAATGTGTTCAATAAAAAGTTACACAACACATTTACACGACCGTGCCAGCTCATAGTGTGTCAACATTCCAAGCTTGTTCACAGTCTCGAGTTCGAGGAAATGTCGGTGATTAAATGTAAAATATATATGACCAGGTAACATCACTACCACTAACCCTAACCTAACCAAATTTTTTCTTCATGAGCGACTAAAAGTGCTCAGGTGTTACCAATGGCCGCTAGTGGTAACACCTTGGCACTTCAAGTCGCTCATGAACAAAAACCCAACAATTTTATTTCAGATATCAACTACTAAGATGAAATAATAAATAATAATAATAATCGTAATAAAGCGGATTTATACACGGCACCTAAAAGCAGAAGTCACTAGGTGCCGCAGTTTCAATTAGTCAAACAAATGTGTCTTTAGTTGTGCTATGAACTGTTCATAGTCCTCTATGGCCCGTAGTGCAGCCAGCAAACTGTGTGCAAATAGTGTGCAACAAAGTAATTTTGAACACAATGATCAGCGGACAGGTTAATAACTTTTGGCCAAATTCTGTCTTGCTGTGCTAAAACTGTATTTGTACTTGCCTTGATTTCCGCCATTCTCTTCCATTCTTCAGATGATCTACAACAACAACACATACAAATGCTGTAAGTTTGTATCTGCATAAATGCCATAACAGTATTTGCAAAGAAAGATATGCCCTATATTTGCAAGAAAAAAGCATGGCTTATTACTAGGCTAGAGTCTACAATATACTCCACGCAGGTACGATAGTAACAAGAAATTTGAGCTAATGCTCACGAGACGCGTGAAAAAGCCTATAGCAGTTCCAGTTCAGTAGTTTAGCTGAAAATTGGGGGTGTTCACGCTAAGTTAATATACAAATACCAAATTCTCTATCTCGATCACATAAGGATAGTTCTGTGGCACCACCTTGTGAATGACATAGACTTGTGTCACAGCCCGAAATCGTCAAAAAAGTCCATAAAACCCCCTATTTTGGCATTCAAGGTCATGCAAAATCATTGAATTCGGTGCCAATCGAGAGCCAGTGTACGACTTCCTATTAGTGAGTAATAGTAACCTAGCCCTATCTCGCACCGTTACTGATACAGCGACGTATAGGCCAAAAATCACAAATCTTGCCCACCCCTCTCTCATTTAGAACCCTCATTCGGGGTGACCCCCTTCGAATTTATGGAATAGCTTTACGGTTCCTGAAACTAGAGTCTTCTAGGCAGCCGACGGTTAAAACTTGGTAATTCTAGCTTGCACCGTTTTTGACTGATCCACCCGTGTGACAGACGGATGAACAGACGGACGGACAGAATTGTGATGGCTAAGGCGCCGAAAACAGTAGCTGCTTTTGTGCGTAAAAAGCGAATTGCGAATGAACGGATCTGCAATGTTGCAACTTGTGACGCTGTAATTAAGGGGTCAATTAAATCTGCTGAGCTGATCTACTTTTTCAGGTTTTGCTGCCGTTCATGCTACTTAGATATGTATTATTTTTTTACCACATTTACAGCTGATCAACACATCAGTTGCAGGCTTTTTTGTCCGCTCTGTTAAGTAAATGGTCATTTTACGTTGCATGGCTAATTGGCTATACACAGTAAGTAAGTAAGTAAATGATTTATAAAGCGCCAAAGTCTCAGAAAAAATCAGGGCACATAAAGAAAGAATCAGGGCGCAGTCTACGTATACAGGTGTTTCGAACTTCAAAATGCCCGGCTATGACATCGGCTCCACTACCCACAACTCCAAATCATGCCATGTGTTTTGTAGTGGCATATTCAAGATTAGACATTGTGTCAAATGCGGTTCTTTGTTCATTATGGCTGTTTGACTTGTGGTAACCTGTACACGGTTGACATCGAAACTATGAAAAAACCGTATCTCAACAATGACACCAGATAAAGTGATGGCTGAGACACCAAAATGATCACAATAACTAAGTTCATATTCATTTTCCATACATATATGAGGTCTAAATGCAATAGTTTTGATGCTTTTAGCAAAAAAAAACTTATTTTACGGTGGCCATCTTGGATTTTTTGCCATAGAAAAAAATGCTCCACATTTACAATCTGGCATACATCAGATTTGAAATCAGCACCGCCAAACTGACCAAAATCCATCGAAAAACATTATACACTGTGGGCCAAAAAACATGCCACTTTACTTTTGTCCATATCTTCGCCAATTAGTGACCGATTTCAAAAATTCTTTCACTGGCATTCTCTGCAGGCAATTTGCAATAATGTGATTATTACATATCCCACCACACCATAAATGCATCTCTATACTACTTTGTGAAATGTCAATGAAATATGCATACATAAGGATAACAACAAACAAACATTTTGGTAAAAATTGATAAAAAAACACTTCAGACCAACATTGCAGTGAATGTTCTGTATGATACTAGACTGTGTGTATCGTTCATCGCAATGTTGGTCTGAAGCGTTTTTTCATTTACCTAAATTTTTGTTATTATCGGTAGTTTTTGCTTACATTTAGAAATTCACAAGGTAGTGTAGAAATGCATTTACCGTGTGGTGGGATATACACTGTGTCTCAAAAAAACATCCACAACATTTTCGAGTGTAACTGGAAAACCAATTACCGGATTTTAATAATTTTAGGTATCAATATTCCTGACACAACTTGCCATCAAATGGCCTTTCAGTTTCCCACTTTACCCAATGTATGCTTCTGCACTACCTGGGGACAGCAGATCAAGCAAAATAAGCAAAATATGCAAAATTTGCCATTTTTAGCCAATAAGTCGCTGTATCTCAGTAACATTGCGAGAAAGTGCTTAGGTTACTATTAATAGGAAGTCGTACACTGGCTCTCGATTGGCACCCAATTCAATGACCTTGAACGCCAAAATAGGGGGTTTTATGGATTTTTTGGCGATTTTGGGCCGCAAGACGCTGCAAGAGCGAATCGCGCTGAAATCAATTGAGATAGACATGAACAAGCTGTGTATGAAATTTTCAGTATTGAAAGTAGATTTCGACGGTCCAAGTCTCGATTTTCTAGGTTTAAGAAAACCTGCGCACGAGGGCATCAAAGAGCGGTACCCCCACATAAGTCGCGACAAAATGGCTGGAGACAGATTGACAGTTTGCGAACAGTAACTGCTATAGGCTTTCACGCATCTCATGAGCATTAGCTCAAATTTCTTGTTACAGACTGATGTGTGTAAAGCTAAGAAGATCGCTCGTAAACAGAAAACTACGAAAAAAACCCAACAATTTTATTACAGATATCGAGTCATAAGACATAAGAGATTTGCAAAAACGCTTTTTGAATCATTAAAATTAAGCATAGGTTGATAACTTTTTGCCCAAAGTGCTTTTTCTGGTACTCGCGGAAATGAATTGAATGGTGGTGTAATGTGTAATGATATTTTTCGTTGCAGTCGACGAGTAGAGTTCACTGGTGAAATATGAAGCTGGTCTAAATTAGTGTAATCATACCATTAGCCTAACCCTGTTGCGATATCCACAGATCCGCTTTTATTTTACCAATCTTGTGACTTCAAAGATCTGCCATTTTAGGACGATGGTAAAAGGTGGATGTGCGGATGCGGCAACGGGTAAAAGACGGATGTGGATGCGGAGAACATCCACCTTTACCCATCGTACTCATCCACGCCTCTGGACCAATAAGTGGTGTATAACCGTGTATTAATTTGGGGCCTTTGGGCGCCGAAAGTTTGGGCGCCATGCTTTGTGACTGGCACGTTATTGAAATCGTTGTACTTTGCATGTCGTTCAAATTAAAATCGTTTAAGTTGGCAAAATAAGTAGGCCTCAGTTGGCAAATCTGGGTTTAAAATAGTAAAAATCCTGCTGCACTTACTGCCACTTAGTAGTCATCGTCATCATCTTCCGTTGTCATTCGTCATCGCGTGACATCTACGTGCATTGACAGGCGTCGTATGTTGTCATGCATTGATACTTCGTCGTCCCGTGTCGTCGTCATATAGGCCTATCGTCTCTGCGCATCTTGTTACGCATTGCGTCGTTTACTTACGATGACGTCGCACTTTCTCGTGCGTTATTGTGCGTTGTCATCGCTGTATCTTGCCATGGCACATCGTCGTCGTCAAGTGACAAAGCAGATCATTGTTTTCTGAGTAAATGCCTAGACGAGCTTGCAATCAGAAATTAGGCTATTGTCTACGCTTAGGCCTGTGCAGCATGTAAACTGAAGAAATTCACAGCTGCAGACTTCAAACGAACACCGCCTATAAAGCGTCAGCACTTAATTATGGAGCAAACGATTGAAAAACTACAACTTTCATGACTGGTAAATTTTTGTGGTAATATACATCTTATCCGCACATCTGTCTTTGGGTAGCACTAATTGCTGAATCGGCACCGATGGATGTAACTGAATAAGCGATAGTTTTAAGTAATAAATCTAAAACTGAATAAGTGAATCGGGTAAAAATGAACAATAGGTCCGTTGCTACCTAGCGAATGAAGTCGTTAGCTGAATAAGCAGCAGAATGATGAAGGAACTGTTTAAAGAACAAGCGCCACCCGCAGGTAAATTTAACCGAGAATCGGCCTGAATCGGCGCCGACGGATGTAACTGAATAAGCGATAGTTCTAAGTAATAAATCTAAACTTTAAAACTAAACCCAAAAACAAACCAAAACCTAAACCAGCAGTGGACCGAATCAGGCCGATTCAGCAATTAGTGCTACCGCTGTCTTTTACCCACATATCCGCAATTAGCATCCGCAGATTTTATCCGCCTTTTACCCGTTGCCACATCCGCACATCCGCATATTACCCATAGCCGCCATTTTACCTCAAGTACCAGGAAAATTACACTACTTGGTTCACAAAACAACCTCGGTATCCAAACAACCTTCAAAATCAAACTGACATAATATACATTCCGCAGAGTAAAACTAACCAGTTAAGCCTTGAATAACAGCAGAGATTAATCAAATTTAATCGCAAAAAGCACGCTACGCAGATAACTACCACTGCAATCCACACAAAGAGAACTTCCTCGTGGCTAGCAGTCCGCAAATTGCGTTTTTTCTGCAACTCCGAACTCCGAAGCCGCGTTCGCGTTCGTGAGTTAGATATTCTTTGTCGTGTTTTGTTTACTTTTTGTCAGATACATGACGCATCGTCATTCGTCACAATATTGCATATATAATATATTATATAGCGAATAATCGCGCTGCGTTGTAATTTATAGAAAAATGCCTCTCTTTGTTGCGTCGTCGCCTTTTGATGCCGACGTCGGTGTGTGACTGTTCTTGTTGACTTTGTCACAAGTACTCTTATGTGTCTGATTTGCGGTCCGTGGACGATTGCAAAAATAGACAAAAGCTGGCTATAGATCCCCCTACCCCAAGGGGGATGCAACTAGTGTATTTTTGGAAGTACCTAGTTAGTAGTTTCAGAAAATGCCGGAGCTGCATTCCACGTCGGTCACGGTTTGACAATAGAGGGTGCCACTTTTATATATTCATCACATATAGTGGTATTAAATTAAATAAATATTTTTTACATTTTTTGTATAAAAATAAATGGACATGTAACACATGCCATATGCATGCAAATTTTATACTATTTTTATACTTGAAGTTCATGCTACTGTATGACCAGTATATTGGTCATATTGCGCAAGGAGACTCGACCTGATGATGATGATGATGATATTGGTCATACGGTAGTAACATATTCACGTAGTGCTCATGCAGACTTTGGTAGTAGTAGCAAAAGTATATATTTTTTGTGTTAAAATCACACGTTATATTTCAGCATATGATAATTGAAAACAAAAAATTCTTCTAAAAAAACGTAAAATCATGGCATTTTGGTTAAGAACAGCATTTTGTCAAAATCATGGCATTTGACGAAAATCATGGCTTCCGTGATTTCCGTGTTTCCATGATTTTCCGTTGTCCCTAATAATGATGTATACAGATACTGTCACACAATCATGTGTGCTTCCTGGCGCCAGTAACCTTCACTACGGGGCACCTGTGGCACGGTGACAACAGACATCGACTGCCATGCTGCATTGTTGCTTGATACGCTAACTGCTATCTAGACGTTTACCTAACAATAGCATTTCACTCTTCATGCCTGGCTGGCTGGCGTGCTGCGTGGTGGAACAGTCTATCACTTTCAATCATCGATTAGCAAACTTGATGCGGGGCCCGTTAATAACCACTTATAACTACAGTTAACCGGTCTTTCTGGTCACGGTTATTATTAGTTCGCCCGGAAGCGATAGCTTGCAGAGCGGACTTCAGTTTTAGCCCAAATGTTTTTTTTATCCGAGCGCGAGGTCTCCGAGATGCGTGAGCCGACCGGCATGAAATTTTGCACAGTGGTCAGTACTAGGCCGAATTTTATAATGCCGGTCCAAAATTTTGGGGGTAAACCACAAAAAAATTTCAGGGGCCAAAACATGCAAAATTTGGCCTGATTTCGGATGACTTCGAAGTTCGGTGGCGAATATCTCCGAAACGGATGAAGATATTCAAAATCGGATTTTTATTCCGTCTACCGCGATTCCTCCTGCGTTAGGCGAAACAAGTCCGCTGAAGTTTGGTCCAGTGACCTTGGAGATTTAGATGTGAAATCGTACCCACCGAAAGCACATTTTTCGGAAGACCATATTTCGGCCCCTAGGGGGTGCTGCGCCCCCAAATTTTTGCACGCACTAGACAATGACCAAGTCTTACTAGCGCACCCCCACCAGGGACGGGGGCCCCCCTTACAACTTTTTTCAAAGGGGGTCAAAAATTGGCTTAAAATGCAATAAAGGAGCGCTTATAACTTTGGAGTTAGCCGACGAAACTTTGCCACTTGACGCGGCTCTAGGTTGGGGTGTTAACGCAAGTACAACTTTTGGGGGCACCACCCCCCTTTAAAATTTAGGAGGGCAAAAAACGTTCAAAAATCGGTGCTATTTACGACAACTTTCGAGTTTGAGCGCAAATATCTCTGGAACCGATGAAGATAGCGACAAAATCTGAACGGCGTTGATGAGTACGATCCTTTCGGCGTTGAACAAAAAAAATTTTGTGAAATTTCGTCCACAACAAACAAAGTTATAGGCGCTCATGTTGACCTACCCTGAGTCGACAATGCGCATTCGGCGTATGCCAATGCATTTGAGTTCGGGCCACATGACTGATGCCAGGAAAATTTTACCCTCCCCCTCTAATTTCCCCCAATCGGACTTAGGGCACCGGGCGGACTCACGTTGGGCTTCGCCCCAAATTTCTAATTATTATTATTCTTATTATTATTAATGCCAAATTATGGTGCAAGTTCAAAAAATGCAGCAAATGCAAACAGTCAAGATGAATGGGCAGTCTTAACCTTAATTGAAATTTCCCAGAGGCTCTGAAAAAGCTCTGTGGCAAAGCCCCCATGAAAATTAACACTTAACGTTTGGATGTCTTTTGTCATTGTTACATGTCATGTTACATCATATTGTGTAAGTTACCTTTACTTTGATATGTGTTATGATCGTGGTTATATTGTATGTGTTTTTTTTTAAAAAAACTGGGTTAGTGGCAAACATACTGCGTGGCTTGCTAATAAAATGTCAAAACGGATGTTAATTTTTTCGATGATTATCAATGTAGAGTATGTTTTGTATGCACTTGTCACGTAATCTGTGGTTTTGCTAAAAGTTGTTTTCTGTTGTGCTAGAGCAAGCAACGAGTGAACTTAATGCAAAAGAAAACATTTCTTCGATGCGAGAAGTCTGCGAGAGGGCAAAGCAGTCACCAAATGCGTAAGTATTAAGGAACTTTTATATCGCGATGCTTATTTCAGCAGCTAATGATTGATGTGATTATCTGCATTTCTCTTACAGCATACAAAGCTGGATCATCCGTAAGGCTGGTGAGGCTGAAGCCTCAGGGTGTGGGCCTCGACCTGGACCGTGGGCTCTGAAATTTATAGAGAGAAAATTTGTGGTTTTCTATGCTAAAATTTTTGTCAGTTCTGCATACAACAGTTCAAAATTTTTTTCTGCTCACTTCGTTCGCAGATTGTTTGTACCTCCACTTTTAAATTAGTTCTGCCACTCTTGTTTGCCTGTTGTTTGAGCAAAGAAGGTAACAGTAGAAATAGCACATTAGAGACTTGCATCGATGCGCTATACAAATGTATTCAGATTAGATTCAGATTAGATCAGACTCAAAATAAAGTCAATATTGCAAATATTTGTACCAGGGGCTCGCAGTTGCTTTTAAGCCTCATGGCTCGGATGCACCATTATCCGACCCTGACAGCATATTATGTAATATGTCATTTAGGGCGAGTTGCACCGACGTCGTTCATGATCTTGGTTCAGCTGAACCTAGATCAAGAGTTGAAGCGAGTTCACGCTGAATTATGTTGCACCAAGTTGAACTTGGATCAGCTGATCCCATTCAGTTGAACGGCCGTGGTTATACCGTGGACGATGCTGATTGGTCAAGCCGCGCTCAGCCTGTAGGCCAAATACAGTGACGTCGCATTCACATGCACTAATGCTAATGCTTATGAAACAGTCCAGCACCGATTGGCAGTAATTTGTTTGAATTTTAAGCTTCTTTAAAGTTATCACACAATTTTCGCATTAACAGTTGCATGCTAAAGTTCCGAAAATACACATTTTGTGTTCCAATAGTTACTCAATAATTATTCTACGTCCGTTGTCAATATGTTTATGTTTATTGTTGTTTATATGTTTACCGTAGCTATGGCGAAGCAACGGCACATTGGCACTCTAGAATGCTGTTGAATCATTAATCAATTTATCCAGCAAAAACGCCTCAGAAAACCAATATAACACAAATCTAGCATATCCATATCACAAGTATAATTAAATTGGATGTCTTATAAATCGACACGAATGAGTTTTTGTTGCTATGGTTAGGGTTCGTTCGTATGTTTATTGTAACAACGAAGCATCGCCATCGAAAATGCGATTTATTCATCTATTTGTTAACTTATTGAGCATAAAGAGTATAATTGCGTTAAAAGTCTTATAATTTGATACAAGGAAGTTTTTTGGACAGGATAAGATTTGAATCAGACAATTTTTTGCAGCATTAGTATCACAGCAAATATTTATTACCATGTGCATGCGTAACCACGAGTTGAACCGAGATCAAAATTTGATCGGTGGTCAGATGGCAGTTCAGAATTGAACGGAGATCAACGCTTGAACCACTTTGGTTCAATGCAATTTATGGCTGAACTAGGTTCAAATTCAGATTTGACCCGGGTTCAAAGTTGAACGACGTTGGTGCAACGCGCCCTTAGTGACTTGGTGGCATAGTATTTAGAACTGTGATCAGAAGGTCACGAGTTTGACTCACAGTCTGGTCGCTGTTATTAAATGGTTATGACTGGGACGTCTGCAGACAAGTAAACCATCTCAGTATATGACCAAACATCAAGGTTGACTCAGTCTTCCATCCCTCCATGCTAAATAAATTCAGTAATAGTCTCTTTGGCTGGGTTTAAGGCAGGACATGTTTGTTTATCTGTGTCGGCTGATGGGTGACACTGTGTGATCAAATACGGGTATGGCATCTGACACTTCATAATTCTGCGATGAGAAATACCGTTTACATGCTCTTTAACCTTTATGTTTAACTGCTGTGAATATGGACATTATTGAAGTTTTGTTGATTGAGTTGTCATAGTTAGTATCTTATGATTGTGGCCTGTTGCTCTAGTGCCAGGGACTGCCTTCGGTCGGTTGTAAAGAGGATTAATCACAAAGATCCGCACATTGCTTTACAGGCATTAACGGTAACTGCAGTCATTTCGTTTCTTGTTTTTAAGATTCAAACTTTGTAAGAAATCTCAGTGTGCATTGGTTTGTAAGTTACAGCAGTGATGAAATATTATGGACATGCTACAGTTATGCTGTAAGCATCTATGGCACGATCTGTCTGTTGTCCGTCCATCCATCCATCTGTGGGTAATATATGTATTGTGGCTAAATGGTGTGAGATAGGGCCAAGGTTGCTGCTGACTGCTAATAGGAAATCGCATATGTTCTTTCAGATGATGTAAAGTGATCGACCTTGGATGATGTATGTTTAGTACTGCAACAGGAACTGTATAGGCTGTAGCGCGTCTTCCCTGGCGACAGCTGGGCTTCTTGTTAGAAATAGCTAGTATTGATACGTCATACATCGTTATACAATATACAGCGATCTCAATAAAGCACATTACTGGACTTGCCATTTGTTTGTCTTTTTGTTCATCTGTTTAACTATCTTTTTCTGTCCGTGTCTGTCTCATACGGTGCACTGGGTAGGGTCATATGCAAGTTTGTGTGGTGGGCATTGTATGGTAGACTGCAGTGCATACATGTCAGCATATGATGTGGCAACATCTTTGTTGGTTCAGTTGTATATAAGGCTTTTGAATTAACACGTTAACGAATGCTTTAGCATGTTTAAGGGCACATTGCACCAATGTCATTTCTGATCTCGGTTCAGCTGAACCTAGGTCAAGAGTTGAACCAAGTTCACGTTGAATTGCGTTGCACCAAGTTGAACTCAGATCAGCTGATGCCGTTTAGCTGTATGGACGTGGTTGAACCGTGGACGACTCTGATTGGTCAAGCCAGGCACGGCCTGTGGCCAACTACAGTGACATCATCGTCGCATGCAATGCTTACGAAACAGTCCAATATCCGATTGGCTGTAATTTGTTCAGATTTTAAGTTTCCCTGAAGTTATTACACAATTTTCGCATCAAGAGTTGCATAATAAAATTCCAAAAATACGGATTTTGTGTTCCAGTAGTTATTTATTTATTATTCTACATCTGTTGTCTGCTCTCATTCATGGGGACCCCCTTCACCCAGTGGCATGAAATTTTGTCACGAAATACTGAAGACTCTAGGCTATCATATGGTGGAAACCCGAAGTCTCTGTCTAGCTAGCTCTAGCGCGTAAAAATCTAACATATCCAGATCATCAGTATAATTGCATTAGAGGTCTTATGATTCGATACAAAGAAGTTTTTTTGGAAAGGATAGGATTCGAATCGGACAATTTGCAGCAATAGTACTGGTAGCCCAGCATTCATCACTTAAACCAAGATCAAAATTTGATCTGTGGTCAGACGGTGTTTCAGAATTGAATCGAGATCAACGCTTGAACCGCTTTCGTGCAACGCAAATTATGGCTAAGCTGGGTTCCTAGTGAAATTTGACTCAAGTTCAAAGTTCAGTGACGTTAGAGCAACGCACCCTAAGAATTAATCAGCAATAGATGACTATTTTATCATACGTTTGTCGTAAACCTTCTGCATGGCGTAACATTGTCGTATATTTGCCGTATGATGTTTTGTAAATCAACGTGTTTCCAATAAAGGAAATCAACAGCTAGGTATAAAAAATTTAATACCCAGACCTAAACTGTGCAAAGCAGGAGTGCTAGTACCACCTGAAATTAAACTATGGTTATCTGATCAATGGCTAATTAGGCCTATATTGCGGTTACAGCATTACTGCCATGGGTGGTGATTCTGGGGGGATGAAGGGGACATGTTCCCTCTAATATTTGATCAGGGGGAACAACATACATGTTGTCCCCTCCAATAATTTGCCCCAAAACAATAACGTTTTAGTTTTACATTTCAACTGTGCATTTTAAATCAGGTCAAGGTGACAATTCTGCACATACAAGAGGTCAATTTTTTTCTGCTCGCTTTGCTCGCTGATTATTTGTAGCCCTACTTTTAAATTTGTGGCACCATCCTTGTTTGTCTTTAGGCATAGGCTTATTGTTTAAACTGTACTAAATGTGGTCAGTTGAATACTGACCACATTTAGTACAGTTTAAAC
>Ga0209671_1005782_pt1 | contig 12572 bp, 6 predicted proteins | sample WorMetHERISLAND2_2_FD_187401 | JGI IMG/M metagenome (GOLD analysis project Ga0209671, IMG submission 187401) | Marine gutless worms symbiont microbial communities from Max Planck institute for Marine Microbiology, Germany - Olavius geniculatus... | ecosystem: Host-associated > Annelida >... | reverse complement strand
AATCAATTTTTCCCCATTCCTAATTTTTTGCCACACTGCAACTTGAAGCACAGACACTGTTAGGCCTAACTGCTGCGTGGTATACCATCCGTGTGTTGAAGAAACATACCAGTGATATGGCTTGGCGCAATTCAGACTCTTCAGAGTTAACTCCTCTCTGTCAAATGTTCCACGACAAACAGACAGACAGACAGAGAAACGTATCAGAAAATATGAAACACACATTAAGAGAAACAATATCATTTGCACAATTATACATACATAAGACTAAACCTGATTCCATCAATCACGAACCATTTGTTACAACTTTTATTCTGCCACAAAGAAGTTTTCAGCGCTGTAGCAGAAATACTATCCACTGTTATAAAGACTGAATAACTACTTTAGTCTATCAGTTAACTTCTATATATGTACAGGATCATATTTTCGCTTCCTTGCTAGGCCTACTATTAGCTAAGCCATAGGCTAACAGAAACATTTTCGGCTGCTACGCTAATCAGTAAACATTGGGCAAGTAGGCCTAATACGACAAATAACATCAAATGAAGAAGGCTTTAGACTATGTTAGTGATTACCAACTAAAGTACACTTGTAAGGACGCCATATGCATAGCCCTATCTAAGGTTACCCAAATAATTTTCGCTGTTTTAGAGGACTGATATCATCACATCATCCTTACACACAGTTGTAAACTGGTAAGTTTTTACATATATATTTGCTGTTTTATTGCCAAAAGTCGGGGAATGAGCCTGACGCATGTAGAAAGTGCTATAGCAGGATCCGTATCTTTACCTTTTACTTTTCTAAGGCAGAGCAGTATACTTCCGGTCGGGTAGAGAACGTTAAGATGTGTTCATCGTTAGAGACGTGTGGTTTGTAAAAATAGTAACTTTGTAGTGGAATATTGTTGTTTTAATGGCAAAGTATTTTCTAAATTCAATTTCACTGCGAATTTTCAATATGGCCAACATGTGTTGAGTTGTATGAGTGACCGTAAACGTTCTGCTCATACGAGTAACTTCTATGGGCCATAAACGGAAACCCGGACTCGTATTCGTACTCATGTTTATGTGAACGCAGCCTTAGACTGACGTCATCTAATTGCCAAACCCTCAACCCACACCTCCGCCAGATGCAAGGACCTTGGTGATACTTGTTGTACAAGCCAAGGCATAGCCCATTTTGTCTTAAATTTTGTTGCCATGGCAACAAGGGTCGATCGGGGTAAAATTCAGTTAGCAGCATTTGATGGCCCATTTCCGAAAACTCCCCCACAGATGCAAAAAAATCTCGCAGATATCTCTTACACAAGCCGAGTTATAACCAATTTTGTCCCAAATTTCATTGCCATGGCAATGGGGTCGATCAGGGGAAAATGGGATTGGCGGCATTCAATGGCCCATCCCCGAAAACCCCCTATAGGCGCAAAAATCTCACAGATATCTCTTACACAAGCCGAGTTATAACCAATTTTGTCCCAAATTTCGTTGCCATGGCAACCAGGTTGAATGGGGGTCAAGCAGGGGGTAAATATAAATGTCAATATTAATTAGGCCGACCCCGAAAACCCTATCCTAGAACCAAAAATTACGACTCTATCTTGCACACAACAGAAGTTATGACAGTTTAAAAAAATTTTAAATTTTCCCCATAGGCGCCATTGTAATTTTTTTCGAATTTTTTGAATAAATAAGTCAAAAATAAAACTTTTATTTTGCAACATTAAAAAGGTACTTCCTTGCGCAGAACTGCGTCATTTGACGTATTAAGCGTAAAAATCGGTCTGACGGACTCACCTGTAGGCGAGCTGAAAAACCAAAAAAGTGTAGTAAATTTCAAACAAGAGGGGTGTATATTTCACCTATATGAGGAGCAAAAACCACTGGGCGGATTAAGCCCAATTTTTTGGTGGTGGCATCGACAACGTAATCATGCCATTCAAATTTGGTGACGATCGGTTTAGGGGTTTTTGGTTGGCTGAGGGTCAAAGTTTGCCTTTTCCCATAGACTTTGAAGGTTGTCGTTACAACAATCAAACTATCGTGTGAGGTGTGATAAGCACTCAACAATGCATTCTCCTCTCGCACATATATTCAATTGCACGTATTCAACTGAATGAAAGAAGACTGGATTGCTAAGCACTTAAACACATTGAATTTTTCACAGCAGAATGTTCATTTTTCAAGGAAAAAGTAGTACAGAATTGACACATAATTAGTTTGGCTCAGCCTTCTCTTTACAGACGCTGCATGCTTGTTAAAAGTTTTAGTTATCATCGAAACATATGAATGATCTAACAACTTAGTATGATTGTGAAATACTGTAATATGTACAAACCTATTGGCGACATTTTGTACTATCTAAAGTCAAAATTGAGTACAATAAAGGTCGTACCACAGTGAAACTAGAGCTGCGTTTGAGCATGGGTGAAAATGAGGCTGGCGGTACAGGAGATAAGATTGACTGATGACGCTGGTGTACAACAGACTTTGATGATTGTTCTGGCTCTGCAGCTTGAATGTCAGAATAAGAGCTAAACAACATCACACGTGCGGGTTTACAATATCAATCAATCAATATGCAAATCTACAGGGCACATCTAATGCAACAAAGTTCTCAGAAGCGCCTGTTAGATGTAAGCACTATCAAAAAGCCATGTCTTAAGGCCCTGTTAGTTAGTTACTTACTTTTTTAATAGTATTTAAATAGTATTCACATTTTAAATTTTTCCAATGATGAAAGTAATATAATTGTACAGAACAGTAGTTCATACACTTGCTACCGGCAACAGTGACAGACTAGTACATCAAAAACAGCAAAAACTCATGATCAAGTCTCAAAAGCAACAACTTCTCTAACATGAATCTTCTCACCAACTATTTATTTAGATAGTAAATATGTGTCCACTAAAAGTAGATACTATCTAAGTACTGGAAAATTTAAAAGGTAAAGGTACCCATACTCAATAACAAGCATAGGGGCCAAAGCTGATTCCGATCTCTAGGCAGTCAGCCTGCAGATGAAAGTCACAAACCAGTGGTAGGCTGCCATTACTTTCCACCAGGCCTGCAGTTACCTTCCCAGCCTAAGAGCGTCACCGCCCTTGACCGTTACCAAATTATACCACTTGGTGACAGAGACATGGGCGTGTGTAAACAACTTGCCCAAGGTCGTTACCCAGCAGTGCACTGGGCCCAAAGTCGATCCTGGGACCTTTCAATCACCAGTCCGGCCCGTTAGCATTACACGACCAAGACACATAGTTGGTTAAATACTTTAAAACTAATTCAACAGTATTTACATTATTTCTACTATTTCATAGTAACAACATGACAAATGGACCTGACACAACTACATATAAGACTGTGAATTATGATCTGTTTAAAAATAGAATGAGCAGAGAAATTTGAAATTACCGTTTATGTCCGAGCAACTTCCTTGTCCTATGGAAGCTGGCGACATCCTGCTTCGGATGCAGAACACCAGACGATGGCAATGAGTCTTCCAACAGAGCAATGTCAGACTGTCCTTTCAAATGATCATCTTCAGTGGATGCCAAACCGCAGCAGTCCATGGGTGAGTTATCCTGTCTTCTGGCTGGAGGTTCATCGGCAACAAAGTCTTTGATATCAGGCAAATGAGTCCTCACAGCACCTGGACAGACTGATCGGCCTTCCACTAACAATTCAGACAGATCTTGATCTGTAGGTCCTGTAACGTCCCCGAGGCCTGATTTAAGAGATGATGACTGGGTGGCGTGAAAAGCCTCCGGACTAGATTCCGAGAAAGAACGAGTATCTTCATTATTATCACATGGAACAATTATTCCAGACAATGGCATAGAATTCTTGGCAATCATTGGTGCAATATCCTCTCGTACAAAAGTCGAGTTTGCAGAAATCGCTGGCTGAGAAATGGCTCCAGTTTCATCGTCGACGTCTGACTCCGTATGCTGCGTCTCTCCCACGTCTGCTCTCCACTGCAACGACCCAGGTCCAGCCAAACTGTTCCGATGATCAGAATCGTCCAATGATTGGTTGGAAGAGGAGCCTCCATCACGTGACGTGCTTCTGAACATGACAGTGGCTGAGTCTGCAGATTCTCCTAGGCTGTAGATTGCTCGCAGGAACACCCTACAACATAAACAACTAGAATATTAGTGACGGGAGTAAAGAAACTGCTGCTGCAAATAATAGTGCTGCCACCTAGCAGTAAATGAATAAATGGATGAATGTATGAAGATATAAATGTGTACGTAATTATAAAATCCAGCTAAACAACTACAAGACTAACACGTGACATAAGCTAACAAAAAACCAACAAATGCCCTGAGTGCTGCCCCACAATGACCTGAAAGATTTCTAAAATCTGCAGGGTAGGAGCCAACAAAGAGCTCACCAAAAACTGGATACATTACCGGTGTTCATGCACTGGTTGATTTTTTCGGCTTTTATGCCAATTTCAACTTCACACAGTAACCGGCTTCATAGCCATTTCCTGTAACCTTATGGTTAAAGTGCTGAGTACCGGTAATTACAGTATTCACAAACAGGATAAATTAATGAAACACAAATAGACTGGCATGAAATAATACAGAATAAACAATCTAAAAAACCAATCAAACCTGTATTCTGTGTCAGGGAGAAGATTTTTCAGTACAGCAGTGTTCTGTCGATAACTAATCAGCGCTTCTGGCTCACTGTTTATGTACACCCTGTAGCCTACAAACACAATTTTTTACACCCTGTGGCAAACACATCCTGTGGCCAAATAATGCATTAAAAAGAAAGTTATAATTCTTTTTCTAGAAATAAGAAGATAGCTCACATTCTATCGTGCATATATACATATTCAATGGGTGCTTCGATGACGTTCATTGGCAGAAAAAAGGTTATCCTCCCTGTATAAACCTGATGCAGCAATCCCAATGGATTATTCCTTGTGGAAAGCGCTTACCATAGATTAACTAACAGAAAACCGGGGGCCAAATTTTCGAAACTTTCTTAAGATATTTTCCAAAAATCTTCCTATGTCAGATGGTTTAGGAATTCCAAAAAAGTTTCTTTTCCAAATTTTCGACGGCTTTCTTTGCGTTTCCAAAGTACTTCTTCTTTTCTTATCTTCCTAAACCAGTTCAATCAATCAGATGCTTTTAAACTGACAATGTGACATAATCAAAACTTTTTAGGAAAACTTCTTATCTTGGCAAATCCACGGGAAACAAATTTTACATGCTGCTTCATTGTTTAAGTTGACCAAACGTATATTTCCTTTACTTAGTCACTGTTGATTTCAACGCAGCGTTACGTCAATAACATACGACATCACACATGACATCTTAGCTAAGTGTCAACATTGCAAACTTTTTACAAATTTCGTTTTATTACACAGCTTTCTCCATGTAGGACAAGGTTAGTGCTTTCCTACATATTTTCCTAAATTCTTCCTAAGAAGTTTCCAAAGAAGTTTCAAAAATTTGGCCCCAGGCCAGTTAGAAAAACAGTAAATGTTATACATTTCACCATGCATAATACACGTGCATAGCTAAGGGTCAGACTAAAACAGATAGACGTCTGGGTACTTGCCAACACCTACACAAGTTAAGCGCACGATGAAAAGTGCTTAGAAGCAAGTACACAGCGACTGAATTGAACTGAACTGATATGGCAGTTCGTGCTGCACAACTGCCAGTTTTGCAACGGCAATTTTGTCACTTAGAACACTGTGCTAACCAATCATCAGTTCAATCCATCACAACACATTAATTGCAGTAAGAAATTTACAAAAGCTCGGCAATTTGCGTGAAAAATCAAGTGAAAAACCAGGAAAACCTAGAAGATGGTTCGCGGATTTTCCGAGTGGCTGACGCATGGAAGGATGTGTCCACTGCAAGGTTGCTTGTGTTGAGTCGACTTCAGAAACGTCCAAGTCTTGTGGTGGCAGAAATGATGATCCTACTGAAAACATTTAGCAGCATCACATGATCATCATGGCGACAGTTTGGTGAGTTGGCAAAGTCATTAGTTGCATTAACGAAGTTAATCAACGCCAGCCCTGGATAGAAGCTGGAAAAGTAACTGTCAGCAGATGAGTAAACGGTCTCAGTATGGCTAGTTAGCCACACAGGTAACTCAGCCTGGCCATCCCTCCATGGAGAAGCACAACAAATACCAGTGAAAGCTGGGGCACAAACAAGAATGCCACGCGATACACTAGCACCATATCCGTGATCTTGCAGTGTAAACTGGTGGCCAAGGAAACGAAGATCAGTGCTGCCCTATGAGCCTCACGCCTATGGAAGGACTTTACGGTTGTATATCATTCAAATAACTAGAAATACATTTTGTGGAACAAGGTATCTGTCCCGTTGCGTGTGTGCTTCGTGTGTGAGACACATGTGCGCTGTTGTCTGTTTAAATTTGATATTTTTTCGCGCTTCTGTTCATAAAAAGTCACTAATGTTGCGACGATCATCTGCTTAGCAGTTCAGGGATTGCATATGATTGCTTTGTTGTACTTTTCGACTCTGATTAGCTGTGTTCTGCAGTGAATTAAAACACCTTCGAAGACATATCGATGCAGGTGACCAGATTGGACTTTGACCTACCAGCCATATTTCAGCCGGTCAAGGCTATTGACGTTCAGTTCTGATGACCCAGTGGCAGTGATGAGCTGTTGGCATGCCATCCAGGGAGGCCGAGGAAGGTTATTTTTAACCTGCCTGTAATGACGACCGGTTCGTCGGTGACGCTATAGTACTGGTGGCAAACGAACCCGTACTCGTATGTATGTGAACGGCCGCCATTGAAATACACGCAAACTCGTGTTTGCCAAAACTCGTATACGGGAATATGTACAGTGCCAGACTCATACTTGTGTTTATGTGAACGCAGCCTTATGGTTATGTGGTATGTACCAGATGGGATGTTTACAACTAGTGGGTGGCAACAGACCTGCACTGTGTTGATTGGCTGCTATGATATTCCCACTGAAGCTCAGAGACAATGACACCATCACTTTCAGCTCAGTTACCTGAGCAAAGCACACAACAGTGAAAGAGTAAATACAGAATAAAAAATTTCACTTAACATATTCCTCCGGTCTGTAGCCTATAGCCTTTGCGTCCCGTGGTTTTAGCGTTGCTGCCCCTTAGTTTGAAACTCACTCCCTACCAGCATTTGTGCTTGATCATCATCACACATTTCGTGGTCTTCATATAAAATGCTGTTTCTAGCAGGTCTTCAGTTCACCCTATTTGGGGATTAGACTGACTGGCAGTAACTCCAGAAAATTTGTTGGTTAAACAAAAGTACTGCATTGCTATAGATTTTTCACAAGAGTATTGTTTCATGTTAAACAATTTCTTACATCATTCTGGAAAGAATATGACCAGCTAACCACAATAACAAGAAATTTGAGCTAATGCTCACAAGATGCGCGAAAGCCTATAGCAGTTCCAATCCAGTAGTTTAGCCGAAAATTGAGGTGTTCATGCTAAGTTAATATACAAATACCAAATTCTCTATCTGGATCGCATACGCCTAACGACAGTAACGTGGCGCCACCTTGTGAATGACATAGACTTGTGTTGCAGCCCAAAATCGCTAAAAAAATCCACAACACCCCCTATTATGGCGTTCAAGATCATTCAAGGTCATTGAATTTGGCGCCAATCGAGAGCCTGTGTATGACTTCCTATTAGTGATTAATAGTTTTAACCTAGGTCCTATCTCGCACCGTTACTGAGATACAGCGACTTATTGGCCAAAAATAGCAAATTTTGCCTACCCCCCTCTCATTTAGTGCCCTCGTTCGGAGTATAGGTTTTGGTTTATTTATAGGTTTTATGGTTATATTAGGTATAGGATGTTTTTAAGATCTATTTTATTTTTATGTTATATTTTCTTTATTTTGTGTTATTTTGTGTTTGTGTTTTTAGGTGATCCAGCCAGTTTCGCTCAGCTAGTTCTCTGCCGCTACCTACGAGTTTAATTGTAGTTCTAATCTAGTTAGTTCTAGGAAGATTTAAGACTATTTCTTTCCTACTCCAGTGTTTGATCTAGTAGCTCGCTCATCTTCGTCCTCCCTGGCAGTTTCACCAGTCCATCATCTGTCTATCACTCTCCCTGGCGTTACTGTGATTTTTCCTGTCTAAGTCTGACTTGTTTCTGTTCTATTTTGTTTCCTGTTTAAAGTTATTTGTTGCTTTATTTTAGCTCTGGGACGAGCTAGAGCCGGTCGGCCTCCTACTAGGTCGTCCCAGAATTCCTATAACTATATAGTGAGAACAAAAGTGTTTCTAAAACTTTCAATCCATCATATTCAATTTCTTCAGAAAACCAATCGAATTCAAATCAAAAGCATGTACGTTTAACCTACCACTAATATAAGAACTGTGTCGACAGCACGCAAGCCAATCGGTCTGCTACAATCGCAATCGCTACTGCCGACAACCGTCGACTGCAGCTGCTGCTACGCCCATGCTCGCGACTACACTATGCTTGCGACTGCTGGAACTAGGTCGCCACAGTTCTTTTATACCGTCGCTCAGCGCTTCTAAGTTCATTGCCATTTGTTTCCGAGGTGCAGCTCCAGGCGTCTCAGGAACTCTGAGACGCCCACTACCTACAGGAGTGACCCCCTTCGAATTTATGGAAAAGCTTTATAGTTCCTGAAACTAGAGTCTTCCAGGCAGCCGACGGTGAAGATTTGGTGATCCTATCTTGCACCGTTTTTGACTATCCACCCGTGTAACAGACGGACAGACGGAGAGATAGACAGACAGACAGAATTGCAATGTCTAAGACGCGCTGAAAGCAGTAGCTGCTTTCGTGCGTAAAAATATTATTAAATATTTTAAGTACAAAATATGACTACTGAATATCTTTCTACAGCTGGCAAACAGCTAAAATGGCTGCTAAAGACATTCTTCTTTAAATGCTGAGAATGCAGGACATTGTGACCAACTGCTTGACTGTGCAGTTCAAGTTTTCTTACTTACTTAGTTAGTTAGTACAAACATGGAGCACAATAACCTGCTTCTGCAGACTGTGGCAAATTTTCTCCAGCTCACGTTCTTTCTGTGTCGGCGGCACTATTTCAAATTGAGAACAAGTTGTCAACGATGATGTCATTGTTGCACCAGACTGGGAAACTCCTGGAAAACCCCGATCAGCATCAGAGAACTTGGATGATGCAGTGCTATGGAATGGACCAGGTCGATGATGTTCCATTGTGCTGCTACAATATAACAGAAGAACTTACACGGGGCCTTGTACAACCTGAGGCAAGGTAGTGTCTTAAAAGTTTGACAATTTGCGTCTGTTGTTGCATTTGTTAGTGTTTAGTTGTGACTGACTGTTGTTTCTGCTGATTGCATTTTTAAAAGTACCTTATCTTATTATCTTATGCTTTTTTAGTCAATAAAACAGTACCACCAAACTGCTAAACCAACAAATACACCATAGTAATACTAAGAAAATATATTAATAATGTTACAACAGAGTTCGGATCAATTTGTAGTTAAAACACTAGAAGTAAAACTAAAACACGGAAATACCCAGCTTACTCGAGCAGCTCGACGAGCCGGCGTGTAGTTTCCATGTCACTAGTGGCTGTTGATTCACCGTTAACTGAAACTGAAGGTGATTTCACATCCTGTGATGCTGTTAACTGACTTCTCCATCCCTGCAGTGTCTGAACCTGCAGCAAATCAATTTCACTTTATAATGTACAAGTGGCAGTCTAAACTGGTAGTTTGGTAGTGCAATGGTAAGGTGGCAGACTTACAACTGAAAGGCCATCGGTTCAACTCCAAGTTGGGTGACTGTCAGTGGACAGGTGAACTATATACAGGGTAGGCCATAAAAATGCGCGACTTTACTTTTGTTCGTCTATATCTTCGCCAATTATTGACCGATTTTCAAAATTCTTTCACTGTCACATACTGTGGACAATTAGCAATAAAGCTGTTGTTAAATAACCCACCACACTTTAACTGTGTCACTAGACTACCATGTGAAACATAAATTTTCAAAAATCACCAAAATCACTATAATAAATATGCCAAAAAATAATATTCTGAAACAATTTTCACTAATTTTATACTAAAAACTAAATTATGTTTAGTCTTATGTACATTTCTGATGTTTGTAAACAAAAGCAGATGATATTGTTATAAACAATAATTTAATGCAATGAAGATATACTGGTGATGTAATGTGCCATTTAGCAGTGGAGACAAGGCTCTGATTAAGAACTTGTACTGGTCTAAAAAATACAGTTTTCGAAAAATAATGGCAGAATTCTGGAAGATAAACTGCAACATGGAACATGCGGGAATGTTATTAAAACTGATTTTGGAAACATGTGGCACCGACCAACGGCATGAGACTGGCAGACTGAAGCATACACGCACTGAAGAGAATGTGATCACTGTGGATGAAATGGTATGCTTGCTAAACCACAAAGCCCAGAAACAAACAGATCGTTCAGTAAGCCAGATATCCAAAGAAACGAATTTAACAAAGTGTAGCATCGTACAAATCATTCACTGCATTTTTGGTCAAAAGTGTATTTTGTTTACCAACATGCTTGCTGTCTATTATTGTTAGTTTTTCTTGCATTTGTATTTCACAAGGTAGTGTAGTGACAAAGTTAATGTGTTGCAGGATATTCAATAATCACTTTATTGCTAATTATCCACAAAATGCACCAGTGAAAGAATTTTGAAAATCGATTGATTTTTGGCGAAGATATGAACAAAAGTAAACTGGCACATTTTTATTGGCCCACCATGTAGATATATGACAAAAACCAAGGTCAACTCAGCCAATAGCTAGTTACCATGTGGCATACTTCTGACGAAAACATAATCAATCAGTTTTTCTGAATATAAGACAACAAATGATTGTACAATTACAGATAAACAATCAATAAACACATAACAAATTGTGAAAAAACAGAAATGCAGCAGTTTATTTTACGCCAAATGAAAAATCAAAAAACAGTAGCTTGTTCTACTGATAAATTAATTCGGATGCCGTATTTTTGTCATTTAAGTGTCATTTGCTCACAGTTCATGATGTTTATTTTGGCAATAAATGCAATGTTCAATAACAACATGCAGTGTAATTAACCTCTTGACAGAGATGTTTCAAAGCTTCTGTATGAATGGCACGCAGCTGTTGTTCTTGTTCACTGATCAACAGCTGCCTACAGACATACAGACACCAAACACACACAGTGAGTGAGTGAGTAGGGTTTAACGTCCCACCCGACACAGTATAGGTCATTTCGGGGATGGCCTTTTCAGGCAAAATGCACACAAACACAATAATGGAACAGTAAGTTTAAACTTTACAATAAACAAAAAGTTTAACCTTTACAGAAACACAAAACACAAAAATGAGGTTAACCAAAAATTGTAAAAACCTCATTATACACGTGCATATGTAATTAACATAATGATAGTTCTAATAATCTTCCCTGTTATCTTCCAGACAGACATCAATGTGATAATGCTGTCTATTGGAGGACAGGGGACACCAAACACACACAGGCTGGTACTCAGTTTAAAGGCATCTGAACCAGCAAAGCTAGACTTCACAAGTTGGTAGACACCCTCACACCTTATAATGTAGTGTATGTACTTCAAGGATCAGTCCTAGGTCCTCTGATGTTTAATGGTCACACTGAAGACTTAGCCAATCTCATCTCCAGTTATCAACTGAAATACCATAAGTATGCCGATGACACACAACTGGTCAGTCCCCCTGCAATTACCAAAGTGAAATCCGCTGTAGACACGCTACGCCAATAGTAGTACATCATGGTCTGGAGTGTGTTGTATATAACTCGTTATTTGCACAAGTGCAGATAAACAAAACACAAAATGAAAGAAACAAACAAACAGACAGAGAGACAGAATATACCATTAAAAAAATCAGTCAGAAACCATAACTGAACATACAGAGAATTCTCAAAGTACAACACTATGGTAGTTTTCATACAAATCTGGTGCTGCTCTTTGGCTCATACTTATACTGAAAATGTTCCACTAAATTATTGTCACAAACATTCACAAACACTTCAGACAACGATGAAACATATACACTGTGGATCATAAAAACGTGGCACTGTACTTTTGTCCATATCTTCACCAACTACTGACCGATTTTAAAAATTTTTTCACTGGCACACTCCACAGAAAATTTGCAATAATGTGATTATTATATATCCCACCAAATCGTAAATGCATCTTTACACTACCTTGTGAAATATGAATAAAATACGTATGTATAACGATAATAACAAACATTTTGGTAAAATTGAAAAAAAAACACTTCAGATCAACATTGTGTGAATGATCTGTATAACACTAGACTGATGGATCATTCACCGCAATGTTGGTCTGAAGTGTTTTTTAAAATTTTTTTCATTTACTTAAATGTTTGTTATTATCATCAGGTTTTCTTACATTTATGTGTCACAAGGTAGTGTAAACATACATTTACGTTGTGGTGGGATATATAATAATCACATTATTGCAAATTGTCTGCAGAGTGTGGCGG
>Ga0209671_1005780_pt1 | contig 12574 bp, 3 predicted proteins | sample WorMetHERISLAND2_2_FD_187401 | JGI IMG/M metagenome (GOLD analysis project Ga0209671, IMG submission 187401) | Marine gutless worms symbiont microbial communities from Max Planck institute for Marine Microbiology, Germany - Olavius geniculatus... | ecosystem: Host-associated > Annelida >... | reverse complement strand
ATTTTGTCACTATAAACTAGAGACCTTGGGGCAGCCCACAGTGAAGATTTCGTGATCCTAGCTTGCACCGTTTTGATACAGCTCACGAGTGTGACAGACGGACAGACAGACAGACAGACAGACGGACGCCCAGACGATGGCAAAGACGCGTGAAGCATTTTGCTTTCGCGCGTAAAAATAGGTTAGGAAAATAATGTTAAAATTTTGAAAACATTAAAAGGTAAAAATAAAAATTTAAATTTAAATGATATAAAGTTGAAATAAAACAAAAAGAAATAAAGGCTAAATCCTCGGACTGATCGCAAGTAACCATTCAATGCGATTTATCTGACATCAACACTACTAACCCGTTCACACCACACAAACACGAACAAGAAATATCGTCAAACACTCCGAAATTTTTAAAACTTACTAAGGCTATCTAAACTAGGACTCCTAAACTTAACCCGGTGTTAGCTAAGCCTCTATGCAGCCGAGACTAAGCTAACCTAAGCCTAACATATATACATTTTGAAAGAAAGAAAATTTTTGGCCCCGGAAATGTTGACTAAGTAGCTAACTTTAAGAAAAATTACATTTTAATTGCGGAGTGTGCCATTTACTCACACACACATAATAAAAATGTCTGTCGGCTACTACTACTTGTAATAAGCGTCAGATTTCCCTAAGGGAGTGTTTGTTCGCAGACCTATTCTAAACTAAATTTTTCTAATCTAAAGATTGGTTTTAGAATTTAACTAATATAAATTCAAACAGTTCAAACATACAAATTTCAAATTTTTAAATAAAATTTAACTGTTAGTTTAGTTTACGCTGAGTGACTTTTTAACCGTTGATCAAATCCTAATCACACTGTTTATTTTGCTGTATAGTATGGATTTAGAAGGAACTGTTAAAACCTGAAACTAGAACTGTTATGCCACTGTTAAAAAACTGGAACTGGAACGGTTAAGATACAGTATTTCAGGTTTTGGTACCCAGGAAACGAGAACAGGGCCGGACAAAAATTGAGAGTCGATGCCTCTTTCTGGTCTTCTCTCCACTAAACTTCACTGGACTAAACTTCACTGAGCTGGAAAACCAAAATAATACTGTCACATTGTCTTGACTGGACTAGATTGGAAAACAAAAAAAATGATACTGTTAACACTGTCAAGCTGACACTGTCCCCGGACTGGACTGCGGACTTCAAACTGTCTGGAACTGTCCTTCCTTTTCCCCCTCGACTGGATTGAACTGGACTGCGGCAGAACTTCGACTTCTGATGACTAGAATGGACTATACTCAAAAACGAAATAATACTGTCTCTGGACTGGAACTTCTCCTTTCTGCTCGGCTGGACTTCCTCTGGACTTTAAACTTAAATTCAGACGACTGGTTCAACGGCACGGAAAACTGAAACTGTTACTGTCACGGTACGAAAAATAACTGTTAATTGTTTGAGAATAACTGACGGTAGCTGACATACTGATGGCATACTGGACTGTTTGGAAATAACTGTAACTGGTCACTGGCATACTGCTAAAAATGCTGGCAGAGGCAATATGTCGGTAATGTGAATATTAACAGCTGCATTTTGTCATATTATTAAATTGTACTGCACGGGTAAAATCGAGTTTCGCTGTCCAACGGCGTTCAACATGTGATAGTTTCACAGCACGGCGAGAATACGATGACGTCACTGGGCGAACACGACAGGCGAACCGCCGAGCGACAAATGAAAACTGTACGGTACTGCGTAGGCGGCGCCAGGTATTCTGTCGATGCCGACAACAGAAGAGTGACGTCACAGCATAGGCACGGTCGGCCTGTAGTAGCGTAGACTGAACACGCGTTGACTCATCTGCCCGTCTGTGCCTTGTCGCCTGCAGCCGTGTGCTGTCGTCTGCAGCCGAACTTAGCCTCAGCCCACTGGGCGCTCCCCAGTTTAGCACCTCGCAAGAACACAGCTCATTTGTAGTATCGGTGGCACTAGGCACAACAATATAATAAATTTTAGAGAAAAGAAAAATAAATGAATAAAATCTTGTTGTAAAGTTGTGTAAGGCTATCCATACTGGCTTACAATTTTCAGATTAACTAAAAAAAATAATCCTGAGCGCAACGCCGAGCAAAAAAAATAAATAAAATAATGACCCCCCGATGCCGACCAAGGTGAAAATACAAATACAATATTGAAAAATAAAAAAATTGTGCCACAATTTTAAATCCATTTTACCTTACGGCCAACGCATTAACTCGGCTGCAGAAAGTGCTATGCCTAGTACGCGGCTAAAAATCACAGACTCTGAGAATGGCAATCAAACTGGAAAAGTGACATCACCAGATGATGTGCCTAGACTAGCTAAATACCAGAGAAACAACACATCGGTTAACCGTAGGTCAACCGTTCGTCCGATACGGCCCCTAACTGCAGACCCACCCGAAATAAACTAAGAAGAACTTTTAGCCGATTCGGCTCCATAAAAGCGCCGCCAATTATAGAAAGCCAAAAGTTTGCTAATTAAACTATCTGCGGCAGTTAGAAAAAAACGACACATAGACAGCAACAGCCTGTAGCTAGGAAACCCTTTTAGTCTACCAAAGCTGACTGTCACACCGTGAAGTTATTTTTGAACCTATGGTCTAAAATAGCATATAACGGCTACAGTTTGTAGCTAAGAACCCCTTCTAGTCTACCGAATTCGTGCACCGTACACGACCACTGTGTTAAGCGCGCGCCGGCGTGGAAGCTAGCGACTTCCGGTTGCGTCCGAGCCCCCCACACGCCGTTGCACCGCCACACACGACGTCTCAATTCTAAGAACCTCGCACGACTCGCCGATCATGGCAAAAGTACATGGACCGCTGAAGTCACACATAGATCGTAGAATTGTCACTCTTTGAAGTTCGGCCCCACTCGAGCCATGTTGCCGCCCGTCGTCCCGTCGCCTAACGACGTACGGCGCATTGCACACACACGCTCCCTTTAGTGAACGGCTACGAACAATAACTACCGTAAATAAAAATAAATAAGAAAAAAAAATTACTAAAGAAGCTACATTAGCCCGCATTGCCCACCTTACCAGCCATACAGTTATACTCAAAATACTATTTGTTACGATATATTTTTGGCAACACAAGCATCATTACGCGTGGTTCGTTCATATAATATTTCCACTTGACATTTATCTTTATCGTCCCGTCACCTGGTGACCTCGCCGCAGGCCTCAGCCTAGCGCATAAACGATCGCTGACGTCACTGCCTGCCAGTCGCCGCCAACCGGGCAGAAAACGTTTCTAATATGGTAATGACTCTGGCCGAAAACACACTGCCTGCTCGTCAGAACTGATGAAAACGTGGGTTGGCTGACGTCTGTCCGTCCGTCAACATCGCCGGCCTAACTGCCTATACCGGCGCAGTATCCGACCTCGCAGCCACGTGCAAATGCGTACTATACACAAAATTATACAATAAATTACACAACCCCTCACAAGACAAATCTCTTTAACGATTATCCCACTTCTGACATTAAATGCGAGGCTGCCTTGTAGGGTTTGGATCTTAGGCCTATGCTAAACTTAGCATAGAGTTAACCTAAACTTAATGTTATAGAAACTAGACCCAACAATTGAAAGTAAAACGATTATACAATTTAATCAAGCAAACTATTTACAGCGTGTGCATACAATTACGCGCAATGCAAATAACAAAAAGATTAATCACGCAAGTAAACAGTTCAAATGTCAAGCACTCGCAGCTGCAAATCAATAGTTCAGTCGAATTATCAGACTGTGCATTCTCAAATGTTCAACAGGTGATATGATATCACTACATCAGCTATCCAAATCAAATATAATCAATGACGAAAAGCTGAATAATCGACAATCATATGAAAACAATCACAAGTAATAATTCACACAACTAAACCACATGAAAAAGACTTAATCTCAGACTGTTCCAAGTCTAATAGCGCACCCAGGAGCCTCCTACTCCTTATTCGCCACTATAGGGTCTCTCCGAGCACTCCTTTACGGCCGCTAGATCTAGGGATCCTCACAGGCCTTCCATCTAACACCCTCACGCCTAAGGGCTACACAAGCACCCTATCGTTAATACACAAGCCAAACAAAGGCTATACAACCTCGGTAAACACGCATGCCAAACGCATATGACCACACTGGTCTGCGTCAGAACAACATCTTACAGCAACTCACTTCAAAACATCTCGACTCGCGCCTAGCACGAAACGACGACCTAATTACTGCCTGGACTAACCAATGGCAGCCAGAGAATTCAATCAATGCCCTAGTTGAAGTGGCGCTAAGTCTGGAGCTCAACCTTTGATTGGTTAGCATCCAGAGAATGGCATAGCTTAATACGAAAATACAGTCACGTTACGTATAAGTCGCATTGATACAACTGTTACTTACAGGCATACTTCTAGACACATAAGGACAGGCGCATCGCAACGTACAACGACAATGGTATATACACACACTAACAGACGCACTAGTAGACGCACACATGGCCATGCCAAGGTAGAGGTGCTATATACATGACCGACGACTAAATCGACATATAAATACAACACGAACAGCGAAAAATACAGACAGCGAGCTTATTCCGACGCAAAAAATAAATCGGCGTCCTGCTTTTCCACAAGTGTCACACATACCGGCCAATGATCTAAGTAAGAAACAGTGCGGTCTGACATCATCTTTATGAAAAATCACGACGTCAGATAACCCTAGGCTTTGCTAAACTGTTCCGTACGTCTGACATTGTGAGCATCCGGCGATTGGCCAAATCGCGACGACCGATTTGTCGGCTGAGCACGGGTCGACATGGTGACGGTTGTTATTTTAATTTTTTTGCACCCTGCCGCCGATAGGCAAAGTGTGCTAAGGTTTTGTAATAAAAAGTTGTGATTAACGCGATTATTGACCAACACATGCCTAATAGTGGTATCATATTGTTAAATTGTAACATTGAACATTGCCTGCTAACGCTTCGAATGAATGTTTACCTTGCATCCATGACAATAATACACAAAAATATTGTTAGCTGTTGTAATATGTTGTTTTGGCCGACCTGACACGTGTGATTGTTGGATGGGTAATTGTTTGCAGGTATAAAACGTTTTGTGAAGTGGTACAAAAAATACACATTTCAAAAGAATTGACACCGATTACTATATAGTACCGGCGATGTGTATTTCGACCTTGTTGAAATGCTAAGCGTCAACAGCAATGACAGGATGTGCAAAGTCATTTAATATCAAAGACAAAATGATTATATTGTGTTTATATATGTCCGAGAAACAAAAGCAAAGCTTTCTTTGTCAATCAACTTCGATATTTTTGGCACGGAGTTAACTAACAAGATAAATTCGATTTCCTGTTTCGCTTCATTTGTGTCAACGCACTACTGAGTCCGCAAATGCTGCAAATTGTTACATCATACCGTGGCTACTAGCACCATTTTTTCTGTCCACGTTTTTACTTGACGTCGCCAAACTTTTCGAGGTGTAAAACCGAGATTTTATCGCGCAAGTTATTTTGCTCATTTTTAATACGTAAGCCTATTGACTTTTCACTCCGCTTTCTTAACCAATTGCATGACATTTTGACGTTATGATTGTTAAGAACAGGCAAAATCTGTATGCATTTGTTATGTAAGTATAAATCGTAGGCTTCGAAATGGGATTGTGCTCACAATCTTTACTGACTTTCCGCATGGGGTTCCAAAATTTGCCAATAGACACAAAGGCTTACAGATAAAAGGCACCACCTATTTAAACATTTGTGTCCACGACACAAAAGTTTAAATTTATGGAGTTGTTTTTAAAAAAAACGAACTAGAAATTTGAAACAAAACCCAACGTGAGTCCGCCCGGCGCCCTAAGTCCGATTGAAAGAAAATTAAAGGAGGGGGGATAAAATTTCCCCGGCATCAAAGTCACGTGGCCCGAACTCATAAGCATTGGCATACGCCGAACGCGCATTGTCGACTTAGGGTAGGTCAACATGAGCGCTTATAACTTTGTTCGTAGTAAAACGAAGCTCACCAATTTTTTCTTGTTTAACGCCGCAAAAAATCGTTCTCGTAAAGGCCGTTTAAATTTTGTTGCTACCTTTATCCTTTCCGGAGATATTTGCGCTCAAGCACAAAAGTAGTCGTAAATCTTACCGATTTTTTAACGTCTTTGGCTGGCCCTTTCAAATTTTAAAAATAGGGGCGATGCCCTTAAAATTTGTACTTGATTTAACACTCCAACACAGCGGCACGTCAAGTGCCAAAGTTTTATCGGGCTACACCCTTTAACTCGGAAGTTATAAGCGCTCCTTTATTACATTTTAAACCAATTTTAAACCCACCGCCTATTTAAAAAAATTGTAAGGAGGAGCGCTAACAAGATTTGGTCATTCTATGGCGCGTGTACAAATTTGGGGGCGCAGCACCGCCTAAGGGCCCAAATATAATTTTTCGAAAAAGTCGATTTGGGTGGGTAAGATTTCACATCAAGATTTCTGTAATTAGTTGACCAAAGTTTACCGGACTTGTTTCGCCTAACGCGCGAGGAATTGCGGTAGATAAAATATTTATTCGATTTTGAATATCTTCATCCTTGTCGGAGATATTCGCCGCCCAACTTCGAAGTCGTCCGAAATCATGCATGTTTTTGGCTTCTATTTTTTGGGGGGAGTGTATCCCCGAAATTTTGGACCGGCATTATAAAATTGGGCCTAGTACAAACCAACGTGCAAAATTTTACGCCGGTCGGTCCACGCATCTCGGAAATCTTGCGTTGAAAAAAATAACTAGACATTTGGGGCAAAGCCAACTTGAGTCCGCCCGGCGCCATAAGTTTAATTGGAGAAAAATTAGGGGGGAAATTTCCCCGGCATCAAAGTCTCGTGGACCGAACTCAAATGCATTGGCATACGCTGAACGCGCATTGTCGACTTAGGGTAAGTCAACATGAGCACTTATAACTTTGTTCGTAGTTTACCCAAGTTGACAAAAGATATTTGCGCTCAAACTGAAAAGTTGTCGTAAATCGCAGGCAATTTTTGAACGTTTTTTGCCCTCCCAAGATTTAAAAAGGCGGTGCCCCCAAACGTTAATGCAGCAGACAGCAACTGGATTGGCGCAACGCAGCAGCTAGCATTCAGTTGCTGCTTTGATTTGTTTTGAGTACAGACATGCAGGATAGCACTTTTCTCTTTATTAATATTTACTTAATCACTTCTCACGACCGTTTTCCTCTCGCATATGCATTAATAGGAAAAAGAGGAGTACCCCTTAAAAGAACCCCTACACCTGGTGGAGAATGCGGGCAGGGTAAACAGCTTTATCCACTCGCTGCTTTAGCAGCAATCAATAGTTCAATTCCATAGTAAATTTTATTAATCCCGTGGTAACGTCGAATTGGGGGATATTAAATTTTAGGAGAGCGCAGAGACCGAAAGGTTTAGCGGCCTAGGTCAGACTTTCAAGAACGGGGCTGTTCCGCTTACCGTAGCATTGTCGGTTGGCCATGACGCCGGGCTTGTAACACCGTTTGGCCCGTGGTCGTTAAGATTAGCTTCTGCGCCATTTTTAGGCAATAAGGAAGACCGTTTAGACGTTTACCACGAAGAGGAAAATTAATTTTGATAAGGGAAAGAACCCATATGTACGTGTTACGTAGGTCTGTTGGACAACGCGGCCGTCAGCAGACCACGTAGCATTAGCCCTTGAGAATACCCATGCAGTAGCAGAGTGTGTTTTTGCTTTGGTTGTTGTTTGTTTTTAAGACGCAAAGACGTCTGGCGAGGTGATCGAGACGTGTAAGCACCGCTCCGCCGACGCCAATACAGCCCGTCTCAATGGCGCGCCGAATGACGTAAACGGCTGACGCCAGCGTTGGCAGCCCGTCGATCATGCTGCTGAAATCTACAGAGTACAGAGCAGCAGGGCGCAGACACGAGAAGTGGCGGAAGTGGCGCCACGAACGTATAGAGTGCAGCTAACAACATCAACAGCTGTACCGTTACGTCATTGTGCGTCGGACGGTGCAGATGCCTCGTGAAAGTCGCCACACAGCGGTCGTTGGAGCTTGGTGCACGCTATGATACGGCATATAGCGGCGCCACCTAGGAAATCGAATGGAAGGAGATGACAGTAGTGTACGGCGCACGTCTCATTGCAGAGGAGGCGTGACGTGAACTCGCGGCGACTCGCATGAACTTTCAGGAGGGCAACTACCATTCATGGGGTGGGAAATCTGGCTAACATTGGTCAGGCGAAAATTAAAAACTCGATCACCATGCTGTTTTAATTAAATAGTACAGTAGGATGGGAGTGTTCTTTTATTATGCTTATTGATGATTCGTTCGTGTGGATAAATATCGAACGAATATTGATAACGTGTTAATAAAAAATTTGATTAATGACTATTGTTGCGAATACCGTGCATTTACGTGATGGCGCGTAACGCAATAGGCACTATACTATGCTTAAGTACTGACCCCACCCCCTAATTTAAAGAAAATTTCATTTTGCTTAATAAACCTTATAAAATTGTAACAAAGTTAAAAAAGCACTATATAGTTTGTTTAATACAATAATTATAATATTATTTATTTCTAAAAAACTTAATTTTATAGTTACTACATAGGGTAATAGGTGAAATATCATATTTGATACATTTATCCAATTAATTAAATTAACTAATAAATTAAGTAAACTAAATTAATTTACTAATTAAATAGTTAATCAATCAGTTTTGCTAAAATTATATAAATAAATTGTGATATCTTTCTTTAAGGCATCAAAAGAAAAAACATTGAAAATAAAAAAAAATTTAGGACATCTTCTTACGACGTTATTCCCTATTAACCCCTTAAGTGCAGTGTTAATGCGAGTGTGTGGCGTGCGAGTTATTGATACGCGTTATTGATATGATGATGTCGCGATTATTGATGAATGTGCGAAGTTAATAGTCCAATCTTTTTAAAAATGACCACATATTTATAGTATAAAGTAAAATTACTATTATAGAAAGAAACTAAGGTATTTTATAAAGTTTTAGGAGGATAGATAATTAAAAACTAAGATTAGACAATTACTTTAGACCAGTATTTACTAACTTTAGATTACACTTTAGAGCCTAAATTGACATTAGTACAGGTTGTCCACTATTTAATTATAGTTATATTTAAATTAATTTTTATATACTTACATTTAAATTATGTTACTGTAATAAAATTTAATTGTTAAGAAATTTTTTTAAGGTCATAAAAATCATATAACGTTACGAACCCCTTGTCTCTTCGTTATTTATTCATCGAAGCGTATCACGCGATTTGATATTGATGTATCGCTGTACTACAGCATATTATATCGGTTGACTATAAGATAGTTATGCGACACTTAACTGTGATAATAATGTGATAATTACTTTTGAAAACTGTATGTGCTATGCAAGTAAATCAATGATTAGGTGTAAATTCGAACGAGCATACAAAATTATTATTATATTTTTGTTTTGAATCTAAAATTTATCAAATTAAATTTGACCATATTTACATTAAAACCAATTTATTAATCATAACGAAAACACATTGAGGGTAAATGAAAAAGTATTTGGTCAAATTAATTTTTAGTAGGCCCAATAGCAAAACTGATATAAAGGGTTGCTCCATTACTTGTTCAATAAAATAGGCAACATTGTTAATATCGCTTGACTTTTTTAACACGACCAATTATCACGGTGAATAAGGATGGGATTATCTCAAAAACTCGATCAACATTGGGTTATTCACAACATAAGTTGTGGACACCGGCAGCTTGTACGGACTTGTGGGGCGGACCCCCTCTTGGTGTACGGCAAGTTGATCCGAAAAATGTGTGATCAAGCACAAACAGTTGATGTCGTGCCGCTTACTTTGAGCTGTTAAGGCACGAGGCAAGGAGATGAGTCAACAACATTACACTAAAAGCGCAAAATCGCGCAGTCAGTTATTGATATTTGCACAGCAGTGTGCATAATGCAGCTTATAGTTGTAACGTCTAGTTACCAAGGAAAATGTTGGATGTCGATAATGCTAGTAATATGGTTGTAATCGGGTATGATTGGTATATGTCAAGCGTATCAGTTATTTCATTTTGGTAAAATTATCAAGAGCAGCCGCTAAAAAAGTAAAATAAGAAATTCTGAGCGTGACTATAAAACCCACCAATGATGTATGATGACAAATATTTCTGCAAACACCGAAATTTAATTGTTATAAATGCCACATTACTTACTAAAATAAAAGAAAATTTTTAAATTAGTCACATTTTATGGTTTATTATTAAGTGACAAAAAGGGGAAATGAAGTTTATATAGAAGATTTTAGAGAGATCAAGTGATCGTACATCATTGGTGTAATTTTTATATTTTGCATAACCCATTTGGAAAACAAGTCAAATGTTGAATTTACTACTCCACTAAGGGTTTTTATCGCTAAAGTGTAAGCAAGTCTACATACGGTAATGAAGGAGTGGGGTGTTGTAAATTCATTGTTCAAAAAACTAAACCATTTTAACAAAAAATTTAATTTATGTAATTTTGATTAAAAAATGTAGATGTACATTTGACTTGTCGATCAAGTGGAATCATGAGCCCAAATATTCATGTGCTCGTTTGTTTAGTGTATCAATACTAGGACATTTAATTACGAACAGACATTCATTGCAGTAATAGTAATGTTTAGACATTATAGGCTTTTCATTGCATTCTTTTGTTCATGGCTAATCTTGTTCAGACTTGCACACGACAAAACACATCAGTCAGTTATAATAGTTATAATATTTATTGCTGTTATGAACATTGATTATTGATATGTGATGGTATTTAATTGTGATGCAAAGCTATCTGTGATAAGATTGTACATTTTATGGCTGCATTGCGTCTACAGCTGCTGTCTAATCCATAATTTAGATATTTTGACACTAAAAATTTTAAGTTCATATAATATATTAAAAAATTTTAAAATAAAATTTGTTTAGTAAAATTTTATTAGTTAAGGGGAGGGAGTGTGTAGGTTAACGCCAGCTAAAGCGTTAATGCAGCAGACAGCAGCTGGATTGGCGCAACGCAGCAGCTAGCATTTAGTTGCCGCTTTGATTTGTTTTGAATACAGACGTGCAAAATAGCACTTCTCTTTTTATTACTATTTACTTAATCACTTCTCACGACCGTTATCCTCTCGCATATGCATTAATAGGAAAAAAAGTGGTACCCTTTAAAAGAACCCCTACAGTTGTAAGGCTGTTTATGTGAGTTGAACATAGGCCTACGCTAGACTAAGCTTATAGTTAACTTAGGGCTAATGGTCAAATAAACAGACACAAAATTTATAACTAAAATGATAATAAGATTTTAATAAGCGATTATATACAAGCGTGCAACATCAAACTGTAGTGCAAAACCGAAACAAAAATAAATAACACAATTATACGAATATACAGTTCAGTATGCTAGCAACCGTAGCTGCAATTCAATTATCTCAGCCAATCAACAGACTGTTCAATTTCACTGCTCAACAATTAATATTTTAACTTACACATCAAATAATCAAGTTACAGTGACAAATCATACAATATCATCAGATGTCACATGAAAACAACAGTAAATAATCTGCATACAAACAAGCCACACAAAACGGATTAAACACTGGTTATTTCAAATAACTCTTAGACTCTGAGTCCACACACAGAAGTCTCCGTCCCTCGTTATACGCTATAGGATTTACAAAAGCACCCTTTTTACTAACGCTCTCCTGGGATTCACACGGGCCACCCAATCTACTCAAATCTACGTTTAGGGGCTACAAAAGGCACCATAACATAATCACAAAAGCCAAATCAAATAATACCTGGTGGACGAATCGAAAGGTCGACAAATTATTATCAAAATTTACATCTAAATTACAAATTACTCTACTTACTTATTAACCTGAACTGCCATACATTCAAATTTGACGGTCGGTCCGCCCATAAACCGTTCCCGCGCACGGCCAGCTTATCGGACGCCGCCAGCCGCACAGACAAAAGAGCAAGCGTCAGTTGGAGCTCAAGTCGCCGTGTGGTGCAGAGCACGTGGAGTCGCTGACGTCCAAGGGAACCTCGTGGCAAAAGCGCAACGCCGAAAGACTCGGAAAGAAACCGACTAGGAAAATAGCGAATAAAAGCAAGTGTTGCTAGTTTTACTAAGTTCAGAATGTATGCATTCTGCGCACGCTACCGTTAACGGATTGGCGGACGAACGAAAATGCGAATCAGTTTTTTCGGCGGAAATTTGTCAACAAAAACGTAAATTGCGAAGCGACAAAATTAGCGACTAATTTTTCCATATTTCAAGTCGAAAATCCTAGAGTTAGAAGAAACAGGAAAATTTGATAGTGATAACGAATCAGAGGTATTCATTCAATTTCATGACAGGACAGACATAAAACACGACCGAAAAACAATTTCTCTGGAAAAAGCCCACATAAATAGATCGTTTTCGGATAGCTAGATACCAATAACATCGTCATATCCAGAGTACAGAAAACATAGGAC
>Ga0209671_1005775_pt1 | contig 12576 bp, 9 predicted proteins | sample WorMetHERISLAND2_2_FD_187401 | JGI IMG/M metagenome (GOLD analysis project Ga0209671, IMG submission 187401) | Marine gutless worms symbiont microbial communities from Max Planck institute for Marine Microbiology, Germany - Olavius geniculatus... | ecosystem: Host-associated > Annelida >... | reverse complement strand
GCGTGAAAATAGTTGCAGATATGCAGACATGCTGCTTATCATAACAAGCACTAGCGACGAGCTTCTTAGAAATGTCAACATCGATGACTTTAAATGACCTTGAAGCTTAAAAAATATTGGTTTTTAATGATTTTTGGCGATTTTTGGCTGCAAAAGAGTGATGCGACGAAGTGGATAGAGATAGACCAAGATTACTTGCGAACAGGAACTGCTATAAGCTCTCGCGCGTCTCGTGAGCATTAGCTCAAATTTCTTGTCAGGTTAGACGAGCCAATAGCGGTAGAATAACGTCTTTTTAGGAGGGGTGCCCTCTTTCGCCCACTCGTTTGTGGAGACCCCTTTCACCCAGTGACATAAAATTTTGTCACGAAATACTAGAGACACTAACTATCATATGGTGAAAACCCGAAGTCTGTATCTCATCTGGTCTTGAAACGGTACCTGGTCGTGACGGACGGACCGACGGACAGACGGACAGAATTACCATAGCTAATACGCGCTATAGCTAGCTAGCTAGCTCTCGCGCGTAAAAATACATTATATTTACGATGACGTCACGCTCACATATTGAGTTGAGTAACAAAGCACACGGACTTTAGTAGTAGAGGCAAGAATAAATATTTTTATGTTAACATCACACAATAAATGTAAACTATGCTGACCAAAAACATTTTTTTGCAAAAAAACAAAATCACGGCATTTTGACTAAAAACACGGCAAAACACGTCATTTTTGCAAAATCACGGCATTTCACAAAAATTATGGTTTCCGTGATTTCCGTGTTTCCGTGATTTTCTATTGCCCCAAGGCATGTTCCTTAAATTTGACTAAAGCAAATTACGCCTATGCGTCTCGAGACGGTCTTGACTGAGACCGAGACGTCGAGAAAAAGACCACATCCAGTAAAGTGTGTAGTAGGCCCCTATGTTGCACTCATTTTGTCTGCTCTGGTGCTATAGGAGCGGTCCACGGAAGATGGCCAAGAACGAGAAAGGAGGCGGCGCGCAGTCGAAGCCGCCGAAGCAGCAGCAGCAGGCTGACGACAGCCAGGCCGTGCCGCGGGAGACGAGCAGCGAACTGATACGTCGCATTGAGTTGCTGGACGGCAGTCAGACGAGTATTGGTGGCGGCGTCAAGGCTGTCGGAGAGACGGCACAGGGACCGGTGCGATCGTCCGCCCTCGGCACCTACAACCGCGTCGTGATGCTGGCTATTGACGCCAGTCCTGCTGCCATGTACGCTTTCCAGTGTGAGTATTATATGCATGTATAGCCTACTCGAGCCGCTGTCCTCAGTGACGGACGTTAGCCCGTATGCACGGTCAATGCGATCGTTTGCCAGTACGCTTCCGCCTTCAAAGTCCAGGGCTTACGCACGGTCTTGCCGCCTTAGAATTTGACTCAGTGCCGTCGGATAACTGTGAGCAGAGTTTATTTCTTAGAAGTTCTCTCTGGAAACAGATTTTATGACGCGTGCTGGCGGCATAAGAAACGTTGTGGTCGGCAAACGCCGTGGTGGGGCAAGGCAAAGGCGATACAGGGGCGACGGAGAACAGTTGTGTTTATTATGTTTATAATAACGCGGTGACTATTAATCCGGCAGCCGTAACAATAGCATGTAGGCTATTATTCCGGCAGAGTGGTCGGGACTTAGCACTGATTGGCTGGGCTTGCTAGTGATTGACATGCCGCTTGACATGCCGCACGCGCATGCATGGTTCAACCGCAGGCGACACTTAGCGAATGCTAATGAGTAGGTCTATAATGTCTCTGCGGCGGTACGGTGAGCAGCCGAAAACTAGAATTCGTCTGACTATTATCGTGTAGGGTTTGGGGATTAGGATTAGGATTAGAGTTAGGGTTAGGATTTGGGTTATGGCTAGCGTTTTTAAAGATTTGTGACAATAGTGGACACCAAAAATGAACGTTGAATAGTCATGTGGGTGGCAAATTCGATGTTCCTGCAGACAAAATCAAAACTTGCCGACCAGCTATCCGTGATGGTTTACTTGCAAGTTGCTAGGCTTGAGGTGCTGGTTTGCAGACTGGCGATCCGTTAGGCTACGGCTGAGGTCATCCGTCAGTCCTCGGCTCGATCCGCCGTCTTTGCGGCGATTCGGCGAAGGGATTCTCGCCGAACCGCCGCATGGATTCGTACGTTCGTACGTACATTCAGTGCTAAGGCCATCCAAATTCGTGACCTGATCAATAGCCAGCATTCATTTGGACCGGATGTTGATCCGGCAGACGTATCGGCTATGCCTTAATAAAATATTCTGTCATTGCACTTTTGCTTCACGTAACATCAGAGTGACAAAAGTGAGTTAAGTTCAAAATACATGTTGCAAGTTGCAACTTCGCGTTGCTGTGTCTTTTCAGCATCATCAGTAGAATGAATTGAATTCATACGTGCTAATGTCCTGCCCTGCGTCCGTCCTGGCATTAGCAGACCATAGTCCATATTGGCAAACGTCCGTACGGTCAATTGTCCGTACTGGCGAATGTTCGTTTTCCTTTCATTTAATACAGTTATACACATATTATCTCATATAATTGCAAGCTTCAATTAATGCAGGTTAATTTTTTTGTTATCTGTGATGAACGTCTGGTATCGAATCTGAGCTTAGATGAAAATAGTGAATAGGCCTACTGTAGGCCCGAAAAAGTAAGCTATTGCATTCTGTCCATATCTTTGCTAAATATTAACCAATTTTCACAATGTTTTCACTAGTAGACTCTGGAAGAAATTTGCTACTTAGTAGCATGCACACCACACTTGTTATGTCGCTATACCCTCTTGTAAAACATAAATATCCAAAAACTAGCAATATTTTCAGAAGGGCAGAAGGTATAGGCCTAATGGTAATTTTTAAAGTGAGTAAAATGTTAAATATGAATTATAGTAAATGTCAGAAATGTTTACATGTAGCTACAGAGTAAGTTTTCATCTGTCAGCAAAATACTGCACAGCTTGCAGGGTTGCACAATCGAAATACAATGCTGCTGCAGTTAACTGAGCAAAATTGCAGCCGCCAACCAGCATTTATGTAGGCCTAATTGAAAACTTATGCACAAAAATGGTTCAAATTATTCGAAAAGATGTTTAATATGTCTTCCATTGTTCTTTACACTTACTGTAACTCATATTTAACATTTCGGTTAAATGCTTTAAAAATTTACCATAAACCTTTTGCCGATCTGTAGAAATTGTTGGTTTTCGGATGTTTATGTTTTACAAGCTGAAATAGCGACACAATAGGTGTTTTGTGTATGCTACTGAGTAGCAAATTTCTTACAGAGTTTAGTAGTAAAAAATTATGAAAATTGGTCAAAATTTAGCGAAGAACGGTCGAAGTGCAATAGCTTACTTTTTTGGGCCACCCTGTATACTGTGTCTCAAAAACCGGGCACAGTGTAATTAAGAGGTCTTTAACTTTTAAGGCTTCACTGGTCTCGCATTGCAAGTTTCTGAAACAATTGAAATGATGTCTGTAGGGTACTTGAAACATATCTGGCGTCGCGAAGATCTGCTCGTGTTGGCTCACATACCGGAAACGCCAACCCTGGCTAACGTTTCCTTCAAAAGTACGTGCAAAACGCCTTCACATTCTTTTGCGTGACGTGAGACTTGTGGGCCCTGCATAAAAAATGCAAACTGTACTGTAGATTCGGACGGCAAACGATTGGCTACTATGTTACTACCGTGTATATGTATCATGATGTGGTAAGTCTGTGTCGTTTGGTTGTTTTGTATAGGCCTATTTCAATCAATTAGTCAAAATCAGTCAGTCATTTTGTTGTGTTTGTTCACCATAGCCTACATATTAACAATCTGCCAATAAAAAATTGCAGCTATTACGTTCGTCACTTGAGCAATCTTGACTGCCAGGCTCGTCAGTCGTCAGAGCTCTTATGCCAGCCTTATGGAAGTAATCATGACAAATTAAGTGACACACAATTTGCACAAGAAGAAAAAGATGTGCAATCATTATAACCGAGTGAAAAACATAAATTTACACCGATAAGAAACACCTGAAAATCAATAAAATCCACATTCTAAATAGAACGCAAAACATTAGTGGCCTATAGGGCCACTCACTGAATTAAGTCTAGGCCTATGTAATTTCTACTATTTAGGCCTACGATAATGACAAAATTCAGCTGACGATTCAGCTAATTCAGCTGACTGTTGATGTATCAAGTTTGTCTGTTGGTCTGCCTGTAACGCATGTATTGTGGCTAAACCGTACGTCGTAGGAGGTCGGCGACGGTACCCTTGGAGGTTTGAATAAGGTGATGACGAGCTCCTCTATAGACTGTACCTGCAACGCCTTAGTCGCATGTTTGTTGAATGCAAAGTTGCTGCCTGCAGCCATCACCCATGTGCGCCGAATTACTCTATCGTATCCTAGCGTTGATTGTAGCGTTCAATATAGAAGCGTTGACCACAGCGTGTATGGGACTGCAGTCACTCGCTTTCTTTCTGCGGTCAGAAGTCGGACGCTGGCCTTCGGTTAAGGCTATAGGCGGTACGGTCGACAGCTAGTTTTGTTATCTTGTAGTTTACATCGCGGGCCACGCTTCGCAAGCCGACAACCGGACTTGGGCAAGCAGATGTGGCCCGCTGGTTGATGGACGCTGTTAACACCATGAAAAATAATTTAATTTTACTGCTGGAATGTTGGTTAACAGAAGGCCTATCGCTGCCGACGGACGAATGGGTGAAGGCGATGCAAAGCCTCAACGAGAAGACGCGCCTACTTCAAGAAGAGTTTGAGGCAGAATGCGTCAAGTACAAGGTGGGCTGGACTCGCTGCATGAATCTCTGCTAATTCCTACAATGCGCTAGTTTCTCCGAGCAATCAGACAGTCAGTCAGTCAGTCAATCAGTTATTGTTGATTTGAAACAACCGGACGTCAATACTCAAGCTGTATACACGCAGAAGAACATCTCGTCACGAGCGCCGTGACCCGTCGTTGACAAGTCACATACCGCAAGTATCCGTAAAATATTTTCCAGAGCGGAGGAGGGGGTCAAAATGTTTTTACCTTCTTTTGCCTACCAATGGCTGATCCAGGATTTCTATTGGGGCTATAGAATCCAATCAAGCGAAAAGTTGTCTCTTTCTTGTACATTTTCTCCTGATATGACTTAAGTTTATAGACTATAGCCTATAGTGATTGGAGTCACGTGCGCCATCCGTCCTTATTCTTCTTAGCATAGGCCCGCCGCCCTAGACTAGAGCAGTGGCGTAGGCAGGATTTTGGTTTGAAGGGGTATCGAGGCGCAGTGGGGTACGCATGGAGGAATGTCCCGGCCCCGTCCCGAGAAAATTTTTGATTATTTAATCTTGAAATGGCGGTTTTGATGCACATCTCAGGTATCGTGACATACTTACTTTGAAGTTCTGCTTTACAACGTACAGCACGTATAATTCATACAAGGCAAAGGCCAAGCAAAAGGCGAAACTCGGCCCCTACTGGGTATATCAAATTGTCAACCCTACAATACACCAGTTACTGTTGTAGTGTTGGCACTTTCAACATGCGCCTCCAAGTTTAAAACGTGTTTTCATGTTTGCGATTGTTAAGAGGTTGCGCTGCTAGTCAACTTTTTGTCTGTCCAATGCTATGCATAGCATTGGACAGAGTATAAAATCACCTGAGTGTCCGTGCGTGCGTCCGACTTTTCTTAAGTTATCTTCCTTCCACCTTCCCTTTCCCTTCCCCTTTCCCTTTTCCCATCTTCCTCCCTTTTTCCCTTAACCTTCTCTATCCCATTTTCTTCCACTTCCGCTTTCCCTTGCCCTTTCCTTTCCGCTTCCCCTTCCTTTATCATCCCTTCCCCTTTCTCTTTTCCTTCCCTTTCCCCTTTCCGTTACCCTTTCTCCTTTCCCTTTTCCTTCCCCTTCCTCTTTCCATTTCCCTTCCCCTTCCCTTTACCTTCCATTTCTTTTCTCCTTCCCCTTTCCCTTCCATTTCCCCTTGCACTTATCTTTTCCCTTCCCTTCCCCTCCCCTTCCTGTTTTTCTTTCCCTTCTTCCGTCTTTCTTTCCGTGTTCACGTCCGTGCGTCCAATATTTGAGGCGCCATATCTCCGTAACGGTGCAAGATAGACGCATGGTGACGATGGACCTTTTATAGTGAAGCACTGGTGACGAATCGAATGGTCTCGTAACTGACAATGTTTATTGTTTAGTTAGAATAATACAGAAAGATGAAAGGATCATTGCTGCTGTACAATTTGAAATTAAACTGATTTTTTTCTACCGGTCCAAACAGCTCACTGATTATATTTATACGGACATATACTGTAAACTGTCGAAATACATTGGACAGACTCCGTGTTCATATGAACATTATCTTGTATTAGACGACGACGATGATATGAACAGATAAAGTACAAGTTGGTGGGCGAGAGCGCAAAGAGTCCCGGCGAAGCGTTGTGCCGGACCGCACACGACGAGAAAGCCGACATGATCGTCATCGGTTCGCGCGGTTTGTCGTCCGTCAAGCGCGCTATGCTTGGCAGTGTCAGTGAGTACGTCGTTCGCAACTCGTACCTACCCGTCGTCGTCGTGCACAAAAAGCAGATCATTAACCCGTTCACTGGCGGAGGCACAAACACCTTGATCGGCTAGCCACCACCACCACGTGCACTGCTCGGTCCAAAGTGCGAAACACAACGGCGTCCACTTTCCATCAACGCAGCTCGATTCCACTCTACAAAACTGTTTTCCGGGACACCAAAACCCCTCAAACTTCAAGACATTTTCCAGTTGGTTGATCTGGCAAATGTATAACAAAAGTGTCAAAAACGTACGACACTAGCATACATGGAAATTATGCGATGACTTGCATATCTCTGCATGCAAAATGTAAACGCATTTTGAGCAGTTTTGTCATTTCTGTGCATTTACTGTAACGTGATATCTGTCGGATGAATATTTTTCAACTGTGCAAAATCTCGGAATAAATCTACGTACTTGTAAATGCAGGACATTTAAGGACTCAAATTTCTGGAATCTAAGCACATGTGGGAGGTCTGGATTGACGAAAACCGATAAATTTTGTACTGGGCTTCTTAGAAAGACATTTGTACTACAAAACAGCCACTTTTATCCATTTACAGTTTAGAAATATCCACATTCCACAAACGTTAAACGGCAGTGGTGCTTCTGGCTAATATATTACTTATTTGCTTGATGCTAACGTATACTTCATGAGATGAGTCCATATGGTACATGTATACACTGTGTCCCAAAAACGTCCCAGTTTGTCATTTTCCATATATTCGCCAAATATTAATCAATTTTCGAAATTTTTTCACTGCCACATTCTGTGGACAATTTGCAATAATGTAGTTGTAAAATACATATCCCACCACACTTTAACTGTGTCGCTACACTACCATGTACATTTTTGATGTTTGTAAACAAAAAAGACGATATTGTCGGAGATAATAACTTTTATGATACACCGGTGATGTAATGCACCATTTAACAATGGAGACAAGGCTCTGATTAAAAACTTGTACCCGTTCAAAAAATACAGTTTTCAAAAACTACTGGCTAAATTTTCAAAGATAAACTGCAACAGGGAAAGAGTGAGAATGTTATTGACAGAGATTTGGGAAACATGCAGCACTGACCAAAGGCACGAGACTAACAGACTGAAGTATACACGTGCTGAAGAGAACATGGCCTCTGTGGATGAAATGGTAGGCTTGCTAAACCACAACGGCCAGAAGCAAACATATCGTTCAATATGCCAGATATCCAACGAAACGGATCTGACAAAGTGCAGTATCGTACATATCGTACTGTATTTTTGGATGTGTTTTTTAATTTACCAACACATTTGCTGTCTATTACTGTTAGTTTTTCTTGCATTTATATTTCACAAGGTAGTGTAGCGACACAGTTAACGTGTGGTGGGATATTCAATAATCACTTTATTGCTAATTGTCCACGGAATGCATCATTAAAAAACGTTGAAAATCGGTTAACATTCAGCGAAGATATGGACAATCACAAAGTGGGACGTTTTTGGAACACAGTGTAGAAATCTCATCGTTATTATTATTCACAGTACTGAAACGCATGTGGACCGGACCGTCTTTTGCCAGCGTGGGGCCCTTGGCACTGACTTACCCGCAGGGCCCCTAATACCATATGGCGACCTGTGACCACACTATATCACAAAAAGTAAGATAGGCCCGCGGGCGGCGCTAGGAATCTGAAACGAAGGGGGAAACATGGGGGCAAAGGCCAGAACGTAAAGTAAAGTAAAGTCCTTTCCCGAACCTTAAGGCTCATGGGGCAGCGCTGACCTCCGTTTCCTTGGCCCTCAGCCAGACACCAGTTTTTACACTGGGAGACCACGGATACGGGGCCAGTGTATCGCGTGGTGTGCCTGTTTGCGTTCCAGCGATGATGCCGGTACCAAATTTAAAGGCCAGGGCACCCCTTTTGTGCGGGTCAAATGTCGACCTTATTCAGTTGTTGTGTGCATCTGAAAACATAGTGGGCGGGGTTCAGGGGCAGAGTCCCTGGCCGGAAAGTCAGGAGGCAACCCCCCACGAAACTAAAACACTATTGACTTTGGGTGTTTAATGGAAGACCCAAATTTGCTTGTTTTTAGTATTTGGAAACGCCAAAAAAAATCACAGATATCAGTGTTGTTTTGCACAAATGACGTTTAATAAAGCACATCTTGGCATGTGTATGGTTAGCAAAGGGCACTTTATTACCATCAACATTTTTCCTGAGGGGGCAGCCAGGGGCAAGAGCAAGGGCACAGGAAGCAGTTGCTCCCCATGCTTTCCTCTGGCGCCGCCCATGGATAGGCCTAAGTCTGTAAGTAATGCATGCCAATTTCACGAGCGGAGCGAGCCAAAAAAATTTTGGACCTAGATTTTCTGTCCCCCTCAAAATTTCTAGACGTTGTAATTAGGTTCAAGTTGTGACAATAATTCATCTCGTAAGGCAATAAAAATGGTTTAGATTGTATGATCGATCTGTCGAAAGTTGCAGCGATCACCGACGTAGCGTGGGGCCCCTTTGGGGCACAGTGGGGCCCCTTTGGGGCACAGGGCCCTTGGCACAGTGCCAAAAAAGTACACCAGAATGGGCCATTCTAAACAGAAAAATTAAAAAATTTTCTCCCAAAAGGGGCCCATGAGAATGTTTCCCTGCTGTGGCTCTCGACGGGCCTGACTGTCAATTTTACTTCACTTTCATTTTCATGCTTGTTTCTAAGGAAAGTCCCAGTCCTTGAAACTCAACTCATAAGCTAGATCTTCAAAAACCAGTATGTGTTAACAACACTCAAATATGACGTACAACACAATAATGATCGTAGCCAGAATAGTCACGAAAACACAGAAAATTAACGAGTACAAAGAAATGAGAAAGGTAGACTAACGGGCAAAAATCCAGTGAACAAGTTACACAACACATGCACAATTGCACAAACAACAACAACAGCTTAACTACTAACTGATGAATATTGACTGATATATACAAATATCTGAATAGACACAACACATACATGCAATGCCAAAACTTGCTATAACATGAAATTTGAGCTAATGCTCACAAGACGCGTGAAAGCTTATAGCAGTTCCTGTTCGCAAACTGTCAGTCTATCTCCAGCCATTTCATGGTAGTTCATCCTTGGAGTGTACGCTGCAGCCGAAGATCGCAAAAATCAATAAAAAACTTCTTATTTTGGAAGTTTAGGGTATTCTCAAAGTCATCGATGTTGATACGACTGAAAAGCTCATCACTAGTGCTTGTTGTGACAAGCAGCATGCCCACGCCTATCTGCAACCGTTTTCATGAAAGACTGGCCAACAGCAATAAAATGACTTTTACGGGGGTACCACTCTTTGATGCCCTCATGCGCAGGTGTCCTTGAACCTAGAAAATCGAAACTTGGACCATTCAATGCTGAAAATTTCCTATGCAGCTTTTCCATGCCTATCTCAATTGGTTTTGACACAATTTGCTCTTAAAATGTCTCGCAGCCCGAAATCGCCAAAAGATCCATAAAAAAACCCTATTTTAACGTTCAAGGTCATCCAAGGTCATCGAATTCAGTGGCAATCGAGAGCCAGTGTATGACTTCCTCCTAGTGATTAATAGTGACCTAGGCCCTATCTCGCACCGTTATTGAGATACAGCGACTTATTGACTAAAATCGCAAATTTTTCCAACCCCCTCTCATTTAGCGCCCTCATTCGGGGTGACCCTCTTCGAATTTATCGAAAAGCTTTACAGTTCCTGAAACTAGAGTCTTCCAGGCCGCCAATGGTTAAGATTTGGTGATCCTAGCTTCCACCGTTTTTGACTGATCCACCCGTGTGACAGACGGACAGATAGACAGACAGTATTGCGATGGCTAAGATGCGCTGAAAGCAGTAGCTGCGTTCACGCGCAAAAAGTTATCATTTATGTACAATTATCATTGTTTAGTCAAACGCTAGAGACGACAGAGTTTCAGCTGAACATCAGCTTGTGGGATGCACCGCTGCAGGTACACCTGTAAGTCTCTGATGGTTACAGTCTCATCTTCTGACGGGGCCATCTGTTTTTTGTCTTCATCAGTCAAAATGTGTCGAGACAGAGGAATTGTTTCACTGTTGAACGTCCACACGAGACAATGCAGAAACGTCAAGTGACACACAACGGACAACGTGCTGGCGACATCACACAACGTCGTAGCAGCAGCAGCCTGGCACATTCAAGCAACAAAGACACCTTGCACGCAGCTACAAGAAAAGATGTCATCAGGCCTTGTGGCAACATGCCACGCGGACGTTTAGCTAATTGCTCACACATGCTCACTGCACACTGTCGTAATTTTATGCCAAAGCCGCCGTTTATCAGCCAGGCGACTGAAATTTGGCAGGAACGTTCAAGATTGTCCACTCTAACATTAGCTCTACTTTGACCCAGATTTGCTCATTAATGATGCCGCTAGGCGGCGCCAAAGAAGCCGCCACCGAGCGTATTCACCAAAAACAAAGTCCAAAAATCGTTTTTTCCCATTATCTTCAATAAAAAGACAATTAATGAACAAAATTTGGCACATTTAAGTAAATATAAAGGCCTACAATCTGGTAAAAAAAGCGTCAATTGGTTCCTAAATAAACGAGATATCAATGTTCAAACAACAAAACTTTATCGCTCCCTAGCAACGGAACAAAAAATATTTCACAAGCGAAATTCAGCATGCTTAAAGAGCCTGAAAAACATTATCGTACGGCAAAAAATCATGCTCACTGCACGATGCCTAGTGTGCAGTGAACCGAGCTGCCGGCGCACGATCAGCCTGCCAGAAGCAAAACAAATTATGCAAAATATGCATCATTTTCTGGAGACTTGGATGTCCAGTGATTGACTTTTTAAACTGAAAACTGCAACACTGATTATTCCCCTCCTGGTTAAATGTTCACACCAAATTTGTTTTTTTTCTACGCCTTTCAGCTAGGAAGAGGAACACAACAGACAGACGGGTAGATAGATGATCAAACAAGACTCGTAATGTTAACCTAATAGAATCACAGCACGACAGCATAATAATAAATAATTACACTTCTGCTGCAAGTATTACGACAACGACAAGGCATATTTTGCAGCCACTACACGTACTTCCATCGCTAACTTCTATACAGATATTCCAGATTAGGCAACGGTCACCAAATGATCAGTTTTACAAAATGTTATAGCAGCAAGTTTTACAGGTCCTTTCCACTGCCAGCTAAAAGCACCACCATACAGCAAAAATAACTATAGTTATACCAACGGCAATAAGTCAAAAGCGCGACACCGAGTTTATAACACAATGTTACTAAACATCGTGATTGATTTTCATTCAAAACTGTGTTGCTGATGCACACTACAAAAAATATGCAACAAAATAAGCATTAATGATCCCTCCGCACCACACTATTTTCCACACAGCTGCCAATAAAAGAATTTCAAAAACTGGTCAACATTTGGTAAAGTTGTGACAAAAAATCAGTTTCCCCACTTTTTTGACTTGGGGTGTGCATAAAGAAAGTAAAATACTCGATAACTGACATACAAGCAAATAGCACTGAAACATTATAAACTGACCGACTGATCAGCGACAAAATCATCGATATGAAGATACTTCAGCCATGACATCTTGTTCAGCTCCAGAGCTTCAGTCACCACAAATCTCTTCAGAGTCAGACTTTCCAATCTGCAACAACACAATGTCCATTGTTTATCACTAGGGCTGCAAAAATTAATGATTAATTAATTGATTAATCGTTAAAAAAATTGTTCGATTAATTTTTTTTAATCGATTAAAATTCGATTAAATTTTGAACATGCGTACCTGCGACATCTGTCCCATGCGAACGCCTGTTTAGCTTATCAGGCTACATTGTGAACAAAATGCGTGCTGCTCTTTTGCCCGAAAATGTGACATCACTTGTTTGTCTGCGTGATGGGCTGCAAGCCTGAAATGCATGCTAACTGACTGCATAGTGTACAAGTAGGCCTATACGTTTCCAACTTTTATGAATGGTAACAAGTACACC
>Ga0209671_1005774_pt1 | contig 12576 bp, 8 predicted proteins | sample WorMetHERISLAND2_2_FD_187401 | JGI IMG/M metagenome (GOLD analysis project Ga0209671, IMG submission 187401) | Marine gutless worms symbiont microbial communities from Max Planck institute for Marine Microbiology, Germany - Olavius geniculatus... | ecosystem: Host-associated > Annelida >... | reverse complement strand
CTTAAAAGCTTAATTATAATTTATATCGTTATATCAATTAGTGTGTTCTTTTGTTTAAGATTAGCTTTTTAAACATTTATCTATACTTTCGTGATAAACTTTTTTCAACATATAACTTATACTGTTTTTGCCGTTTAACTTTGTTTGTTTTAACGACGTAAATGTTTAGAAATGTGCACTGTTTACTATACAAATTAACATTATAATGAATAAAAATGTGAAAATAGAGCCATTTATGTTACAGTGATATTACTCTTTTCCGACACCACTTTTCTCACTAGCCGCATCTGCTTAATATGTTGTTCTAGATATGGCCGGTCGTTTCATCACCGATCGATTCATCACAAAGACAGTTATATGCAGTTGTAATCGTCTTAAATATATTGTTCAGTATGATATATGACACACGTGATTATTATGAAGAAGACGTTTATGTGATTGTTGTCAAAAAAGTGCTTAAACTGAACTTTAAAATTAAAATCATCATAAAATCATCCCACACAAATAAAATCTCGCAAGCAATTCAACAAACGAACAAAGTACGCAACAAACAACACAACAGCCGAATCAAAAACGCAAAAAATTAAAATTGTTATCACGTGATTGCCAGTTGTCTTAATCGCTTGATGGCAACATAGGCTATCCGAGTTATTTGTCTCAGCTTCCAGTATTCAAAGTCACCAAGTATGACAGTGGGTTTTTTTAGCTTATAGTGACACCAACGTTAAAATTTCGTAGTGTTCACGTGTTGCGTATCCTTGTTGTCTTCCATTTCACAAATGCACAAATTAGGCCTGCTGCAGCCATCTGACTGCGAAGGACAAAAGCGGCCAGAGCCGCGCCAACCGCAAATTGTTTTTCGCGCTTTGTGATGAATCGACCGGGAATCGTTCTAGACGCGGATTTGGGCGCGTTTAGCATGTTTGGCCGAAAAGGGGCCGGGCCGCATAAAAAAACCAAAAGAGGACCCTCCAGGCCAGATAATGTAGGAAAACCGTGCGACGTAGTCTGGTTTAAGGGGTCTTTATATAGCGCATTGCGACATTTAAAAGTTTATTTGGTGCTGCACGACATTCCTGCGCTTGAGGCTTCCGAAAACCCCGCATCAGAAATCAGGTAGCCTAACTGCAGCAAAACCGCGTACTTTTGCAACGCTGAATTCACGGTAAGTTTTTTGTACATTTACGTCGAGAGATTTATGCAGTAGGCCTAGTTCAGCGTGTAATCAGGCAGTATGAATTTTATATGTATGTAAATATGTGATACATATAGGATAGGATAATGTTAATGAGACGCCCTACGTTTGTTAGTTAAGTTTGCTTAAGTTGTGTTTTTTTTATTATTTGCATTTATTATTTGTTTCTATCATGTTTTATGGTGAATAAAGCTTCGTGTGTGTTTGTAGTGTTGTACCCGAGCATATCGTCGCCGCCGGCGTTTGACGGACCACGTATCGTGCTGAACGATACTTTTGGCGGTCGGACCGACTTACCTTACTTCTACTTCGTGTGCCGCATCCAGTACCGCCGGGTGACGACCGACGACGGCGCGAGGTTCGACGTCGCACTGACATTCGACGGAGAAGTCGCCGAAACGACGATCAAGACGACCACATCTCTGGAACGAAATGTCGTTTTCACCCCGGCCGACTTACACGGACATTTCGGTACCACAGTAAGCAAAGCTATGTTTAATTTTGTCGTTTGTGGGTAGGCTATAGTAGGCCTATAAACGAACACAGCGTATTGGAGTGAAACAGCATTCGACGAAGCTTAATTTTTGACCAGTTGTTAAAGTAGCAATGTGTTGCGCGGAAAGATTTAGGTTTTTTATTCGATTAGGGGTCTGAGAAAGCATCGTGAGCTCGTCAGTCTGAAAAGAAATTGGGTTTATTTTTTTTCATAGAACTTTTTATAGTAGAAAAAATTCCAGGCCGTTTATCAATAACTGTTTTAGCACGAAAAATTTACAATCCTAAGAATCGGCTGCTGAAATCAGTTAATTAAGCGTCATAATATGAGATTTTGGTATTTTCACGAATGCCATATTGTGTTTAATAGCCAGGTTAAAACTGAATGTCTGCAAAGCAAACAATGTGATTTTTGATATAACTACGCAACAGTAGCCTCTCATTTGGCAAACTAGGCTCAGATTCTAGCAAAAGTCGAAGCAGAGGCTCTTAGCCACCGTCACTCATTTTAATGACTGTATATAGGCTAGAGTAATTATGCCGTACGCTTGTTTTCACGCAGGTCTCGTGCGCTGTACGCTCGTACTGGTCTCAGTTGGTCACGGTACAGAGCCGCTTCGTCATCAGCATCGCCGACTACTTCGTAGGCATCACGTGCACATCGGTACGCGTTTACGTTTTTCTTATGCCAGTTCATTTATTTGACTTTTTCCAAATTACGATAATGAGGTCATTCAGATGGTCCGTGTACTTTAGTTTTTTTAGCGAGCATTGTTAAATCTATCAGTTTACCTTGCGATTATCATTGTATACGGTCTCTGACTTTGTCTGTCGGCCCAAGTAATCGTCAGAATTATGCCGTGGCTACAAGCACCGATTTCCTCGTCCCTGGTGTTGTTCGAGCTTCTCAGACGAGGAAATCGGACACGTAGGACGACACAGACTACACGTTGAACGACGTGTCCGATTTCCTCCTCCGAGGTTCTGATGGGCTTCTTTGGCTTGCAGGCAAAAATCCTCGTTCGAGGAAATCTGAATGAATGAGCATGCGCATTCCGTCCGATTTCTTCGGACCAGGGGCCAAATTTTCGAAATTTTCTTAAAACATTTTCCAAAGATTTTTCTATGTCAGATGATTGAGGAATTCCAAAGAAGTTTTCTTATCGGAATATTCGACGGCTTTCTTTGCGTTTCTAAAGAACTTTTTTTCTTTTTTTCGTAAACTATTTTAATTAATCAGATGCGCTTATACCGATTATGTGACGTAATCAAAACTTCTTAGGAGAACTTCTTTGGAAAGCTTCTTATCTTAGCACGTCCACGGGAAACGCATTTACACACCGCTTCGTTTTTTAAGTTGACCAAACGTTGATTTCCTTTATTTATTCATTGTTGATTTTACCGCAGCGTTACGCAAATAACCTATGACGTCACATATGACGTCTAATCTAGGTGTCAACTTTGTGTACTTTTTTGCAAATTCTTTTATTACACAGCTTTCTCCGTGTAGGATAAGGTTAGTGCTTTCCTATATATTTGCCTAAATTCTTCCTAAGAAGTTTTCAAAGAAGCTTCGAAAATTGCGCACTTTTTCTCAAAATCTTCTTTAGTAGATCTTCTCAAATTCTTCCAAATACATTTTTCAAAGAAGTGTCGAATCCGCATTTTCTTTTGAAAAGAAGTTTTCCAAAGATCTTCCTAAGAAGTTTCGAAAATTTGGCCCCAGGTTTTTAAAGTTCGGAAGCCTCGGCGACGTCGGACAACACCTTGGACGAGCAAATCGGTGCGTGTAGTCACGGCAATACGCGGTCACAAGGCTAAAGTTGTTAGACAGAATAAAACAAGCCTATGCCATTTGACGGACACACATGAAAGTAGCATAGTGTTAGGCTGGGCTTGAAGGTTTTGGTCCCCCACTGAACGGGGAGATTCAGTGCGTGCGAGCATGCTCATTATATTAGACAAGCTGAGACAAGAACACAGTGACGTGAAAATCCGATTTCTGGATATCGATGTGATGAATGTAGGTGAAAATGATTGACGGCATAATACGCATCAATGAGACGGATCCTCCGACAACGGTGACCCTGACGCCAACCGTTCCAATCATGTGTCCTCCGTGTGTCGTCACGGTCCACTTCGTCAAATACATCGGCCTCAAGCTGTCCCGATGTAGCGTCTCGTTCTCGGTGGATGACCCGATCATGGGAAGCAAGACGATCACGATAAAAGCCATTCCGACGCCGGGCAGCTTCTCACGAGTCGCTCGCATCATCTTTTCAGAAGTCGTCCTGATGTTTCCCGGCTCGCCGTGGGAAGGCTATACGCCAGTTCACTGCCCGGTTTGCTTTCTATTGTACTTGAGACATATATCAGTTGTAATGAAAATAAAACAGCATGCATGCTTTTTTCAGCCTAAACGTAGTTTGCAGATTGTATCTACGTTTTTCTCACAGCTAACATAATGTAATTTTTTGTGTGAAGTGTGTTGATTCATTTTGCTAGGCGAATGTCTCTTAAGTTATTTTAGGCTTATGTTATGTTATTTTATTGCACATGAACGATATATGCATTGGCACAGGATATTTGACCGGTAGCCGATCAAATATCCTATAGGAAATATAACCGGCCAAATTTTGTTACCGGTCAAAGCCGCCCAGTTATGACCGGTTCAATATCCGGCCCTGTGAGGGTCAGATATTTGACCGGTCACCGCCTTGAACAGCCTTAGCCAGTACGTGCAAGCAATGGTGCTCATATGTACTGGCTAAAACCGTGTCCTTGCGACTGTACGACTAGCACGGCGGCAGCCGAGCAACTGACAACCTCAATCCGCCAGTCAGCCAACTAGCAAGCCTAGCAAGCAGCCTGGCTATCAGAGTGCAGTCGGCAAGTTTTTTGCTTGCCTGGCGGAATCTTGAATTTAACGCTTATATTATATTTTTTTACAAACGCTAACCCTAATCCAAACCCTAGACACTACACCATAATACTCACGCTAATTCTAGTTAGTAGCGCGTGTACTGTATTTAATGTTATTCGCTAGGGGGTGACTGCGATTTTTCGTTTTGACCGGTCAGATAGCCTATGCCGGTCAAATAGGCCTAGTTACGCATTACACAGTGTCTATAATACTGTTTCAGATTGTGATTGGTGATCGATGGCCTTCCGCATGCTGCCAGGCCATTACCGACCCGCACTACATTACTTTCGACGGACGGTAAGTCATTACAGTCAAACCGTTGCAGTAAGCTAAACAAGGCAGTGTTATAGTTATTCAAAAACACTAATGACCTTCCGTTTTTTACACCGTGCGGAATCGCAATAACAGTTTCTATTTTTTTTACTTTGTTGGGATAGAAAAGCTAAATTTTTCAGTAACTTTTTACAGAGAATTTGCAGTGTCGCTGACAACGATAAGGAAGCTCTGTTTTTTTTGTTCTTTTATTTTTGTTGCATCTTACTAATCTCAGTGACAATACAAACTGTGTGATTTTGTACAATTCAGTTAGCATTCATTGTTGGAACTATAGTTACCCTACAGCTTCGTTTGTGTTTGTAATTAATTTTGATTAAAAAATTTTTACTGCAAAGCACATAAAAAAGTAATGTAATGTAGCATATAACTGAAACTGCATATTTTGCCATTAAAGACTCTGATCGGTAACATCGGTTATGACTTAACGGGGATAACAAAAATAATTTTGACAGATATTGTTATACTGGTACGAGTTTGCCGAAGTTTGCGTCAAATTAAAATGCTTCAACGGTCGCGAGCTCATTGCAGTCATCTTGTAACGTGTTTGCTTTTGTGTTGCAGTCGCTTTAACGTGTACTATGCTGGACACTTCGTCATGTGGCGTAGCACAAAGCCAAACGAAGTTGCCGAGGTAAATTCATGATTTGTCGTAGATAAAGCGTAAAACGTTATTCATCAATCATCAATCAGTCGAAGGTGTCAAACACTATAGTGTAATTAGTGTAACTGTGTTTACCGTTTCCATGTTTCTTTCTGTACTGCTTTAATGTCTGTCTGTCTGCATATCTGTGTTTCTGTCTGTCTTTTTCTGTTTGTGTTTATGATGTTTATGGGCCTTGTTGCCTGATACAAATAAATAAATAAAATAAGTAAATAAATAAATAAATATAGTAGCCGCTTTTACGATAACAGGGGCGTCATTTGAGGAAGGGGGCTGAAACGGTCTACGGACCCCCAAGGATTAATGGTTTTAACTTTTCCCTGTAAATCGTACCTTTGAAACAGTGTTAGGCTACTGCTGCAAGAACAATAGGCCGACGTTATGTAGACTGAGACCCCAAGGGTTACTGAGACCCCTCAACGATTTGCTGAATGATGACGCCACTGTATGATAATGAACGAGCACTTCAAGTCTGTTAAATTTTAGTCCGGTATTTTCAAGTCTGTCAAATTTAAGTCCGTCATTTTCAATTCCTGCATTTTCTAGGCCTGCTTTTTGTCCGTCATTTTTTGGTCTTGCTTTCTCAACGCTCTCTTGCCCGTCCGTTTTTGTTTGTGTCCTTTTGTTTGTTTGTTTCATAAAAGCTTTTTAGTTTCACTCGAAAAGAAGAAAAGCACAGAAGACTCAAAATTGGTGTATACGTTTCCCAGGCAGGAGTAGGTCTAACTGGTGGACCAGTTTTCAGTTCTAGCCTATGTCTCTGTCATTATACGCCTTTGAGTCTGTTTTTCGACTGATTGATCGACATCTCTGCTTGTTACATTGTGTATATGAGAATAAGAAGCAAGTTCTGTATTATGTTGATTTCAGGTGCACGTTGCGCTTCGTCGGTGCTTCATGCGAACCGGTTCTTGCACTTGCGCCGTCGTATTCCGTGAAAACAACAACATTCTGGGCATCAACGCCTGCCAGCTGGATCGTCCGCCCATCCTCGTTAAATACCTCGTCGATTCACTGCAACCTGCAGACGATATACATGTCAGTGCTGACGGACTCACGTACATCGTAAGTTTATATCATCGATCGTCATTGTCATCGTTGTCGTGGGATATCTAATGGCCAGTTTACACCTACAACGCAACTTAACTCAACTCAACTGTCGTAACTGTGGGCGACAGTAGGAAAAATTGCTGGTCCCATTACATTTCTAACTACTGGCGACAATGCAATGACGTTATTAGCATTTTGACGTCACGCTGCTGTACACAGACCACGCGTTGTTTGCTAGCCTGGCTGAGCAGTTGAGTTGAGTTGAATTGAGTCGAGTTGGGGTCGTAGGTGTGAAGTGGCCATAAAGCAAGTTTGTACCCGTGACACATTATGACGCCAGCGTTACGTCACGACTAGCAAAAAATATTAAACTGCTATATTTTCTTGAAATATTTTAAATTAGTATTTCTTCAGCTACAGCTGGTAAAAAGTTTGTGTAAATTGATCATTATTTGAGAAAAATTTTGAAAAAAACAAAAAGGGGTCCTTTTTAATGAAACACCTTGTATAACGAAAATGTAAACAAGAGCTTGGTGGCAAATTTTTATAAACCACAGTGTAGGCTTACGTTAATAAGTAATTAAGTACCAGTACGTTTGTTTTGATTACATTTGTAGATAAGAATGCCGTTGGGGAGAACGGTAATCGCACAGGCAACGTGCAGAATATTCACCAGTCTTCAGTGTCTTTTTTCTATTACCATCTGCGTTCATCCGGAAGATATGTACCACTCGGAAGGACTTTGCGGAAACTTTAACGGCAACGCTACTGATGATCTTCCGAAGAAACTGATTAATACGAATCCCAACTTCTTCGAACCAGTTCCATTCTCCTCCGGCCATATGTAAGTCGATTGTAGGCTACACCGTACATTAAACAAAAGGACTAAACGATAAAATTTACCCAGAATGTTAAAATGTTTATAGAACTATGCTGACATAAGTAAAAGCAACATTTTGTAGCGACTCAGTTTCAGTTTAGAGTATCATCTTTTGCTTACACGCGCACGAAGATGTGTGCGACACTGCCGACTGCCGTATCAGTAATGCGCTGATCCCCGTTCGTCTGTCGGGATATTTGAACATAGTATGCCGACGTTTTTTAGCCGCCTTTTACAATTTTTTTGCATTACTTACCGCGCTAAACATAAACGTTAATAACAGATTAAAGATTGGACTTTTTGACACGCATAGCGTGAAAGAAGTTTACCATCAAAGCAGAGTTACGCTATGCTGCAACGGACAGCGCCGGATGAGACAAACAAGCTTGTTGTCAGTTGTCACTGCACATTTCATGCGAATCATGCCGTCCGCGTTGTGTCACGATTAGCAAAGAACATTTAGCGAACAGTCAAATTTTGTTAAAACATTTTGAATTGGCACTTTATAATGTACAACTGCTCAAACTTTTGTGTAATTTATCGCCATTTGACTGAGTTATACACTGTGTTCGGAAAAAGTAAACCCCTAGACATTTTACAATAGAAATATTAAATCGAAACGAATCTATACAAATGTTCATGTACTTTATTCCCAATAAACTGCTAACGCGATCGTTAAATTTCGATGAAAAATATTATTTTTAGCGAAGTTATTAATTGTTGAATGTCGATAACAAAATATCTCCGTTACCAATATGGCGTTACATAGGCTACTGCAATCGCTCGATCGTAATCGACGTTTGTTAACGCAATCAACGTAAACAATCGCAAAATGATATTTTCTGCAAACAATCGTGTTATAGTTAAACAGCTAAGACAACACTGGTGCTAAACAGTTTATTGCGAAATTTTCCAGCAAGCTGTGGACACCGTCAAAATTAAACAAACTGTTTGTGCAATTGCTTCATACTGGACACTTCACTTTTTGGGGTGACCTTACAAAAGCCGCTGTAGCTATTGTTTGCTTTGGCATATTTAACTGAAATTTGGCAGTTTGATTGCGAATAAATGGTGTATTGTTGATTTAAAATTTTGCAGGAATCAGATGTTGTTTGTTGAAGTTACACAAATGTACAGACTAGAGATGGGCTTACTTATGTAACTCCATATTGGTAACGAACATATTTTGCTATCGATATTCAACAATTCGTAACTCCACTAAAAAGCAATATTTTTCAACGACATTTAACAGTCGTTTTAGCAATTTACTGGAGAATAATTGCACAAATTTTTTTTTAGGTTCGTTTAGATCTGACACTTCTGTTGTGCAATGTCTGTTAACTTGTTGTCAAACACAGTTTAGATGAAAGGAAAAAGGTGCCATTTGTATGATATTTTACTTGAGGTGTGAGTGTGACTGTAACATGGCAGAGTGAGTGGTCCGAACAGCCTAATCAACGCGCATATCTATCCGCCGTCATGTGTGCCCACGTTGATGCTGCCGCCTGTCTGCGCCTGTGGACACAGGAAACCTTCCGTCTGTGACAACGGAACGCCGCAAGTACCGGGGCCTTTGACAAGAGTAAGATCTTACATCACAGGTGGGCTAGCGCAAGTTGATCAACCAGATATTTATGTTTGTTTTATTTTTTTAATAATCTGCTTAATTTTTTTAACAAAAACAACATCAGCAACAACGACGTCAACAACAATAGGCTTATAAATTTTATCAGCAAAGCGTTTGTTTATCGCAGCGACGCACCAGACCTCTAGTCACTCCAGGCTTGTTTTTAACCGTTATGGCATAAAAATGAGAAGACAAATGATAATAATACTGGTAATAAAATAAAACTTATCTTTTCTAAAAGAGTTTTAGCTATATCTGCAGAGATTATTGAGCCCTTTAATTGTAAAAATGACTTGTAAATTTTGATGGCTACTTGACCCTATGGGGTCGATCTTCAGAGCGTCGATGTGCAAATGGCTCGTTGGTTATTTTCAGACGAAGAAAGCGAGACACGTCGCCGGAAGAAGATGATCCACCGATGCGTGACGAAGACATGCTTCCAGCGGATGCGATCGATCCACCAGAACCAGCGGTGATTCCAGGCCCAGAAGGACTCCACCCTAACGACACGTGGCCCACGGCCAGCGGTATAACCCAGGCGGCAGCCACTGCCAGCTGCGAAGGACCAATACTGGTATCGCCGATATTTGACGTCTGCGATCCCTACACGGAGACCAGCAGAGCGGATATCATCGACAGCTGTATTCTCGACATTCAGGTCAATCGATTTTTATTTATCCATATGCACCATACACTTCAGAAAGAAAGCATAACAGCATGTCGCTTATTGGAAGGACAGCATTTAATCCGTTCTTACAACTGTCCGCAAAAACCTAACAGACTACCATTCTACATGAAAAATAGAACCACGAAGTAGAATTTAACTAGTGTGCAAATTATACTAACTAGTACTCAATAATAGGGAAACGTTCAACAAAACGCAGAAGTGTCCAAAAAATTACTGATACTATCGTAATTGACACACCATGTTAGCTAAGTCGTTTGATTAACGCGTAAAGGTGGTGCTCACAAAACTGACAAAACTGAAACAAAACCGTAACAAAATGGCATGCAATAAAGACAAAATCCAACACTTGAAAATAGCAATGATGTTGAAATTCTGTAGAACGATGGTCGTCGTCCAAAGCGGAAACTAGAAATAAAAGGTTCTATCGTGTTTTGCAATACTGCTGATGCTTCATTAATTAAGTAGGTCCGTCAATCGTTTTGATTTACTGATCGTTTCGTATTTATTGACTGTGTGTGATTTTAATGTTGATCTTGTTCAGATATCGGACAACACGGACGATTCAGTGGTTGGCATAGATCGTCGCTTCACAGAGCTGTGTATATTCAAGATGCTGGCAAATGACACGCAGACCATCGAGGACGCACTGGCTGCCTACAACCAGTCACTGTTTAGTGACACTGACGACCAAGGACCTTCATCGCTTGACGAGATGATGTACTCCGAAGCACTGCGTCAGCTGGTCCAGTCCACATCATCACAGGTTTAATCGTGGATGTCGCACCGTTCAACTGTTTCGTTTAGCCGACTGCTAAATCTTGCTACTTAGACAATTATTACGGATGGGTCGATAGAATCCGATAGATAGCCTACATGTAGACTAATTTATTGATTGGTTGAGTGGCTTATTGATTGCTAAGTTTGAAAAATACGTATTTTTAACGCATTTTACTTTTCTGTACATAAACAACTATAGGATATATGCACGTTTGCCACTACAATTATGATGAAAACGCAGATCGTCAAAAATCGGTGAAACACAATAGCGTACGAAGTAGGCTACAAGATGTACTAAAGTTAACATTATTCCGAGCCGCCGATGCTGGTGGATAGGCCTAATAGTTAATACGCACTTTTGAATCGCCTATCGTACGCGTCAGATACGCAAACTTCTTTTGGAAAATGCGCACGTATTTTTGCATATTCTGTTTCAGCATATACGCGTATCTTCATTCCTCGATTCTTTGGTCAGTTAATTGATTGATTGATTGATTTATTGATTGATTGATTGACACAGGTGTGTCCTGGTCAGCCAGTGTGCACTGGTCGAGGCACGTGCAGTGACTCTACCTGTACATGCGATCAAGGTAAACAACCACACAGCCTTCACTTTATTGGTGGTTCACTTCGCAACACCTACAGGCATTTAGCAGCGTATGGCAAAAGTGTGTTTCAATTTTCGCATGTTCTGTGTAGTGATTGCAATTTCGGGATTGAATTCTCAGTCCGGGATTTGGGATTGGGAAATTCGTAATCCCGGGATCCCGGGATCCCGTTTCGGGATTAGGCTTTTAGCTTGGTCATCATTTTGATATACCAAATTTAATTGACTTATTTCATGCATAGGATGTAGTGTAGGCCCCTACGGAAGGTATGTCCGAACTGTATGAGTGACAGTGACTGTCAAAATACAAATTACAGTACGCAGCACAGAGTAGTACTGTGGCGCTCATGAAATATTTTGTTTATCAGACGGCTAAAATTCTTATTTCTATCATTTGACATGGGAAAAAAGTAGCCTACAATTTTAACTTTTGTAATCCCGAAATCCCGGGATTGAGACGCCGCCAATCTCGGAATTCGGGATTGGCGAAAACGGCCGGGATCCCGTGATTCGGGATCCAGGGATTGCAATCCGTAGTTTTGTGCTTTGTTTTAAAAACGAACTATTCGTAGTGTTTCATTGAGCGTTACTTGTTTTTATTGTGTAACAGCGTTTTGTCTGTTTTTATTAAACTTTGAATGATGATGATGATGATGGCAGATTATACTGGCGCTGACTGTTCAATAAAGGTCGGTTCTCCGCCCGTTGTACATCGACTAATTAGTGCTGCGACTTGCCAGACTCGAACTAACCGATGCAACTCGGCGCGATTTATTGTCGAAAATTTCGTCATTCTCTCTTCCGTCATTTGCAAACTCGTGCGTATACGTAACTAAATAGCTTCTGAGACTTGCTTTTCTAGACTTCCCTTCACTTCAAATGTTTTGTTTTGTAAGCAACTAAGTGTGATCGCACGTAGGTCCTAATCTGCCTTTACAATGACTTTTTAACACAGTTTGAGCATGCTGAGTTTAACTGTTTTTGTTTCCAAGCCAAAGTTTGACTGTTTAACTGTCAATTTGAGACTTGGCCCTTAAATAATCATTGACGGACATCTTTTTGAAAAAAAAACATTTATAATTCACATTTTTAAAATTCGCGACGACCATATGTACGAATTTATTTCCTAGATATCACATGTAACAAGAATGTGAATAAAAAGCAAGCTATACAAATCCTTTAACTTTTTAACACATTAGATAAATTTTACGTATTGGCTATACGTTGTTGGGCACAGGAGAGTGACGCGGGAACGTTTTACACGACGGCTGAGACGACGAGCGGCGAAGTGCGATGTCAGATCCCGGTCTTTGCACCGGACGACAACTCCACACTGC
>Ga0209671_1005771_pt1 | contig 12579 bp, 6 predicted proteins | sample WorMetHERISLAND2_2_FD_187401 | JGI IMG/M metagenome (GOLD analysis project Ga0209671, IMG submission 187401) | Marine gutless worms symbiont microbial communities from Max Planck institute for Marine Microbiology, Germany - Olavius geniculatus... | ecosystem: Host-associated > Annelida >... | reverse complement strand
GCATGTCAGTGTGAATGCTCGCTGACATGCTGCACTGTTACTAGTGCTAGTTTATAGGGTTACTTTCTCTTTGCTAACAGCCATACTTAGTACAGCTCTATGTCTACAGTACACTGGCAACTCTTCAGGTATTCTGGCTTGGTGGCATACGGCACCAGACTTATGATCATGAGGTCACAGGTTCGACTCCCAGTCAGGTCGCTATCAGCTAGTTACTCAGTTCCATTGCTGAAACGACAAGAAAAGCCCAGCTAATGCAAAGGGGAATGCGCAACAATGTGGTGCATGTTTGAAAGCACAGTAAAACACAATCTAAGTGAAGTTCGCCCATCCTAGCAACGATGTTTCTTTTACAGTCGCCAGAGGGCGCCAGACGACTGGCAGCTAATTATCTATAGTGTTTTACCTGTACTCGCCAGAGGGCGCAACCTGTCTCACTCAGCCAACGTATTGGCTGAAAATCGCAAATTATTTCCACCCCCTTTCATTTAGCGCCCTCGTTCGGGGTGATCCCTTTCGAATTTATAGAAAAGCTTTACTGATGCTAAAACTAGAGTCTTCCAGGCAGCCAACAGTAAAGACTTGGTGATCCTAGCTTGCACCATTTTTGACTGATCCACCCATGTGACTGACAGACAGACGGACAGAATTGCGATGGCTAAGACGTTTCGCGCGTAAAAATCCCAAGTCTCTGGTGGTCGCACTGCAAGTAACCCTCAGTAGTTTAACTGATAAAATGCAACAGATATACATTTAGCATACATCGTGGCTTACTGGTGTATTGGCAGCATGTTCAACTCTCTATCGAAAGCTCATGGGTTTGGATTCCAGGTGGGACACTATCAAGTAATTACCACTTGGTAGAATAACTGTCTGTGGGCAGGTAAACCATCTTGGTATATAACCAACACCAAGTTCAGCCTTCCATCCCTCCACGGAATGTTAATCATGTATCGGCCTGTCTGGCTGGGGTTGAATTCATCTGCGTCAGTCAAGTGGCAGGACACAGTGTGATCCCATATGGCAGATGATGCTCAGTAGCTCTGAGATGGCTTTCCCATAAAAAGCTACATGTAACCTTTAACAGTCAGTCTTTTGCTCAGTTAATCAAACTAGACAAACATGAAAACATGGTCGGTGATGAAGGTAGTTCTAAGACAGCTAGAGCACCTACAGTGAGAGCAGACATAAAAGAACAACTCACTTAGCAATGCTGTCTGATGCATCAGCTTCTTGGGAATACAGCCAACGTTTACACACGTCCCACCTAGCCCTACACACAGACATACACATCAGCATAGAGACAGACACAGACAGACAGACATGCAGACAGAGCACTGACAGCAAAGTTTTAAAAAATGTTTTAAAAACTAAAAGCACTACAACAAATTACCAGGCTTTAGGTTTTGGGGGATTAAATCCACTATCCTGTTTCAGAGGCCCAACTTTGTGGGTTGTGGGGTTTTCATAAGTTCTAACTTATTAGAATGAGCACTGCTAAACACTGTCCATACTAAGCAAATATCTGCAAATCTGCACAGGTTAAAGTTAGACAGGCAGACATAGAGACAAACAGACGCAGACAGACAGACAGACACAATGTGAGCAATGTGTCAACCACTGACCCCAGGTGGTTCCTTGCGGACTTGGCTTGACAAAGTCCAGACATGCCACCTTTGCACCGTGTTTTGCAGCTTCCTACAGACACACAGATCGATGTTATGTTGTTCGGAAATCCTAAGTCACCTAACTTAGAAGATTTGTAGAAAATTCCTCAAACAATTTCGAGAATGTGAGCCCTGATGCATCAGATGGCACCCACTGGTCTGTCCTGCCGTGCCAATAGGCAGACCTGCATTAAATAGCAAGTTAGTGAAGTGACTGCAGTGCCATAAGCATTTTTGAGCTAAAATTTTATTGCATTAGCAACACACACTATCAGAGCACTATGGGCATGCTTCTGTAGAGTGCAAATGTCTCCATTCTTAGTACAGCTTAGAACAAAATGGAATAAATATATATCAAATACTGTATCAAAAAGTCACAATGCACAATTTGAACACATCATTCGAAATTCAGATGTTTGCTCGTAACTTTGTGAGAGAGCTACTTACTTTTAGATGAGATCTAAAACATTTCTATTTCTCGTTCTACTAGCACATCGAGCACATTCGAAGTTATTACATTTAATGTGCTATAAAAATTACTCACGTACTTACTTACTATCGACATAACTGTAGCCATGATAGTTGGTAGGCACTAGATGTAAGCACTTCTGATTCACAATTAAATTTAACACTGAGACATTCTGGTGCTGTATCAAATCGTTATTAGATTAGATTAGATTAGATTAGATTAGATTAGATGCAAAGTGAAGCAGAGTCGTAGCACCTTTGCCGCAGCAAGCCCGCCGGATCCACCACCGATGACAATAAGATCGTAGTCGTAAGTCTCTTCACTGATCTCCCCACGCACCATTGGCATCAGACGCTCCTGGGAGTGTAGCTTCAATGTATTATCACAACCACCTAGAAATACAAGCAGACACATACTTAGATACACAGACCCAAAAACAGCAAGACATACAAAGACACGTACAGACAGACAAACAGTCCATTGGCATCAGACGCTCCACAGAATGTAGCTTCAGTATTCTGGTACTAATACTAATTTAAATTTCAGATAGGGTTCGAACGATACTGCTACAGGGGTATTGCCTGTTATCCAATATCTGCTGGTATTGCGTGGTATCGATATCGGCCAGTATTGGTATCAGCCGATACTGTCCTTGACCATGAGACCCAACGCCAATGCTGCTCGGATAGCTGTGGGCGCTGTGTCAAGTTTGTTAATCTGTGATTGAAAGCGATAGACTGTCCGACCACACATCACGCCAGCTGAACTGGGCGTACAAATTGAAGTGCTATTGTTAAGTAGTGAACGTCTAGATGGCAGTTAGCAGTGGCGAGCAAGACTGTGCAGCGTGTAAAGCGACGTCTGATGTTGCCATGTCTGGCAGTATCACCTGACATGGGTGCCCACTAATGCCTGCAGTGTGTTTACCCCACACCTGGAAGCACATGCAATTGTGTGACGATTTCAGTATATCATTACTCAGCCAATGCTCGAGTTTGCGGTACATGGTGAGGGTGTGTGTTGCTGCTGAGATCATAGCACCGCTGCTGCATGGAGCAGGCATCACAGTAATTAGTGCGATAGGACGAATGACATACGTTGTGGTAACAAATAAACATGTGGTAGATTTAGCCTTAGTAAAATACTGCCAGTTTTGACTGTTGTATATCTATCAGTCATCAAACACACAGCTGACAGAAAAAAAACTTATGAATCGTCTTAATACCTGCACTCGATGGAAGCCAAGTGAATGTCCAGGCATGTGCCCAGTTGTCCACTGAGAATGGAGTGTGAGAGGGGGAGGGGAGAGCAAGGCGTATGGGGCACGACCTGTGGGTGGTCATGAGGAGCGTCAGTCAGTGTCAACACTTTCCCACGATATTACTGTTTGTTCACACCTGCCAAGGAATGCACAGAAATTTTAATAGCTAGAGTATACGGAGTCTAGTGCCGTACACGGCCGTGAGGATCAAATGTAGCCATCTTATTCCTGGTACAGCATACACCACAGCACCGATGATCAATAGATGTAAGGCAGTAGACAAAAAGTGAACGGATATTGCACAGTGAAATGGCAGGCAAGTGCAGCCGGTGCACAGGCCACAATAGAAAACAAACAGATCGACCACTACCGTTAATTACATTAACACAGTTTACACAATGCACTTTACTTCCCATGGTGTGAAGCCTTAATGGTGGCAGTTCCATGGCGGGAGGCTGATGAACCAACTGAAATCAGTATTGGTATTGGGTACTGGTATCGGCAGGACACAATAATATTGGGTACTGGGTAGCTTTTTGGTATCGTTCTAACCCTAATTTCAGATTTCTGTGCTAGGTGTGCCTTGTTATTTTCAAGTTAAAAGCCACATACAGGACAGATGGACAAATCAGCAAGACCTATCAAGTGACCATACAATGCCAACTATGTTTGTATGCTGTGCCAAGAAGTAACCAGATGACAATTACATACCAATGTGCTGTCCACTGATGAAGATGTTAGGAACAGTCTTCTGACCAGTCATCTCAGCCAACATTTCTTGAATCTCAGCTCCTTTCTCTACCATTAGCACATAGACACAGACATGCAGAGACATATAAACCAACTGCAGACAAACAAGCAGGTCAAGAGTCTCGGTGTTAGGGTCATCTCGGCCAACGTCACACGGATCTCGGATTCTTTTACTGTAATTAACACACACAGACCACCCAAAGAGTTGAATGATAAACTGATAACTCCTATACAGTATACCACAAGTTACGTAAATTCATCAAATAACAACTTTATTAGTTAGTTTGTCGACAGTTTTCAGTGACCACTGCTTCCTTCCCATACAACATCATATTCGGTTGCAAAGAACGGCTAAGGGCTATCAGTTTTAGTACCATACAGCTGCATGAGGAATATGAATTAGACTGAAATGATGCAGATAAACTGAACAGAAGACAATCATATTAACAGTATTAGCATAAAAAAACTCTGTGATCGACTAATTACTGACCGACATTGTCTAGCTCCAGAGCATGGTAGCTGACTGACAGACTGTCAAACAGACCTTTAACCTACAACATCAGCATGACATCAGCATCGCTTAGCTTACCACACGCTTAAGATGAGATGAGATGCAATGTCACTGGATTAGATTACTGACATTTTTTCACTGTCAACTATTCTCTGTCATAGCTTAGATTACCACATGCTTGATGACAGGCAATGTCTTTAAATACAAACGAACAAACTAACAATTATTCACTGTCAGCTGTAATCATCCATTACACTGCAGTCAATCTGATGTAAACACAGCCACTCAAGTAGACAATAAGACTTTAGCAAAATGATGACTTTTGAGTTCTCTGTGCCTGAGCCTGAACTAACTAAATTACACAGATAGTGACTCAAGCTGAGATCATTAGTAGAAATTGTTTTCCCAAAGTTGATTTGCCAGATCATCACCCTTATGCAGCAGGCAAAACCCTACTGACACAAAATTTTCAGCGGGCTTTGGCGTAAATTACAATGACTACAGTAATGACTGCAGATGAACCTTCTTGCAGTAAGGACAATAAGACTTTGAGAAGATAACGACTTTGTTCTTGTCAATGTGTTCCTGCACAAGGGACTTCAAGTCCCGCGAGTCTCCAATAGGAGGCATCGTTTGTCAATCAACTACACAGCAAACAATGCCACGTTTCCATCACTGGTAGTTTTACAAATCACAGATTTGAATCCACTAATATTCCAAAAGATGCAGTATTCCCACTAACCCTAACCCTATAACCCTGACCCTAATCCTAACCGTAACCCTAACCTCAGCACTGTGGCGCGTGTCTGCACAGTGGACTTTCAGAATAATGGACCTTTGCAATAGCAAGCTGGTACCAAATCACAATAGTACATTGTCATCACAGCGGTGGCACTACAAAAAAGCTATTAAAAAAGGTTGTTTTCTGTTAGGGTTACAGCTATGGATTTAGTACTAAAAGCTATGGAAAACATTTTCCCATAATTTTCGGCATTCAGTGCCAACCATGTCACAGCACCACACTTGTCCCAGACAGTGCATACAGCCATAAGCATTGCTACATGGGTTGCCACAGTCCAACGCACTGACTGCACTGTAGGCACATTTTAGCATGACCCACCTTAGCAACCTCTAACATTTTACTAACATGGTCGCAACATGATACTAGATATGGCTGTGATTATCCATAACGGTTTCTTAGCCATACATTTTTCTAGGCAAAACCTTGGCATCTAAGTAGGTCGTCTGCAATGACGTCACGTTCTAGCAGGCAGCAGCCTAGCACTAAGCTAGCAGGCTAGCACTGGCCGCCTGAGCAGATGACAAGGCAAGATGGCAGTCGTTTTAGTTAGTATCACATCATTATTAAAATTGTTTATTGCGACAAAAGTAGACGTTGTACAGCATCTGTTGATGAATCAGCAGATACGTCACTTTCAGTAAACAGGTTATAATGTTGTTTCTGTTCGAAATGTTTTGACCCATTGCCCGCCTGTTTATTGGCCGGGCCGGATCTATGCTGTGTCTGACACAGCTTAGAACTAGGCTAGGTCACATGACAAGTGATCACCGATTCTGCTCACGATCCTGACCATAAGCCTGACTACCCTAATGCATCCTAAATCTAACCAAGCCAGAGCAAGTTATGCTCAGCTAAGTTTAGAACGATCAATTATTACGCAGCTTGTGGCGTTAACTAGCGACAAATGGCTGCTCGTGAGTGTCAAGTGCCTCCGGTTATTCCGGAAACAGTTTCTGGCAGACGTTTGAGACCTTTGGGTAACAACTAAACGCGTGTCAAGTAAAAACTTTATACATCTCAACATGCTATCGTTTGATCTTTTAAAATGTCAAAATCTCTGCGATTTTAGTCTTTCGATATTCAAGAAAACAAACATAAACATCTACTATTACCAAATCACATTCAGGTAAAATAAAGGTGGAAAAGTTCACTTACCTTTCGAGTACTTACGTTTTTCGATAAATAAGTAAACTGTTTCATCCTTACTCTGATAGCACGGGATTCGGGATTGAGAAATTCGTAACGGTAATCCCGGGATCCCGGGATCCCGTTTCGGGATTAGGCTTTTAGATTGGTCATTATTTTGGTATCCCCAATTGACTTAATATTTCATGCATAGGATGTTGTGTGTTTGGTTGCATTTTACGGTTCTTTTATTCTTTTTAAAATCTGTTTCTCTTTGTGTGTGTGCTTGTCTTGTTACAGTTTTAATTGTGTTTGTGGCTGCCCTTGAGGCGAAATAAAGATATGTATAATAGACCACCAAAGTGTATTTTCTATACACTTTGATAGGCCCCTACGGAAGATATGTCCGAACTGTATGGAGTGACGATGACTGTCAAAATACGAATTACACAGCACGGAGTAGTATGCTGGCGCTCATGTAATATTTTATTCATCAGACGGCTAGACCTAAAGTTCTTATTTTTATCATTTGACATGCGAAAAAATACAATTTTAATGAATTTTTGTAATCACAAAATCTCGGGATCAAGACGCTGCCAATCCTGGGATTCGGGATTGGCAAAAACGGCCGGTGTCCCGAGATTCGGGATCCCGGGATTGCAATCCCTAGTCACACTCACAAACTTTGACCAATTAAGCTGCTGAATTTGAATTCTGCTTGAAGGATATACCTATCCTAAGGCCAGCGTCTGACTGCCGGTCGCCGAAACGAAGCGATTTCCAGCTAGAACGACTGCGGTCCCACGCGTACATATAGGCCTTTATAGGTGACGCTGCTACATCAAACTCTATAATCGACGCTAAAATACGATACGGTAATTCGGCGCACGTAGGTGATGGCTGCAGGCAGCAATTTTTTGCATTTTAAATTGCGGCCAAACTGCTGCAAATAGCAACATGGTTAGGCCTACTATCAACACATTACTGCCTATAGAGACTCGTCATCGCCCTATTCAACTATATGTAGGCATATACCATCGCCGATCCATCGTCTTACTGTTCAGCCACAATACCGCACTCCGCACGATTGGCATAAACAGCGTGCATGTCTCTTCAAGGTCATCCAAGGTCGATGATTTTCGTGTTACTCACAGAAGCTCATGCGACTTCCTATAGTGATTAATAGCAGCCGTGATCATATCTCGATCGACCTGCCGTTTGTTAGATAGACTATAGGCCTACTGCGACTTTTAAAAACGCACATTTTTTTTCTACCCATCCTTGTTCAACCTCAAATTTAAAATGTTTTCGTTGCACTGGATAGCTGAAATTTTGCGTGCGAAGAGCCATGAAACAGGGCAAATTGGTCGTTCAATATAGGCCTAAGTTTTCCAACAAAACCTACCATTTAGCCACGCAGTCTTACAGACGACATACAGACGACAGCTAGACGACACACTCGATCGGTCAAAAATAAAAAAAAATGCAGTGAAACATATAATTAAGACCCGCAGTTGCTAACGTACAGGCAGTTTAAAAATGCCGATTCCACGGGATCCTAAAAGCTTTCGGCTTCAGTCCCCTAGCTTCCCATCAATCCCATCTATCGACTCATACCCCGTTTTAGGTTCAATATTACGCTCACCATCGAAACCCGCTTCTCATCCCTTGACAAATCCTGGTTACGCCACTGCACCAAAGATTATAGAGCGAATCCGCGCGTCAGTGTGAGCCGCTGCTACGTCGTGCGTAGCCTACGTAGTAAGCTAACGGTCGGTAACATCGTTTGAGTCTTGAACACAGCGTGGCTGCAATGCACTCAGCTAGCCGACGTGTCCTGAAGAGAAGGACTAGCGACTAGACTTCTGTGGTCATCGATATTACCACGATCGAGTTACTACCAATGCCGTGTTAGCGACACCGACAGTCTCTTGCTGCACAATTTATCAATTTATTGCTTTACGATGGCTGCGATAAATCGACAACTACCTACACGCAGCACTCAAGGTAAGGCCCATAGGCGCACAGTGCAATTATGCATTTAAGATGCACTAGGGCCTACAAGCTTTCGCGACTTCGACATGTGCGTCATGCATTGTTATCAATGCCACGCAGTCTTTATTTGGCCGACGGTTAGGAAATTAGGTCGAGTCTCGCGTACTATGCCCTGATTCTTTCTCAGACTTTGGCGCTTTATAAATCATTTACTTACTTACTTATTTACTGACTATGTGTCGTCTGTCTGCAACACATGTAGTTTATTGTGGATAAACAGTACGTCGTAGAGGGTCGGCGATGGCACCGTTGGATAGGGCTATAACGAGTTCCTCTACTGCAGGCTGTCAATGGTAGCGTTTATCTGCAGACTGCAGCCGTTTGGCCGCAATTTTAAATGCAAAGTTTTTGCCTGTCGTCACGTCCCACGTGTGCCGAGTTACCGTATCGTGTCCTAGCGTTGATTGTAGCGTTCGATATAGCTGCGTCACCATAGCGTATATATGTGACTAAACACAATAGCTGAGAAATCGCTTTTTTTCCGCGACCGGAAGTCGGACATCGGCTTTCGGATATAGACGGTACGGTCGGCCCCCTCTAGCGACAGCGCTGCGCTTCTTCTATTGGAATGAATTACGTAAACTCACAAATCACGATTAACTTACAAATACGACATTAAATTAAACTGAACTTGTATTATTAACTGCATTACAAAAAAAATTCAAACACCCAAAATTTAGATTTCTGAGGTTTTTAGGTTTAGAAACTTGTTAGGTTTTCACACAAATTTTTAGCCCTGTGTAGGCCTATACGTGTAGGCCTATGATAGTCATACAGGTATAGGCCTATACGTCCTGGTCAATGCACAGCGATGGTGATATTTAGTTTTGCCATTTATCATAGATACCTGTCAGCTGCTAACGACTGGACCCCTACTGCATGATACGTGGATTCATTTATCATTCTGTCATACGCCCCATAGCTCCATCAGTACCCTTAAACGCATAGTCTCACTTGGCATAGTTGGCCAATCCATGACCCCCTGCAGTCATCCCCAACAGCTGGCCATGCGGCCGTGGATCCCACCCGCGGTGTGCACGGTCATTCTCGTCAAACGCAAATGATTGATGACGATGTCGATATTTACTGATATAGCAGCATATATTTACGCCTCCAACCGGCACTGCATGACACCGCCGTTGTTGCCTATAATATGCCTATATAGCCCAAATTAAGTCCTTCAGATCCATCCTAGTCCTGTAGCGCATCTCCACAAACTGTCACATGTGAACGATTGTCCAGATATGAATCTTACCGGAGGTCTGTCAACCTTACACTTGGCTGATTGGGAAGCTATTGCCTGGCTCGGCATACAGAGACTCCCCTCCCCTTATGTTTACTACACAATCTAAACCCTTAACAAAACTTTCTTTCCTAGAGCAAGAAAAAAGCCCAATGGGGGTTGGGGGGCTCAAGTCCGATTTCGATTCCAGATTTGAAGGGATAGCTAAAAGTCGCTGAATACGGACCGTGTGATGTAGGTGGCAGGACGCGTAGAGGTAAGCGACTGCGCTACTACTGTCAGGGCTGGATGGACGTCAACGGCCACTGGAACACAGGATTCTTCTGCAGTCGACGTCGACCACGAAGACTTTCACATCATCAGTCCACCAGCACGTCAGCATCCGTGGTCCTGCAGAGCCTAAGCTTCAGGTGCGTTCACGCGTACAAGACCTGTACGAGACTACGAGTACGAGTTTCCTGCGAATTGTACTCGTATGTATACGAGCAGTTTCTGTGCAGGTCATGTTTTATCCAACCCGTATGCAGTAAACGATCTTTATATAGCATTAATTTAATTTATTTATACAAGCTATGACGCACACTTGAAGTCACTCAGAACTTACGTCGTTGTTCACTGATGATTTTTCACGTACGCGATTTGTAAAATTATTAACGATATAGTGCAATATTGTTGTTTTATTGGCGCAGCATTTTCTCGATTTGATTTCACTGGAGATTGTCAATACACAGTAGAATGCGTTGAGCTATTTGCCTGTACAAGTGACCGTGAACGCTGCACTGGTACGATTGAAGCTTCTACGAGCCGTAAACCGAAACCCGGACTCGTACTCGTACTCGATCGTGTCTATGTGAACGCGGTCTGACTTGTGTCTTACAGCAGAGACGGCTGCTGCAGCTACGGCACTCGTCGTTTCTGCTGTGACGTCACGCGCCGGCATTATACTGCAGTTGCGTCATCAGTGACGTCATCGTCATCATCAGCAGACAGCGCTGACAACGATGCACGTCTCTCACACGAGCTTAGTGCCAGGTCTGAGAGAGAGCTATGTCTATATACATAATTTAACCTTTAACCAAGACAGTCACACAGTAGGTTAAACCACGCAGTATAGGCTTGTCTTGACAAATGGGAATGGGAATCCCATGGGAGTCCCATGGGAATGGGAATTGATGACAAAATTGGGAACGGGAATGAAAAGGAATGGGAAACAACCTGTATGGGAATGGGAATGGCCCTTATTCCCATGGAAATAAATTCCCATCAGCAGATGCAGTGTTAGGCTTACGTCCTGCTTAGAGAACGACAGACAGTTGTTTTTGTCAAATTTGAGTAGGCTCATACGTTAGGCATAATTTCTGTAGTTTGTGACGTTCAGTAGTGCATAGCATGACGACTTTCCTGAAAAGTTTTATACCTTGTTTACACGATCAAGCAAACATCAAGCAAATGTATTCAAAATGCAAGTGCACGACGTGTGCTCTAGTTGCTCAATGTTCGATCGATGTTTGCTTGACGTTTGCTTCATGTTTGCTTCGTGTAAGCTATGCTTCATGCATGCTTGATGTTTGCTTGATCGTGTAAACGAAGTATTAGATTCAACGACAAGCAGCGCACAGGGAAGGAATGGGAAGTGACTGCATGGGAATGAAAAGGAATGGAAATGCAAAAAGCCATTCGCGGTCATCTCTAATGTGAACCCTCATACGATAATCACGAACTACGAGATCGTCGTCATAACTTTGTCAGTGTCCTCTCTCACTCTCATTGCAATATTTTCAAAACTTTTTTTCAACAGATGATGCCTGCTTAGTTTAGTTTAATTTAGTTTAATTATGTTTAATACTCCTTTCGTATTTGCGTATTTTTTCTGGCGTGTTATTTTTTTATTTGCTTATGCAGTGCTGATGCACGTTTGTTGCATCTTAGTAAAGTTGAGTAAACCAGCCAGTCAGTCGAGTTGTAGGCCTGCTGCAACACTCCACATAAACTCTAAAGTCTAAAGCCCACCACAAGCCTAAAACACCTTAACACGTCATGATCTTGTACAACGTGTTGTAAGTAAATAAGTAAGCACGAGTGGACACTTACAGACAATCGCTGAAAACATGCGTGTTGTCGCAGTACTATAGTTTGTCCAGCGCATAAAAGGTTTTTTTCTATAAGAATGCGCTATATAAATTTACTTTTGACATTTGACATTTAGGACAGATTGAGGCGCAAATTAACAGTTGGCCGTGCGCAATGCGCCGCGATCTCAGCACCCGAACAAAAATACGTTTAGCATAGAACATCATGTTTTGGTAAGTGCTTGCTTGCTTGCTTGCTTGATGTTGTCCGTCGCGAGCGACGATGACACTGTGCTAGCTGGTCAATGACGGGCGATGGCACCGGAGATGACTCCTTAATCCAAAATCGGATGCACAGACTCTGCCACAGATGTGGCAGCGAGGACCAGTTGCAGGAACGCTTGTGACCGTGTGTCGACGAGCATCTGCCTCCTGGTCGTAGTTGATGTCGAAGGCCGCCAAGCTCTCGTCACACACCTCCCGCCACTCTTCTCTATCGGCCGCCAGTGTCTCCAACTGAGCAGGAGGAATTGAGCACTTCCTCAATGTTGTCTTCAGTTGATCAGAGAAGCGCTTCTTCTGGCCTCCAGCAGCTCGCTGTCCCTGCTGCAACTCTGAGTATAGAAT
>Ga0209671_1005770_pt1 | contig 12580 bp, 13 predicted proteins | sample WorMetHERISLAND2_2_FD_187401 | JGI IMG/M metagenome (GOLD analysis project Ga0209671, IMG submission 187401) | Marine gutless worms symbiont microbial communities from Max Planck institute for Marine Microbiology, Germany - Olavius geniculatus... | ecosystem: Host-associated > Annelida >... | reverse complement strand
TTTTTTTTCTTTTTTTTTTTTTTCCTTTTTTATTTTTTTTCTTTTCTTTTCTTTATTTTTTTCCTTTTTCTCCTTCTCCATTTTTCTTTTACTTTCACTTCTCCTTTCCCTTTTTTTTCCTTCCTCTTTTCTTTCCCTTTTCCTTCCTCTTTTCCTTTTTATCCTTTTCTCCCCGGTTTTTTTCTTTCCCTTTTCTTTTCCCCTTTTCCTTCCCCTTTTCCTTCTCTTTCGCTTTCTCTTTCCCTTTCCCCATTTTTCTTTTCTTCCCTTCTCCTTTCCCTTTTCTTTTTCTTTTCTCTTCCTTTTCGCCTTCCTCTTTTCCTTTCCCTTTTTTCTCCTTTCCCTTCCTTTTTCCTTTCTTTTTTCTCTTTCCCATTCTCTTTTCTCTTTCCCTTTTTCTTCCCTTTTACCTTACCTTTTTTCTTTTTTCCCCTTTTTTCTTCTTTTTTTCTCTTTCCTTCTCTTTTTTATTTTCCTTTTTTTCGCCCTTCCCCATTTTTCCCCTTTTTTCTTCCCCATTTTTTTTCTTTTCTTTTTTCCTTTTCCTTTTCCTTTTTCTTTTCTTTTTTTTCTTTTTCCCTTTTCTTTCCTTTTTTCCTTCTCTTTCCTTTTTTCTTCTCTTTTTCTTTCTTCGTGTTTTCCTTCTTCTTTTCCTTCTCCCTGTTTTCCTTTTTTCTCCTTTCCTTTCTTTTTCTCCTTTCTCTTTTCCTTCTTTCTCGCCTTCCATTTTTCGTTCCCCATTTTCCTTGTCCTTTTTCTTTTTCTATTTTTCTTTCCCTTTTTTTCGCTTTTCTTTCTTCTTTCTCTTTTTTTTCGTTTCTCATTTCTTTTTTCCTTCTCCTTTTTTTCCCTTTTCCTTTCTTTTTTTCACCTTCTCCATTTTTCCTCCCCTTTCTCTTCCCCTTCCTTTTTTTGACCTTTTTTTTCTTTTTCCTTTTCCTTTCCTTTTTTTCCTTTTTCTTTTTACTTTTTTTCCCTTTCCCTTACCCTATTTTTCTTTCTCTTACCCTTTCTTTCCTTTCCCGTTTCTATCCCCTTTCAGTGGTTGCCATGGCAATAAAATTTGGAACAAAATAGGCTATAGCTCAGCTTGTGTGACAGACTTTTGCGAGATTTTTGCGCCTGTAGGCGGGTTTTCGAAAATGCGCCATCGAATGCTGCCAACTGCATTTTTCACCGATCGATTCCCGTTGCCAAGGCAACGAAATTTGGGACAAAATAGGCTAAAACTGGGCTTGCGTGAGAGATTTTGCGACATTTTTGCGCCTAAAAAGTTTTTCGGAGATGAGCCATCGAATGCTGCCAATTGCATTTTTTTCCAACCGACTCCCGTTGCTATGGCAACGAAATTTGAGACAAAATTGGCTATAACTCGCCTCGTGTAAACATCTTCTTCTTTTTCTTCCTTTATCCCGTCCCTTTTTTTTTACCCTTTTCCTTTCCCTTTAGGTGCATGATAGAGCATGGTGTAGAGCGTTACCTGCCATATGGTGTGTGTGTAAAAAATAGAGGGTGTGGTGCATGACACTCTCATAGAGCATGGTGTGGAGCATAACTTGCCATATGCTGTGTGTACGAAAGATGGAAAGGTGCAATGTGTGATAGAGCATGGTGTGCAGCGTCACCTGCCATATGTTGTGCTTCCCCTTCCCCATTTTCCTTTCCCTTCCTTTTTCCTTCTCTTTTTCCTTTTTCTTTTCCTTTTCCTTTCTCTTTCCTTTTCCCTTTCCCTTCCCCTTTTTCTTCATCTTTCCCTTTTCCTTCCCCTTCTCCTTTTCCTTCCCCATTTTTCTTCCCCTTTCCTTTTTCCTTTCCCATTACCTTCTCCGTTTCCTTCCCCTTTTCTTTGCCCTTTTTTCTTTTTTTTCTTTCCATTCCCATTTTTTCTCTTTTTTTTAGTTAGGCCTATAATATTAGCGGAGATGTAACCGATGTAACCGACGCACCACGCCAGTTCTATTAACATAACATTGCTGCAGTACAATTTGAGATGACACATTTTGATTTTTTCTATTAATCTAAACAGCTAATTAATTATATTTGTACAGACATATACTGTAAACTATCGAAATGCAGTGAACAGACTCCGTGTTCGTATGAACATTATCTTGTTACTTAATGTAATTTACTGCACAGTGAATTTCAAAGTTAAGATAATAATAATTTATTTTTTTTCTTAACAGTAACGGCTTATATATTGTATTATATATAAAAACAACTGCAAACAATTCATTTAATGTTGTATAAGTGTTGATGTAAAACGGCAAAAATCAAAACGTATAAGCAAGAACTAATGTATTAGCTTAGACATTTAATCTGTTTTTAGTAGCCAGATATAAATGTCTAAGTTAATGCATAATGTTCATGCTTATAAGTTTTAATTTTTGTTGTTTTACGTCAGCGCTTATACAACATTAAAAAATTACTTGCATTTTTTTTTCAAAATATAATATTTGCGGTTTTATTAAAGTTTGAAAGGTCACTAAACAATTACTCTGTACACAACAACAACAACAACAACTACTACTACTACTATGCCATCTCCAGCATCTTGGATTTTGTTATTTGTTTAATATAATGGTAAACCTGTATGTGGGATTGCAAATTTAGTCTACATACCTAATTTCATGCAGATGAGTAAAAAGCAGTTATAAGTGATGAACTACATTTAAAATGGTGACCACCACCATCTTCAATTTACTACTTTTCTCGATTCTGGTCACGTGATTTATTACCAGTAGCATCTAAACACATTTCTGCAAAGGTTTATGAACTTTTTTTAGTCAGCACCTGATATGTTACGCTTTGTGTTAAAATACAAAATGGTGGCCGTCCCCATGTGAATTTTTAAATTTTTGTTCGATTTTATGGCATAACTACATTTAAAATGTCAAACTTAGCTCGCGTATGAAATTTTGTGCAAGTACGTGCAATAGCAACTAAGTCATGAGTGATAAACGGAATTTAAAATGGTGGCCGCCGCCATTTTGAATTTTATTTTTGTTTACTATTTTTGCCATACATGCATGTGGAACCTCCAGCGTAATATACGTGCCAAATTTCGTGCGAATATGTGGTTTATTGCTGTTTGTTCAAAAATCAGAGATGGTGGCCGCCGCCATTTTAAATTTTATTTTTGTTCAATATTTTGGCATGCCTGTATGTAGAACCTCAAACGTTATACACTTGCCAAATTTTGTGCACATATGTGCAATAATAAAAACAGTTATGAGCGATAGATGACAGCCAAAATAGCGGCCGCCGCCATCTTAAATTCTTTATTTTTGCCTATTTTGGTCAAATGTCCCATTTCAGGTAGCAGCCGTCTACATTGCTGCAAAATTTCATTCATCTACATCAATCGGCGGCTGATTTATTGCTATTTTTGTAAAAATTTAATCTGGCGGCTGCCGCCATCTTGAATTATAATTTTGTAATGCTGGACCACCCACGAAGTCCATTTCTGCAACTAAAATTTCCCTTTAATTTTGTGTTGATCGAGTGCGGACTTTTCGAGATATCACAATTCGAATATATCGCAAATTTGGCTTAAAATGCCTATGTAGGCCCCAAAAAATGTTTGGGGAGTTTTGACCCCCAAACATTATTTTTTACCATCGAAACTTCCAAAGGGCCCTACCTTACGCGAAAGCACGCGTTTTGAGCCATAAAATGACGTGATCGGTCATATGGTGTGATCTGTAGGCATGATGAAAAATATAAAAAAGGATAAAACGCAAAAAGTAACGGAAAATGCCCTCCCTACGCAGACCCTCATCTTGTTGTTCCACATCAACCAAATTCTGCGTGTGTAGTCGTATCGCGGATATCTTTTTTGGTTTCAAGTATCGTTAAGATCGGTTGAAAAATGTGGGAGCTGTGGGGGGTCGAATTTTTTTTTCATGCCATTGACTTGGCACATCGCTTATAGAACAGTTTGTTGCTATCGCACAAACCATGATAGCTATATTTTTCTGTTACTGGCACGCTGGCAACGTTGCAGCTGGTGACGTCACAGGCAATGAATAATCTGCTGCTGGCTTACTGACGTCATTGTCACTATGACGTCACGCCACTGCACGCACAGGCAGACATAAAGAAAATCAGACATGCCTGGACGTGTCTTTCTACCATGGGTATTAACATTCACTGCAATATACGTACATAGCTATATACTGTTCGTTTCGCCGAATAACGCTGTTTCAATTTTTTTCTTTGTCGACAGTAACGGCTTATATAGTGGTGTACTACATTGTTTCGGCTTGCGACTTCTGTTTTTGTATTTTTATTTCAAATATTTATCGCCCTTACATGGCTTTGTAAACTGTTAAAGTTTTTTTTTTAATTTTTGCTGTTTTTACCCGAATTTTGTCCAAATTTTTGGTATTTGATTTTATGACAATAAATGTATTTACTGTTTTCAAAATACCTCCGGGCGGGTAAAGGAAGTTGGTGCAAAGAAAAAATTATGTGTAATGTAACAATGTCTGCTGCAACCAATTTTGTCTTTGAATAAAAAAGGTTAGTTGCCATGGCAACAGGGGTCGTCATGGGACAAATTTAAATGACACTATCTGATAGCCCTGGCCCAAAAATAAGGGGTAGGTGCAAACTGCGCGCAATTATCTTTCACGCTTGCCGAGTTATAGTCAATTTTGTTTTAAAATTTGTTGCCATGGCAACTGGGGTTGGCAGGGGAGAAATTTGAGTGAAAGAATCGGAGAGCCCGGGCCAAAAAATATGGGGGTTGTTGCAAACAGCGCACAATTGTATCATACGGGGACAGAGTTATACCGCTATGAACTTTCCATTGGCTGTAATGCAAAATGTTCCAACTTTTTAATGGTTGCTATGGCAACAGGGGTCGTAAGGTGGTACATTTAAATGACACCGTTAGACTTCGCGACCCAGAAAGTAGGGGGGAAATGCAAACAGCGCCCAATTATCTTTTACAAGGACCGAGTTATACGGCTTTGAAGTCCCTATAGGCCGTAATGCATTTTTTTCAAATTTGGATCATGAAAAAAGTAAATTTTAAAAAAAAATAATGGAAAACATAAGGAATGTGCCCGGCGTCAGGACGCTTCGGTTGAGCCATTAGCGGCGTCGGTCGGTTTATCGGGCTGGTCTGTAGCCGTGCGCAAGGAAAAAAAATAAACGCCTAACGGCGAATTTCGCGCATGTGCTTCCTTTGAACCGACTGTAACCAAATTTTCCTTGCATATGGGCGGGTGGACGACAAGATCACTGATTGCAAGTTTTATGAAAATTGGTCAAGGTGTTTCGAAGTTACAGGACCCCCCAGCAAACGCCATTTTTTATATTTAACCCTCCCACTACCGCAAATTTTTACACCCATTCGATACCACTGGGGTCAGCGTTGACCTCAGTCTGTTTTCTCAATATATTAACTCCATTTTGCACGTAAGTTATTACTTTACATGCAACAGCTGTTGTAATAGTTGCAGCAACTTTTTGCAGCAATGGTTGCTGCAACTGTAGCAACACTTTTTTGCTGTAACTGTAGGCCTACTTTGCTGTAAAATTTGTTGTTGATGCAATCATAATTGCTACTACCAGCTGTTTGTTATTGGACCTATGTTTTAAGTTACAGCATCTGTTTCAGTAACTGTTGCAGCAGTTTTGTGTTGCACTTGTGTGAAGTAAGCCGAATAAAATATAATGCACACTGTCAGACGCCATGCGGAAGGTGAGTATTGTTCTACGACTAAATGTTGTGCATAATATTGGGGACCGCTCTAAGCGTCTCTCGTGCCACGGCTAGTCAGCGGTACTTCAAAATGAGAATCTCAGGGGTGAGTTTTTGTCGAGCGCGGAGCTCCTTGGTGTGGTGCGTGTTATAGGCCTACTAATGATATGCAACATACATTAACGACAATACCATTTAATACAGAGATATACCGAGATACCAGTAGTCTCCTTGACTAACGAAGAACACTTTCTGGATAAAACAGAAAACACCTTAATAAAAACAAACGACAGCTAACAGAGTCGTAAGAAGAGTGCGCGACAAGAGAAAAAACACGCGTGAAGAGGAGAGAGCACGGCAAGAGCGCAACTCGCACACCCGCAACGCTTATTGTTGGGAAGTTTCTTCTATTCATAATTGTAATTATCTTATTAGCTAGTGGCAATGGGGCTTAACAGACTCAGCATTAGCTACGTGGCAGTAATGCGCTGCAGGCATTGGCCGATTGTCGGTCACGTGACCCTACGGAGAGTTAATTATGATAATGAGGTTTCTTGTCGGAAAAGAATCTTCTAATATTTTACGAGTCAGATTGCGTGAAAACGAATGTATTAGTATTTATCATCGATACTACAGTTCGTCACAACTGGCGAGTCTGTCAAAAGTGAACTTGTCTGGTAAAAAGATTTGAATTTCGCAAAAAATGTCGCGCAAAGCGCCAAGATATGTCAGCGGCGTGTCTAATGCTGAGTCGCCGCCATGTTTATCGATGGCGGGGGACAACCATGTGCCATCGGCGGCTGATTCTTCGTCTCCGGAGCGGTTCGCTAGCTCATCGGACGATCTGCAGCGCCAGATATTAAAGTCGAGCAACAAATCGAGGCTTTTTCCGCTTCTAAGAAGTCGGTTAGGTCGGGTATGGCTAGGCATAGCTTGCCTGTAGGCGGCCATTCTTCACATAGAGGCCTATCGCAAAAGCCTATGACAGATACTGATTTCACGCTGCCAAAGTTTAGCGGGCAGCCCAATTCTGTTAATGTTGATAGATCAGCCTCGTTTAAACTTACAGTGGGTGATGATTTTGTTTACAATCCACATGCAGGAGGGTCGGTAGGCGAGTTTGTTACTCTTAGGCGGCCCAGGCAACTGGGACATCCTGTGGGTGAACCCCGTGGCTTTTCGGCTGGCTTTGAAATGCCAAGGCGACCTCGTCAGTTACTTGAAATTCTCGTTAGCTCTACTGCTAGGGTGTCGAACGGTTCGGCGGGCGAATTCGTTACCCTCAGGCAGCCCAGACCTTTGGGACACCCCGGGGGGATCCTGAGACTGCCCCAGTGGTGGTAGCGCCCACGGCTGTGCCCCCAAAATCGGATGGGGATCGCAAGGTCCATCCAACGATCAAATTGCCTGCTTTTAATGGTAAACTGAGCTTAGAAAGCTTTTTGGCAAAGCTGCAAAATTGTTTAGACTACTACAACTGGACAGATCGCGAGAGAATCTGTCACTTGAAAGCCGCGTTGGAAAGCCCTGCTGCACAGATATTGTGGCAAATCGAGGGAAATGCAACCGAGAAACAGATAATCGAGTTGCTTCGCAACCGTTTCGGCGATCTGTCTCAGCAGGAGCGTTATCGTGCTCAGTTGTACGCCAAAAAGCGTAAAAAAGGGGAAAGTGCGCAGTCGCTGTGCTTTGATATTAGGCGATTGTTAGTTTTAGGATTCCCGGGAAAATCTGGCAAGATGGCCGAAATAGTGGGCCGGGTTGCTTTCTCAATAGCTTGGACAACCCCAGCTGAGAATTAAAATCAAACAGTTGGAGATCAAACAGGTTAGTTTGCGTCGGGAAATACAACAAGCCAGTGCTGATGCGCATTTCTGGAGAGAACGTGCTTTGGCGGTGAAACTTGGTAAGTGGGGTCCGTGGGGCCCGCGGTACTTTAACCCTACACCGCCCATGCAGTCCAAGCAGCCACCATTTACGTCACAGCCGCTGCCTTGTCAATTTGGGGCACCTGTGGGGCCATCCCAAGCAGGCCGTAACGTCAACGCTCAACCATTTTTTTCGTCAGGATGCGGTAACAGCCGTGGTTGCCGTGATGGTTACATGCAAAATGCTACCGCGGGCAGTACTGATCGTGTTGACCCAGACATGTGTCGACTTTGTCGAGGTAGGGGACACTGGGCTAGGGAGTGTCCAAACCGCGATGCAGAATCTGCAGCGAAAACGCAGGTTAAAACCAATGCACGTATGATTAGGGCCGATGGTACTTCTGGGCCGAGTTTGTCTGGTGGTGTGTCTGGTGCGCAGTCGCCGAACAGTGCCGGCCAGCGTCAGGTGTTTCTGGAAAATAAAACCTACTTGTGTGTTTCTCTTGCCACAAGTTGGGAAAATCTAAACTGTCTTGTCGATAGCGGTTGTTTTTTCAACCTAGTACCGTACCGTTACGTGGCTGGTCTAGGGCTTTCGCCGTCCAGCCAGCAACTCGTTGCTATGAATGGAAGTAATGTCAGAATTCTAGGTTCTGTTACTCTGCCATTTAGGGTAGGTGATCAAGACCTTGTCGCTGACTTCCTTGTCGCTGAAGACATACCCTGGTTAGTCCTAGGTTTTTCTTTTCTCAGTGCGTTTGGGTGTCGCTGGCAGTTTCGCGAAGTTGTGTTGGAAATTTGCGGACGGGGGCATGTTCTTGTTTGTGAGCCTCGTGAGTCCGACGTCACTAGAGCAAACGCGATGCAAGGTGCGTGTAGGACTTTCGGTTGTCCGCTTTACCCTGTGGTTAATTGGTCGAGGATGGCTTTTCGGGTCCACTTGGGTTTACACCACAATTCGGACCTTCGTACGGTGCGTCAGGTAGACGGCTCCTTTAAGGATTAGGTCATCCGCTTATTTGGCCGAGAACTGGAGCAGTGGGTAGACCGCTGTCGTTGCAAAAACCGTCATTTTGGACCTCGCCGTCGAGCCCTGCGAGGGAGGGCCGAGTTCAGTCGGGAAACAGCTACCCGAAATGTGCCGCTTCCTGTTGAGTCGGCCGCTAAACAGATTTTCAGGGTGCCGGCTGACAACGTTGCTAATTCCGAGTCGTCGAGCAGTCAGGTTAGTTCTAAGCCGGTAGTGTTCACTTCAGTCGAACTGCCGTCTGTCGCTGTCTGTCTTACAGAGCTACCTACCGTTTGTGTCGAAAGTCAGTCAGCGAGCGAAACGAAGCTCGTTAAAATGCCGGTTCCGGGAATTCGGTACAGTCAGATGGTATGGTCGTAGGTCTTTCATCGCCGAGCGCTTAAATCCAAAACTCAGATCTTTTAGTCAATCCGATTTGTAGGGAGTCGGAGGCTGCCCTACCGAGCGATACGTTGACCGCGGTTGGCAGGGATAGTTTGAAGGACGAAGGTGCAGCGGTGAAAAATGCCCAGGAATGTAAAGTACCCAGCTGGGGCGATTCTCCATGGTTAAATGGAGCGGAGACTCCATGTCCCTTGTTTCAGTTTCGTTTTGGTAGCGGAATAGATTCCGTAGTATTTGCATAGTTTAATTTCGTGTTTTTTTGTCTGTCTGTCTGTTACAGCAGATTTGGCGTCTTTCACTGCTAAATCTGAATTTGCTGTAAAATCTTGGTTTAATTTTCTGGTGCAGATAAAGCTAATTAAGGAATTATGTTTCTAATCTATGCTTAGTCTTAATTTCTGTCTATCACAGTAGTAAATAAAAATGTGGCATAATTGTAGATTTCCATTTTTGAGGATGTTCTTTTTCTTTCTCGCTCTATTTTAATTCTTCTATTCATTCCGTATTTGTGTATTATTTTTATTCCCCTACCACGTTGGTCTTTCCCAACGTTGGCTTGTAGCTTGGTAGGCTTAATGATGGCTGGAAAGCCAATTAGATGTGTAAGCAAACAGTCAGTAAGGTATAGTTAAGGGCGGTTGTCAACTGTTTTTAGTCTGGATTTCTTCCATTTTTCTCTATGGGAAACATGCGGTGATATGGCCGCTGTATTAATACATTGCGTAAGCAATTGATCCGCGGGTGCAGGTCGCCGCGGGTGCAGGGTGCAGGTGCCTGTCAATCAAAGATAATTGATCTTGGGGTTTTTGTCCGTGGGCGTAGAGTGCCGCTGCACAGCGCGGCAGAGCGGCGAGTTCTCTTTATGACGCCAGGGTGTCTGGTTGATAGTACGCGGCTGTCTGTTTTAGTGCGTGTGACGTTGGTTTGATTGACAACCGGTAACGGCACGCATGTTTGATGCATGATAAATAATTAGCTGGGTATAAATCCGTAGAATGGTCGGTAGTTTTAAGGTACTTGTTTTACTTCCTCGTTAAAAGAAAATTTGCTTGTGGTTAATTCACAAACAGCGGTATTTAGGTCCAAAATGACGGTTTTTGCAACGACAGCGGTATTTAGGCTTATCAATCTGTTGCGTGGCACAGAAAGGCTGAATTTTGCGTGTTTTTTTTGGTTCAAGTTTCGCCAATAATTTTTGGCGGGTTTATTTTAGTAGATTTAGGGTCGGGTACTCGTTTTAGCTTCTCGGAAGGTTATCTGTGGTTAATTTACAATGTAAAGGTTTAGCATGTGATGCGTGATACCGCGCTATGTTTAAGGCCTATTTCTGTTGAGTTGCACAGATCGCCTTATTCTCTGGGCGTCATCTCTGTCCAAATTTTGTTATTAATTTTAGTAGTTTACGTTATGGCTTGTACATGCAATCTGGTTGTTGAAATTAGTTAAATAGCCACATTGCGTAATTTCACGTTGGTAGTCTCTTAGTTCAGGTTAGGCTAAGTCTGTCCGCGGTTGGATCAAGTCGGTGGATTTTCCATTTAGTCTTAGCATTGTCGTTTTAGGGATTTCTAGCCAACGGCTAAATGTTCCGCGGTAGGCTGACGGCGATCGGCGGGGTAGTTTTATTTCTTTCCTTCTTGAGAGTTAGGAAGCTGTTTTCAGAAGGTCAATTCTGTACGAAATATCTTTTTTAGTCATTTTTCACGGTTGGTCTGTCAGCTGTCAATCAACAAGGTAATTGATTTTTGTGCGTGATGCGTAGGCGTAAGCGTGGACGCCGCAAGTTTTATTACAGGCGGTGTTCTCTTTGAACCGCTTTCGGATAGCGACATTGATGTTCGCGGTGTTGGTTTCTTGGAACAGCGGCGGGGGGTGCCGTTCTTATCACACGTGCGCCTGCTTGTCTGTCTGTCTCTCTTGTCTGTCTGTCGGTACAATCGTAGCGTAGTGTGGAGGCGTGCCTGTCTGGCGCCAGCCTGTCTGTCATGCACTGTCTATTATAGGCCGTACATTTATTTTAGTAATTAATTAAATTGATGTTAGTCGTCTAACTAACTGTAGTCAATTTACTAACGCAGATACACTCTGCTGGCAAGCCGTGCCTTTTTAGGAATCTAGTTTAGGATCTGGTCAATACGGTTATTTTTACTTTCACTTCCGCTATTACCTTTTCTTTAGTTGTAAGCCATTTGCTGGTGGCGTAATTTTGATCTAGAGCCGTTAGCGTCAAGGTGCGTGAGTCGGCGTGGGGATATGGCCAGGCTTCGAAAGCCGGGGCTGTTCCCTGCTGGTCGTTACGCCCTCGATCTCGGCCAAGCATTATCATCGGTAGTGCTTCTTATAAGCGATTAATAGGTTTTCTTATTAGGTCTTCTTAGTTTCTATTGGGTGGGCCTATAGTTAAAGGCCGTATCGGCCGTGTTTTCTAGGCTACGTTCCACTTTCTATTTTTATGGAGATTAATTTTTCACGCGCATGTAAATAGTGCATAGGCCTAGTTATGGCCGTGTAGCCCTGCTAAAATTTTATGTTGACATTTTTATTTTTGGGGGTTAAGTACGCGCGGTACACGCGCGTGAGTTCCACATACTACAAGCGTGCTGTGTGTGTGTGTGTGTGTGTGCGTGCATGCGTGAAGGACACCGTCCTGCTGCCACACAGCGAGTGGGAGTTCAATTGCGGGCGACAACGTATGGAGATAGCAGCAGACCAGTTACGAGATGATGTCGACGCACACGGCTCCGGCTACCTAGGTCAACGCGGTGACGTCATCCTTCTGTTACCAGCCTCGACGGTCACCTGGCGCTACTTGCTGCAGTACCGTACAATGACGTTTATCGGAAGTCGCCTGGCATGTGCCCACGCAGTGATGTTGTGACGGGATATGGTCGCCCACTTTGAAGTCGTGCAAAGTGCTACTGGGTAAGAAAAAGAAGAAAAAACAAGAACAAGAAGAAGTGTTCCGGTCTGTCTTACGGCGTAGCTGGGCGCATGGCGGCGAGCTGGCAGTGCGGAGGCTGACGTGGCTGCAAGTGTCACGTGCCGCCCACCGGTGCAGTGAGCCACGCCAGTGCCCAGCGACGCGGTCAGCCGTTGGAGTCGGAGAACTTGTGGTCTGCTGGAGGCGACGGCGTTTCCCGGTGGGCGAGGTGATGACGTCAGACCTCCTACTGTGACGGCGGTAGGTCTGTCGGGCAACGACACTTTTTCTCGGCGGTGCATCTGCCTGCCGTGCGGTGCGGGTGACAGTTTACGCCAGACCACCCCGTGTTTGCTGCAGCCTGTCCATGGTGATTCCTCTTGTGTCGGCCTCAGTAGCAGTGACTGTTCTTCTAATCCGATGCCCGGCGGAGTCTGCCTGGCAGTGACGTCACATCCGGTCATCCAGCTGGTGCCAATTCCGTCTGATGCCCGGCGAACGGCAAGCCTGGCAGAGCGGAGTGACGGATTGAAGGAGTGACGTTGAAGTTCTTTTTTTGTAGTCGGCGGCAAAACGCTGCAAACTTGAGTGCGAAGTCGAAGTCGAAATAGAATTTTCTTAGTACACTGTATTTTTATTTTTTTTTAATTTTTAGCTAGGTGGACTAC
>Ga0209671_1005769_pt1 | contig 12582 bp, 7 predicted proteins | sample WorMetHERISLAND2_2_FD_187401 | JGI IMG/M metagenome (GOLD analysis project Ga0209671, IMG submission 187401) | Marine gutless worms symbiont microbial communities from Max Planck institute for Marine Microbiology, Germany - Olavius geniculatus... | ecosystem: Host-associated > Annelida >... | reverse complement strand
GAGGGTAGTTAGTAAATATGCAGTAAAGCGATACTCGAAGCCCCATAGATCTGACCTCAAACGTGTTGCTACAATACCTTGTAAAATATTAGTGTCAGAAAACTAGCGTAACACGAAAACGTTATATCTCTTCTGCACTTGTAACTAAAGCAAGTCAGGACAACATATTATCATACTCACTTTAACTTCGTGACCGACTAACAGTGCATTAGTTCATGCAGTCTGATTTCCACACGCCGACGTCACCACGAGGTTGTCTACATTTCTCTCCAGTGCGTGTGCAAACAATCTGTCTTTGCCCAGTTGTCATGACTGCATTCGACTGAATTTTTTAACGTGAGTGCATGTGATCCAGAACGTTCGGATCCAGCCGGATTCACAAAAAACCACCGGATATCCGGCTGGACCCGGATCCGGATCGAAATGCGGTGCATCCCTAATTTGGAATACTTATATTCGAATTTATATTCCACGCGGCAGTGTAGCGACACGCTTGAGATAATTTGTGAACCAATGACGGGCCGGATCGGAAGCGTACACGAGGTCTTCCTCGACATCACGTGGATCCAGCGTGCAGCTGGAGGTCGACGTCCGGCTCAGTGCAGATGCTAGCTGGGACGCGGTCGGTGATCGTGATGTCTGGAGCTAGGGCGCAACGACCAGTCGCCGGTCAAACAGTCCAGTGAGTGAGTGAGTGAATTTCAGGTGATCCGGTATTGGTAAATATTTAGAAAACAATGGTATTTTTGACACACAGTGTTGAAAAACTCGACAAATAATGATGAACTTTCTGACTGGCACAGTACGATGATTCGTCGACACAGCGACAAGTTTCATTAGTCGTCAAACGGTCAAACGTCAAAGTCAAGTAATTCGGATAGATGATAATTCAAATGGATGAACGGTGTCTTGAAAACGCAGAGATTCGCACATCGTGACTGTCATCGGGGCTGCACAGCTTTTTGCGCAAGACGAGACAGATCACATATACACAGAAGTTCTGCCGGCGCGAACACGTTACATCACGTTGTTATCTGTCTTACGGAATAGAGCTATCATAAATAATAGCCGTCCAGCCGTCCGTCTGCAGTAGCCATTACCATACAAATAGAAGACTGTCACATATGTGCTTGTATGAAGCACACAGATTGACAGCGAGCAGGTCGCAGCGACCATTAGTGACCAATACTGACCAATACTGACTAACAGTACTGACCTTTCGCCACGAGATGACCGGGCGAGGGTCGCCGTCCGCCATGCAAGGCATCACCACCGACTGGGTTGCCTGTCGCTGGTAGATCGGCTGCGGACGCAGGGTAAAGTACGGTGGATCTAAAACGAGACATTCCAACACGCCGCAACGTGCACAAAATCTCCATCTATTACTTCGCACACGTGTCTAGTTTTTCCTGTCTTTTGTTATTGAATTTTATGTTACATTTTATGGCAGAAATAAACTCAAACAGGTAAACAATGACAAGTCACAATTTAAAAATTCAAACATCACCATTACACAATGTCAGAAGAACTTTGCTGACTGTGTAGTGGCAAAGTTTGAATTTTTAAATTGTGATTTGTGCTGTTTTATATCTACAGCCACGATGTCACCCTTACACTGTATATAAACTGAACAGTTTTTTTACATAAATCTATAAGATAAGTCGAACCTAGTCAGTGTCGCCTTAACAGAGCTCTGTGACTTAATATGTGTGCGTCGCCCGTTCTCCGTTTCAAATCTTGAGCCGGTGTGAGTGAGCAAGGGCTCTATATAGACGATCTTCCTCATATCTGTTGTTTAAAATAAGTAAGTGTTGTGTGTGCATAGCTAAGCGGACGACCGCATATCAATTGAACACGTGGCCTCCCCGGTTGTTGCAAACTATAGCCTATCATAACCGCTTGGTGTCGAAGGCACGTGTGCGAAGATCTAGTCTACCTTGCGTGCTACAACAAATCGAACATGTGTTATCTTGTTATGATGTCTAACAAGAGGGTGCGGCCGTTGAGGGGTCGCCCGCTATGGGGCCGTCCTTGCAGTTGAGTACGTCCCGGCAATTTCCCTATCTTTACTATGGGAATTTCGTTTTCCGTACGAGTTAAGGCTCACGTACCTAAAACGATACGAAAAAAAGTAGGCACGGGACAGACGGACAGCATCGATACATAATGGGGCCTCCTTCTAGGAAGGACGGCCCCATAACAAGAGAAACGTGAGTGCATGTTGGTTCGTGAGAACATCAGTTACTTTGTGCGCGTGACGCGCCTTTTAAAGTTGAAGCTCTCTGCGATAGAAGCGAGTGTACTGTAGGCTGAGATGCTGACCACGAACGAAGACTCGGACGGGAGCGGAGGTTTGGCCGGCTCCGAGCGGCGAGTACGGCGTACAGGAATATAGCGCCTCGTCCGACGATATCACAGGATGTAGAATGAGCGTGCCGTGTCTGTTGACCTTGGCGTGCTGCACGGTCTGGAAGTCGAGCATTCGACCGTCCTTGGACCAGACGACGACCGTGCGCGGCGGATTGGACTCGACTGGACAGTCGATGCGACCGAGCAGACCTCGCGGCAGATACAACCGCTCCGGCATGCTCAGCACGCGAGGCAGATCTGTACGTAAAACAACAGACAATACCACACATGCGTAACCATAGCACTGTCAACAGGCGACAAAGATTCGTACACGTACTCATTAATTTACCAGCATACAAATAAAACGTAAAAAAACGATAATCAAAAATAAATCTATACAACATGGAACACTGCAGTGTGCCTCCGCCCGCTAAACATATAATGTCAAGTTTCCGAAAACTATAAAAATGTTATCAAATAAAAACCCGTTTTTCATGCATAGTCAAATCAAATTTATCTCCGATTTACTGATCTCCGATCAACTTGATGTTCAAAAATGATCGTCACTGAGATGATTTCCGATCAAGTCCCAAAGCTGATTGGAGATCATTTTGATCGGCCATCAAATGTGCATGGAAAACGGGACTTTAAGCTGTTAATAATTAATAGCAAGTGTTAAAATTGTCCAATCAGTATAAATAAATTTGCTCATCTAGTGCCATGCAGTTTATAGCCTACAGCATTATACTGGCATAGTTTACAAAGCTTTTTGGCCCACCCTACAGTACAAAGCTATCGTCACTCTGCACAGTGCACACGTCGGCGATCAGAAGCGGAACGCTGAAGAAGTTGTGTAATAACGCATAACGTCAGTGACGACGAATCGCCAGTGTGCTGCGACATTCGCCTGTTTATGTGCATCACACGAGAGCAATTCGTGACGCTCCACTGCGCGTCGCCGTGTGCGCAGTCGCAGGACCCTGGGCGCATTGGCGTGCGAAATAGATGGACGACTGCAGCGACTGACTGACTGACTGAATGACGTAACGAAATGTGACGTCACGCACTGGAACGAGCTGTTGATGCCAGCGACGTCAACGATGCTGCCACAGACCAGAACTGACGGAAAACAGAGAAAACTGCATCGGCGAGGGAAGCTGCAGAGCCGGATCTGTAGCCTTTATATCAGATGCCATCTTGCATTCGTTCTGCGAGTGCGACGTTGCTGTGAACATTTTGAAATGCGTCAAAAATTCTTGCACCACTAAAACAGAAGAAAAACGTATATAAACTGCTGGAAAACTGGACAATTTATTTTGGCAAGACTAACAGCGCAACCGAGTGCTCTTCTTTCCACACTTCCGAACATTTTGCTTGCGGTCCCTTACAGAAAAGCTTTTTCTATGAATGAACTTTATGTCGTTCGCGGCTTTTGCCATCGCTTGTGGTTCGACGCATCTGAACTGCGGGTGCAACGGGAGCCTAAAACTTAGCACCGAAAGGTACATCGTACGTACTGGTTAGTGTCGACGTAGGTCAACGTCAGCTCTGTAGATGCGCAAGAAACACAAGCTTTAGCCCGACGTTAGACCAGCAGCACGAAAGCTTTCGATATCGTTAGACCGACTGCTGAGCACCTAAGTACTCGTGCTGTGTCGACGTCTTCTTGTTCAGCCACTGGATGAGAGGTGGCAACGTAACAGAAACATGTCCGTGTTTGACGCACAAGAAGCGAACTGGACGTATCGAGTCCTGTAATTTCTGGACGTCCACAACTGCATGGAAGAAAGAATAAGCTTAGAACGCTTGCGGTGGCGTAGCAAAGCTGTGCTAACCGTAAGTTAAGGGTTCTCAATTCAGAAAAGCTAAGAATGGCAGTGAGGTGGGCAGCAAGCCCCCTCCTCTCACCCATGTTCCCCTATTGGGGTCAATAACTGTTGCTTTTGTGTTTTTAAATGACCTCTCCTGCTGTGGAAAATCGTGTATGCACAACCTTTACACATTTGGTTGTTAGTTTTTTTTGGTAAGTAAGCTTATTATTTTCATGCCTAATTTTACCGTTGCACTGGTGCCCCTTCGGGGCCCTAAGAGCTCGAGGGCCTCGGTTCACTGAACAGCCTGACCCCTCCCCTACTTCTACCCCCACTAAAGACTTGAAAGTTTGGAGTGCATTCAGGGAAGAACTCTCTGCAAGCACAGACAAGTTCCCGCCTGGGAGTACGTAGAACCAGTCATCAAGCACATTACTCTACACTTTAGGCTAATATCGACCGCGTGACAGCTGGCCACTTCAGTTTACCGCCCACATTCTGCAGTCGATCGGGCGACCAAGCTGCGTTCGGTCTGTTATCGCAAAGTCATTCCAGCGACGCTGCCAGCGAGCCGACAGCGGCGGTTCTACGGGAAAACGAGTTCACAATTCAAGCGTGAACTTCAGTCCGAACTGTCTCAGGGTGACTCCCATACAGTCAGGCTGGACAGTTAGTGCACACAACGCGACTGACTGAAAAAGCAATGGCGTCGCTGCACGTTCGAACTGAGAGCTGTCTTTGTGTATTCCGCTATCAGTGATGTGCAGGGCAAACGGCTAACTGTTTATAACTGTTTATTCAGTTAGACTTATATATTTAATTGTAACGCCAATCACAAAAAGTGAAGTTTTTTGTTGATCCTTCAGTTAATAGTTTAAATACTTTCGAACCTGGCAGTTTCATAGAGCACAGCTCGTCACGTGGCGAAAGCTGTCTACTTTGGCTACATCATCCATGACATTATCATTGTTATCCCTTTCGCTGCTATTAATTATTGCTTCAATTACCAAAATACTGTTTTCGTTCGTTTATTCTGTTGATAATCAATTGTTAACTTTTTAAAATTTATTTATAACGTAATTTCGTTGTTGATAAACCTTTCGTTTTAAACTTTTAAAAATCCGTGAAACCAAAATAGCTTTTGGGCATCTTTGTCACTCTGTGCAGTGTGCACACGTCGTAATGACACTTTAGCCTAGTGTCATCAGCAAAGTAGCAAACAGCAATATGACGTAGGCTAGCGTGCATTTAAATACAATTCCAATTTTTCTGTCCAAGCACACTGGCAACGTTGTAACTTCGGCTTACAAGAAAAGCAGCGCATACGTGGCCTGCAATAAAATATGTCGTGACTGCCACGAAGTTAAGATGACGAATTGTATTCTCTGTGTGTCAGCATACGCAAGCCGAGCTTAGCGGCTAAGCCGCGGCTGTCGCTGACGCAGATGCATCAGTAGAACCCACGTGCAGTGCACTGCAGAGCTTCGTTACGTTAGTCATCCGGCGCTCATTGTTAGACGACCACTCAAAGCACGGATCAGTGTGCTTGTCACGCTGTAGCCTAGAACTCGGCAGTGTGATACGCACACGTTACGTTGAGATATGCCTGAGCTTGCGGAGACGAACCGACGCGGTTCGACGCGCGGCACTTGTACCAGCCGCTGTCGTCTTTGTCCACGCTCGAGATCAACAACGTGCCGTCAGCCATCACCTGACCTCTGACCTTTTACACACAAAAAACACGGCAGTTTCATCATCATCATTTTATTGCATAAATGATACCAGCAAAAACAATAACATAGCATAACAAGAAATCTGAGCTAATGTTTATGAGGCGCGCGAAAGCTTATAGCAGTTTCTATTCGCAAGTTGTCTTGATCTATATCCATTCATTTCACAATTCACTCTTAAAGTGAGCGCTGCAGCCCAAAATCACAAAAAATTACTAAAAACCTTTATCTTAAAGTTTAAGGTAGTTCAAAGTCATCGTTGTTGATACCGCTAAAAGTTTGTCGTTAGTGCTTGTTATGATAAGCAGCACGTCTGTGCCTATTTGCAACCGTTTTCACGCTAATCGAGCCAATAGCGGAAAAAATAACCATCTTTCGGAATACCCTTCTTTGTCACAAACGTGTGCAGACCTTATTGAACGTAATCAAAATTTGGACTGCTAAAATCTACGTTTAACACTTAAAATTTCGTCAGGCTGTTTTGGTCTATTTCCAACCATCTTGGCGCAATTCACTCCTAAAATATGCGTGGCAGCCCAAAATCGCGAAAAATTCACCAAAACTCCCTATTTTGGAAGTTCAAGGTCGTTCAAGGTCATCGATGTTGACACCGCTAGTGATCAGAGTAAGGCCAGTGCATGGACCTGCATGAGGCCTGGAATCAGCTGTACGTCGACGTCGTTGCGGTACCAGCGGTAAGTTATGTTCTCCGGGTAGCCCTCAGCGCGACACTGCAAGCGCACACGGTTGCCCTCGGCCACAGTCGTGTTGCGCGGTGTCGTCACGAAATAGATGTTGCCTGCGCCACAGAACTGCCAGAGATATTCGCAAAAACATTTGCTCAAGGCTAAGTACTGCCCGCGGACATCATGCACACAAAACCCATCTGAGCTTAACCTAAGACTTATGACCTCAAAGTTTTTAATAGGGTTCTAGATGTTATCGACGTACATGATCATGCAAAATTTTATCAAGCTGAATGCAGCGATTTATGAGTTATTATGCTAACAGATATGCGAGGAAATTGAGGAAACTGGCAAAAAGAACAAGTTGAAAGACTTGTTTCAGACAGTCGATCGCTTAACGAAGAAAGCATGTCCAAAGTCAAAGTGATTTCGGCCCAAGACGGTGGCACACTGACAGAGAGCGCTGACATATTGGAAAGGTGGCGAGAGTATTGCGAGACCCTGTACACCAACACTGACAATGATACATATGACTTGGAACTTGGTCCAGCAGAGCCAGTTCCAACAGTAAAAGAGGTAAAAAGGCATTCGAATCCACAAAGAGCGGAAAAGCAGCAAGGCCAGATGGCATACCAATCGGGTTACTCAAGTTGGGAGAAGATTCTGTGGTTAAGGCAATGCTTCGGATCATTGTGAGCGTATGGCAAACAGGAAAGTGGCCAGACGATTGGACCCAGTCAACGTTTGTGCCACTCTACAAGAAAGGGGACCCTTCAGTATGCGCAAATTATCGAACGATATCTCTGACATCTCATACAAGCAAGATACTACCAAAGGTCATCCTCGGAAGGATCACATCCAAAACTGAACTCGAGGTAGCTGAGGAACAAACGGGTTTCAGGCCACAGAGAGGTACGCACAATCACCTTTGCAGCCTCAGAATCCTCACAGAAAAAGCTCGGTCCCGAAGGCAGCCGCTGTACATGTGTTTCGTAGACTTCAAAAAAGCCTTTGACAAAGTAAACCACTAGAAACTGTGGAAAGTGATAGTGGACATGGGATTTGCGAACATCTCGTCGCCCTCATACAAGCGCTATACGAAATCCAAAGTTCCAATGTTCGTATTCATGGCGAGACAAGTGGTTGGTTCCAAGCCAAGCAAGGAATGAGGCAGGGGTGGCCGAGTTGTTGATGCGTAAAGCACTTGACGGATACGGAAGGTTCAAGATTGGCGGGAGGTGTATCACTAATCTTCGATACGCAGATGACATTGTGCTAATCGCCAGCACAGAAGACGAGTTACAAGACATTGTCAACCGCTTGCATGAAGCGGCTACTGAACTGGGCATGAAGATAAATGGCAAGAAGACTGAAGTAATGAAAGTTTGCGATGATCCGAAACCAATAACTGTAACGGTAGCTAGATGCACTCTGAGTGAAACCAAATCGTTCAAGTATCTTGGAGCTATGTTCAATTCTAAAGCGTCGTGTGACGAGGAGGTCAAGTCGAAACTGGCAATCGCGAGACAGAAACTGAGCGAGTTAGTTCCAATTTGGAAGTCACGTACAGTGAGTAATAAACTAAAAGCTCGACTCATCAAAGCACTGGTCTGGCCTATCGTCACTTGCGGCTCGGAGGCATGGACATTGAACAAAGAATTATGCGAGAATGTAGAGGCGTTTGAGATGCAATGCTATAGCCGTGCTATGCGCATCTCTTACGTTGAACATGTGACGAACGAGGAGGTTTTACGAAGGGTAGGCCAAGACAGGAGCCTGTTGGGACAAGTGAAATCACGCAAACTGAAATACTTCGGTCATACAACGAGACACGAGAGTTTAGAGAAAGACATCATGCTGGGCATCATGCCCGGAAAACGTCGGCAAGGTGGTCAGAAAAAACAGTGGATTGATGATATCGTTCACTGGGGCGAAAGAAGCCTAGTCGAAATGGTAAGACAGGCGGAGAACAGAAAAGGTTACCGGTGCACTGCTTAGTTCACGAAGCCGCCTACGCTCGTACATCGGGCACGACAAGCTGATGATGTTAACAGAAACAAATTCCAGTGGAAAACGATACTGTCCTCTGTCAAAATCAAAATCGCAAACTTTGGTAATGCCAACAGAAATGACACAATAAATCCAGAGTCTATATACGACGCACAGAGCAGACTGACAACAGTGTATTTAAACTGCACAAAACAGGACATGGTCAAATTTGAAAAAAAAACTTCAGATTGATGGCGCATTTAAGGAACGGTAACATAGAAGGTTTGGGAGCTTCGTCCGCTAGAAGCTAAAGCTTTTTTTGCCAACCGATACATAAATTTTGGAGTTTTAACAAGCAAAAGTGTACAGGATGTTGACACCAAAAACGCCAAAGCAGGTTGGCTCCGCAATTAAACAAATGATTAATTGTGGTCGTTACAATTATCATTGCTATATTCGTTATTTCTCAGTAAATGTTTTACTTTATCTCACAGTAGCCAGAAGTAGTTAAAAGTAAAAACTCACCAGATGCAACCCATCCGTCACCTAAAATATCAAAATACACGAATGTTAAACAGTTATTGCTGCGTCAAAATTAATTAGTAACAATGAAGTAGATTGCCTAAACCCACTAAATAAATAAAGACTATGCGTCAACTTACTAAACAATATAAATTTTAAGGCGTTAAATAACGATAGTGATAGCAAAAGACAATACAGCTACTGTCCGGCTTATTATACTAGTAAAACTATAGCTCAAAGGTGACACAAACAACGCCAAAAATCATTACTATGCAAGTAATAAGTTAATGACTGACCCTTCAAATCTTACAAAAACACTAACTAACGCTTCATAAAGCATTTTAATAATGGTTGTCTTTATTCACAAACGTGCACTATTAAGCCAGCAACCAGCATCATGATCATGCAAAGAGAAACGTATACAGCCTAACGCAAAACAAGAAAGAAAGTGTTATGAGAAAGTGCTTACAATTATTGATCAATGCGAGACTCTGATAATAAATCGTTCTATAGGCATCACAGTAGTTAACACACACATGGTACCGTTTTCACAACTTTCAGCAGCACTGTTGTGCGTCATAAAGCAAACAAGAAATTTAAGCTAATGCTCACGAGACGCGCAAACTGTCAGTATCTCCAGCCATTTCGTCGCGACTTTAACGGGGGTACCGCTCTTTGATGCCCTCGTGCGCAGGTTTCCTTGAACCTAGAAAATCGAGACTTGGACTATCAAAATCTGCGTTTAATGCTAAAAATTTCACATGCAGCTGGTCGATGTCTATCTCAATTGGTTTCGGCGCAATTCGCTATCGAAATGTATCTTGCAGCCCGAAGTCGCCAAAAAATCCATAAAACCCCTATTTTAGCGTTTATGGTCATCCAAGGTCGTTGAATTCGGTAACAATCGAGAGTGTACGACTTCCTATTAGTGATTAATAGTAACCTAGGCCCTATCTCGCACCGTTATTGAGATAGAGCGACTTATTGGCTAAAAATCGCAATTTTTTCCCACCGCTCTCATTTAGCGCCCCCGTTTGGGGTAACCCTCTTTGAATTTATGGAAGAACTTTACGGTTGCTGAAACTAGAGTCTTCCAGGCGGCAGACGATGAAAACTTGATGATCCTAGCTTGCACCATTTTTGACTGATCCACTCGTGTGACAGACAGACGGACAGACAGAATTGTGATGGCTAAGACGTGCTGAAAGCAGTAGCTGCTTTCGCGCGCAAAAACAGTGTAGTCTCTGCGATCTGAGCGTGGTATGATACAGCACTGTCTGGAATAGTATTAGCTCGTATTGCGTACTTGCTTAACCACTTCAGCGATGCAGTATCTAGTATAAAACTGCGAGAATAAGTGCAAACATCGTACCTTGCACGACGAGTTTGACGAGGTGCGATGCGGTGCCGGCGATGTTCTTGAACGCGCAAGAATACACTCCGGCGTCGGACCGCTCGACGCCGCGCAGCACCACGTGATTTCCCGCCACTGTCACGTGACCGGAAGATGCGAGTTGGCGCCCGTCCTTGTACCAGGTGAGAGTGGCGGCGGGCGTCGCCGTCGCCTCGCAGAATATGTCGACGTCGTCGCCCTCATTGCGCACGACCACATCCGGCGACACGTTGACCAGCACCGGCGGCGCTGTACAACACACCGTCAACAACCGATATCATCATTACACCGCGGCATAGCATTTAAACCACACCCAGCTGGCTCTGGTGCCGTTTTCACAATTTTCGGCTGCATTCGTGCGTCTTAAAGCAAACGACGGTGTAGTCCATGCCATCTGAGCGTGGTTTATGTATACTACCGCACTGTCTGGCGTGGTATAAGCTCGTACCGCGTACTCGCTTACCCACTCCAGCAATGCGGTACGAGTATCTAGTATACACTGTCGTTTGCTTTATGACGTACATGCATGACTGCAGTCGAAAGTTACGAAAACAGTACCACGTGCGAGTTGAGTCTGGGTGCATAAATTCGTTTAGGCCTAGGCCTAAACGTTAGGCCTACCACTCCAGACAGTGATTTAATACAAAGAAACATAACGTTATGTCAAAAACATAATGCGTTATAAATTACACAAATGAAGTGCGTAAGAAAACACCAGTTTTCCATTGTTGATCAATTAGCTATACTGAAGCCGTGCTAACATAACTCCATATTGTAATCACGCAGCTGTAGTTATGTGAAGCCGTCATTTTCACATACTGGGAATGTGCTGCTGCTGCTGCATCTAAGGCTCGATCCAGATCCATTTGCTACACTACACGTTTGGCTTTCATCGAGAGTCGACCAATTAATCGTTTAACAGCGGCGCTTGCTCGCTCAAGTATGTATGAACGTGGTGCAGTTAACAAGCACTCGATGGGACACGTGAGAATTGATCGGCTTCGGCACTGATGAGCAATTAGAGCCGCAGCGGTCAATATTTTTCAAACGCTGCACTGCAGCAGTGCACGCCATCGCATCAGATCTCCGCATCCGGTGCAATCAGCCGCCGCAGCCGCAGCCGAGCATCAGCGGTGCCGGGCGACGACGACGACGATCACGATGACGACGGATGCGTCTAGTCGCAACACAATATGCGGTGGAATCGAGGCGACCGATGCACGTGTTGTCTATCAGAAACACGATCACTCTCGTCGTAAGTCGTAAGTCGTAAGTCGCGGCAGTCTTCCGTCAGTCGGCAGCGAGCAAACAACGAAAGGAAGCGTCTGCTGACGACTGCTCTCGCGCCAATCGATTTCAGCGTCGCAGTCACAATGGCCGTCAGATAATGGCGAGCATTACTAGACATCAGTAACGATATTTGGCCGCCAGCAGAACAGCTGTTGACAGCAGCTAACGTCCCTCGCAATCGCCATAACATTACAACGCTCGCTTGCAGAAACCAGTTCGATGCTAAAGCTACATCACGGCCGTTGCGCCAACGATTACGCATTTTATATTAATCGCGGGCTTCTGCGTACTACATTGCAACATTGTACTATGATCCATAACAAACTACATCGTTTTATTAACGCAACACACACGCTTCTCTATTGTCAATAAAATGTCATAACTTTTGGCCGAAGTAAGTCTACACCACAGGAATTTTGCAGTAAGACCGGTATATGTAGTTAAGTCATTTATTTGTATTTGTCAGCGCACTTGTCCAGCGAAATGTTTAATGTTTATTCACGTTTATCAACCTAGCATTTAACGTTGCAGAACGCACTTCAGACGGTGTTTTTGTTTTGACAAAAAAATCATTCGGATGAATAGATCATTACCGTCCAATGAAAAATACGCAGCTCGATCACGTAGCTTATTTCTCCGGGAAAAAAATTCGACACATGCCAATAAAATTCTAAACATAGTTTGCCCAGTCAATGAATTGCAAAGTAACGAACATTCTAAAAAAAGTAAAAGAAAAGGTAAAATCATTTAACTACGAAGCATCTCGAGTCTCGACGTTTCTTTACAAAACTCTGTACGCTTTACACTGGCAT
>Ga0209671_1005767_pt1 | contig 12582 bp, 4 predicted proteins | sample WorMetHERISLAND2_2_FD_187401 | JGI IMG/M metagenome (GOLD analysis project Ga0209671, IMG submission 187401) | Marine gutless worms symbiont microbial communities from Max Planck institute for Marine Microbiology, Germany - Olavius geniculatus... | ecosystem: Host-associated > Annelida >... | reverse complement strand
CCCCTTTTCCCTTTTCTCTCCTTTCGCCTTTTCCTTTTCCCTTCTCCCTTCCCTTAGAAGTAGGACCCCTTGAATCCAGCTAAAGGTTTGAGGAGCGCTGTCAGCTCCCTCAGCGTGGTCTAGGGCGAAGCCGCAGCCGAAATCAAATCTGGTGCATTTTAGCCTTAATATATAACATCTACTGGCAATGATTTTAATAACTTTCCTGATACACGAACTTTTTAATTAGCAGTTTGGCAGAGCATATAAAGTGTACTTATGTATAGGGGCTTAAGGGGGGAGGGTGCACGTCCTCCCCCTTTGGATCCGCCACTGTTATGCATCTCAATAAACAAATTCTATATAAATAACAACTGGCATAGGCCTATGTAATAAGACGGTTACAATCCGTCGCACAGCATCAAGCTCTGCATTATGCTCCTCGAATATGGAATTTTTAGTTGATTCAGCCGTGTTGTAACTTTCAAAACTTGACTAAGTCACAAAAGTTTAAAAAAATCTATCAATGAACAAACGAGATATCTCAGAAAACAAGAAGCCGAGTTGTCGCAAGGGTGGGCCGACCGTACCGCCTTTATTTGAAGGCCAGCATCTGACTTCCAGTCGCGGAAAGATGCGATTTCCCAGTGATTGCAGTCGCATTCATGCCATGATGGCGCTGCTATATCAAACGCTACAATCAACGCTAGAACACGATATGGCAATACGGTAAATTGGCGCACATGGGTGATGACTGCAGGCACAAACTGTGCATTCAAAATTGCGTCCAAACCGCTGCAGATAGAAACATGGTTTTTATTGACAGCTTACAAAAACTCGTCTTCGCCCTATCCAACGGTACCATCGCTCGTCAACCTCCTACGACGTATCGTTTAGCCACAATACCGCATAATTAGTATAGCAAGGTCATCTAAAGTCGATGGTTTTCGTGTCATCCTAAAAGGCTTATGCGACTTCCAATTAGTGATCAATAGCAACCTTGGCCATATCTCTCACCGCTTCTGAGATACGGCGACTTATCGATTAAAAACGCACATTTTTCTACCTCACCTTTGCGCAACCTCGAATATGAAAACGTTCCCTTTGCACCGGATCGCTGATATTTTGCATGCGAAGAGCCGTGACATGGGATAATTAATCGTGTAATAAGTGTTCCGGAAGAGACCTACCATTTGGCCACACAATACATGTGTTACAGACGATGACAGACTGACGACGAGAGACGTCACATCGTGCCAAAGACTTAACCTAATGGTCGGCCAAAACACTACGGACAGACGGACGGTCGGACAGACAAACAGACGAACGAAATTGAACTCTAAATGTTTCTGGCACCGCGAATAAAACGCAGAAAAAGGCGTAGAAAACTACAACCGGGATCACAAAGAAAGACAACAGAAGACATACAATAATGGTGTACAAAATCTGCCAACAAGTAATAAAATATTCGCTTTAAAATGAGGACGAACATCTGCAGGTCAGTACAAAACAGCAATCCAAAAAAATCTTACTTATTTACATACTTTATGGGTGTAGCAAATGAAAGCATAGGCCTATAGCGAGTGGAAATACGTGCAGGATCGGCGGTCTGATAGGCCTGTAGGTGCGGGGCGCTATCAGATAAAATGGACACAAATATGGCGTCGGAAAAAATCTAAGTACAGACGTACATGTATACAAATTCGACCAGATTAAAACACGTTGTAAAAACGAGCAACAATATCACCAAGACGCTTTACGTTAACAAATGACGCTTGCAGGTAAGACGCATGCTACAACGACGAGATTTATTTATAAATAAATAAGTTAACTAATAATACTTGACAGCATCAGGCTACATGTGCTCGGGATGAGTGAGCAGGCAGTCGACGAACTTGCTGACTGGAAGCTGCTGGGTGCAGATCTGATGCACTGCCGTGAACAGCGGAAATCTACACACGGATTAAAAGGTTAAAATTTTGTACGTAGCCTACAGCTCTTCATTAAAACCCATCTCAGAGCTACTGAACGTCACCTGCCGTATGGTTTCACACAGTTTTACCTGCCACCCGACACAAGTAAATGCGCCATGTTTTAACCCAAACCAGGCAGGCCAATACTCGACTTGCCTACCCTGGAGGGATGGTAGGCTGAGTTGACGCTGACGGTTGGTTATATGTGAAACTGGGGGTTCCAACACCATGTCTCCCTTTGTCGTATCGGGATCGGAACTATGAGGACTGAGGAATGCTACTTGGGACCGCAAAAGTGTCCATGTCAAAGGACATCTCATTCGGTTTGGAGGCAGGGCGCACAAGTGTGACAGACAGACAGACATCTGTCACATCGGCGTGCTAATGCTTTTAGTTGATGGAGAAAACACATCTAAACAAAGTGCACAACGTACACACAAATTAGTCACGAGAACCACACTTTGACAAATCAGCGTTACATACTTGTTTTCCATGCCTTTTTCTTTCAGAATGACGTTGATTTCCGCGGCAGTGGGCGGTCCTTGTAACTTCTGGCCATTCAGCAACTCCGCTTCCAGCTGCTCTATCGTCTAACAGCCAAATCATAGCTTGATTAAACGCGAAAAATTCACACAGTAAAGAAAAAGCTTAGAAATCTCGTAAATAGCTTAGAACAGAACTTTAATGTACCCTTGTTGTCATTTAGCGTTTCATCGAGAGCCAACAACTCATATTTATAAGAATTAGCAAATTATTTTCAGTAAAGTAGAACGAATTTTAACGCAACACAAACTATTCACAGCTAATAATTCCAAGTAGAAATTCGTAATTTAATTCAAGTTTTTTTATTTTATATAAAAATGGTCTAAGGATGGAAATTCCTGAGAAACTGACGACATTTTAGACTGCTGTCAAACTCAATGGTCAAAATCTCAAAAACGCTTTAGACTACTTAGCGAATGTAAGAAAGTAAGTAGGTATAGGAATGCATTATAGCGTGTCAACTGTAATAAACCTTAAACGCGCTCCACTGTGGTCGTAAAAAAGATGGAAAACTGTTTGAAACAGCGTCTAAAGCTAGACGGAAAGTTTGTCCTGGTTTCAAGATAATTTTGAACAATGTAAAAAATAAACGTTACCGCTATGACGCTAAGTCGTTTAAACTGTAGAACATGTTATTTTATGCCAACTTTATATTTTTCGTTATACGTTATTAATGCATAGAAATTGGCTGACAAATAGAAAGCAACCGAGTGAAAAAAAACACCTGAAGCAGAATACCTTTACGCCTGAGGTTGCGAAGGCGTGAGCAATGCGCCGATTGCGGCCGCTGTAGCACGTCGTTACGAGGTCGGCGATGCCACAACTCTCCAGAAACGTTTCCACTCTTGCACCTGTATCCAACAAAGTCACTATATACCATGATAAAAATATGATCAACTGGCAGCTGGCGTTTTGACTGATGGCCTAAAAAGCGGTACACATAAAAAACAGCACAAGGAAATGAACTGAGAAAAAAAATCCTAATTAACGAATCTTCTATATCTACGACATTATTTTGTTCGTCGTGCGGACATTTAGCAGCGACAGAAAATCGTTGCAAGAAATGCAGCGGCTGGTGAAAACGTCAATAACTTAACTGAAAAAAATTGTAATGTGATGAATTTATAAACTTTATTGCGTAGCGGACATCGTTTATAGTGCCATATTGTTTTGTTTTAACAATACTTTGTGCTACTGCAGCCTCACCGACTTGCCAGTACAATCATATTACACAAAGTGACTGGCGTCAAGGTCATTATTGAAAATTTTTGACCCGAAGTTCGTAATATGTTGCCCGAGATCAAAGATCGAGGGTAACATGTTACGAACTGAGGGGAAAAATTTTAATAATAATCGAGACACCAGTCTCTATTTGTTTTCTCAATGACTCAACGACTCTATGCAAAATTTGTTGTATTTTATGCTCTATTCGAAAAAAGTAAACAAGGTTGTCTGCTGATTCTGGTAGCCAGAATACATAAATTCGGCGTCGGCGTGGTCATAAACGTCTCGAATGTTAATGATGCGTGACCGGCGTCAGCGTGATGACGACGCCAAGCAAATAATGCCCTTTGTAAGGGCACTATTGTCAATAGTACCTCCATGGAGGGCACTATGTCATTACGTTGTTGCAGAGGAGGTGACTATAGCGTAATTGCGAACGTCACGTGAGGTATTTTGCGTTGAGATATAACAAATAGATTTAATTTGCTTTTTGACAGGCTCGGCCAAATAAACCGACTGCCTGACTGAATGACTTCAAACCAGCAGAATAAGTTGGCAATTTGTCACCTTGAAAAAACTGTCGGCAGAACGCCACCATTTCCATCAGTCCCAGACGTATGACAGCCGCCTTCGTGTTATCACCGAACTGCAGTCCGTCGACAAAACCGGCACCCATCGCCACTACGTTCTGCACAGACTATTATATATGAATGTAATGTTTTAGGCAACTGAATAGATTGGGTAGATTTAAATTTAGCAGGCCTACTGCTCCTTTATTTATTAATTGTTGCCCTTTAACACGTTACATTTTACATTTCATGCAGGACATGAAATTGCAAGACACAAAAGTAGCAGCTCAGAAGCACAGTAGAAGGAAAATTCGAAAAAATAAATTATGAATCACATTTCACAAAAAATCATAGTATATGACAGCGATACCTATTACGTACAAATAAACAACTGCGATTAATCAATGACCTTTAAAGCGCCACACAACTCCACGGTCTGGCCATCAGGAACAACAGTTATACGGAAATAAGACGCTTGAAATACATCTTTCAATACACTGCCCGTCTCCTTGTCGCTACAACCTGCGCACCAACAGAAAACGCTGCACATTCTGCTAATAAAAATGTAAATCAAACTGATCCACTTGTTGCTAGGCGTAGTTTAATGTACAGAATACAACAAATAAGTCTTACATTTGCATCAAACAAGAACACAACACAGAAGTAACGACAAACTCTTTGCTATCTTCCTTATACATTTCAAACTTTACATCCATTGTGTCTAAAAAGTCCTGAAAGTCCAAAGATTAATTTTGCCGCGTTTTATCCCTCCAACAGTTAATATGCATAAGCCTAAACAATGTGACAGAATCGTGCGTTACAAATGCATTGAACTCTGCTGCGATTCAGTGAAAAAAAACCGAACACATTTCACACTATTGACAATGAGACACTACCTTACGCATAATCAAGTTGCAAAACATTTTGAACACTGAGAAAAAATACGTTCGATGGAACAATTAAAGGTATTTGTCCCATTGCCAAACTATACTTGCTGCGTTTAATGTTTGTATAGTTATGTCTACTTAAGCCTAATATTTTTACAAAAAAAACTGTTGGTCTTCAACAGCTACTTCCGAATAGGTGGCCACTACTTGAGTCATGTGACATCATAGGTGACGTGATGACAGATAGACTGGCAATTTACGTTTTCGTACAAACAGTCAATTAGTTCGTAAACGTTACTGACGACTTAACACCGACCGATTGTCGCTTCGCAAAACTGCTGTTTGGCAACGTCTGATGCAATGTTTGCTCCCATTAAGACAGCGCAATCGACACCAAGACACGACTTGATTACTTCAGAGATCAGCTGCAAACGACCTTCCTCTACGTCAAGGCCCTTGCACACAGAACAAAATGTTGTATTATACGAGGGTTGATCAATAAGTAATGGAAATCAATGTGTTAGACTTAAATTTTTAGTCACAATCTATATACCTGTAAAAAGTACATTTTCTTCAAACACATATGGGTTTGTTACAGATGTGACGTCATTGTAATTTATGACGTCACAGCGAGTTAAATAGAAACGATTTGGAGTGTTAACGAAACAGCGTGGAATTAGGCTCGTTGTTGCACGACTCTGGTTTGCAGCCGAATTTAGCAATGTGGTGCCCTGAGGCATCCGATTTTCCGAAAGCTCTGCGCTGGCCGTAAATAAGAGCGCTAGAGCTAATTGTGACGTCGCGTCAAAATTTAACTTACTAGTTAAATTTTATCGAAAAGCTTATAACATCTGTGGTGTTGACGAAGAGATTAGCAACATTCTTGACTTGTTGCCCGAAGGCCCTCAATGTGCAGAAGCCCAAGAGCGAGCCCCGCGCGCCCTGCCATAAATCCAGTAATGCAGTCCAGACCACAAGTCAATGATTGCCCAACAAAATGTTGGCGACTCTGCCTTCATACAATAAAGATCATCCTGCACACATTAACGACCAAACCCCCAGTAACTATCATCGATTTCGAAATTTCTGAAATTTTATCTCTGTGATGTCCACTAGATACGATTCAATGTTGTTTGCACCGATGCGGCGAATCGTTTTTATATGACGGTCTATGACGTCATAAATTACCATGACGTCACATCTGTCGTGGAAAATGTACTTTTTACCAATATATAGACAGTGAAAAATAAGGTCTAATACCTCGATTCTCACTACTTATTGATCAACCCTCGTATGTCAACGACCGGGTCAGTCGATTATTGTCAGCCAATTTATCACTCAAATGTTACAAGCAGATTGTTATAAAAAACTGAAGATGGTTGGGCATGGCCCACGAAAGAAGTGATTGATGGCAAAACAAAAAAGCGGCAATCGTTCTAAACTGTAAAGCTCCAAAATTTCATAAATTAGTGCCAAATGCACAAAAATCAAAAATATCCAGGCAGCCTAATTTTACTATTAAATATTAAATTATAATCAGCCTTTAAAGCATTAGGCCTATATTTAACGTTACACTTTTGATTGTGAATAAGACATTTATTCAGAACTCTATAAATAGCGCAAAGTAGTTAATTAGACTCACTTTAATTAGCGATACGGCGATTGCAGTAGGTTTAATTTTACCCTTTAATACCCCGCACTGTCGACGAATAAACTGATGTGGTGAGACAAATATGATAATGTCAGCACCAGTAGCTGCCTCCACCAAGTCAGGCACAGCTACCTGAAACACAAAACGTTTTTTAACATTATAAACCTCTCTTTGTTTGTTCGTTAAGGCAAAAAATAGTGAACACTCTTATCAAAAAAGCCAATCAAGATACCTACTTATAGGAAACTTATAGCAACTCATCAAAGCTATGTGTCTGCTACGACAAAAATAATATTCGAACTTGAAAACTGACAGACAAATGACATGTATAGACTATATATGCGCGTCCAAGCCCAAGCATACATAGACGTATCTACACGGGGAGTCGGACAGAAGCGCACGTTCCACTAGATTTCTGCCAAGGGGGACTTATTATACAGGCCTAGAATTAATGTATCCACTTATATGGCAGCTATTCAGTTAAGTAGGCCTAGCATCCACACTATGAACGTTAATACGCACGTAGAGTTACTAGAGTATGAAAATTAGCTACGGACGGACAACGCTACGCAAGTGGTCGTATCCGTCCGTATACGAACGGACACGCGCGGACACACGCGTATATACAGGCCAGGCCTACTTACTTCACTTACTAAAATAGATGTCTACAAGGTGCGGCACAAAGTAGCCCAAAAGGTTTTTGCTGTTTTCTCAGCAACTGTTTAGCACTTTCATCTGAAATTTTACAGAAGTATTTACTAAATTGTTTTACGGCTAAGTGTTAAATAAAATTTGATTCCGTTGAAAAATGACGAAGTTATAGATTTTTTAAAACGACCGTCTGCAGATTTTTCAGCGTCAAAAAATGCTCAAGCTACAATACCAGTTCAATGACATCGTTGAAACAAATCAAACAACACAGTTAACTAATGATCAGATGCCAAAATTCTATTACCACTGTGAATGTTTAAAGCGTTCACCGACAGCTCCAAGCTCCAAGCCTTCGGTCGCTTAATTTAAGAAGTCTTTCACAGTCTTGTCGATCAGTCAATATGGTAGGTTGCCCCAGATAACCTGAAGCGATTCTTTGAGTTTGGCGATTGTTTTCAGCTTTGTTTTAAGCTTGCGGTAAGCCTCCAACATTGCACACCACACGTGATAGTCCACTGGGTTTGTATTCGGCGAATTTGGAGGCCATTGGTCTTTTGTGATAAAATCTGGACAGTTTGCCCGCAGCCAGTTCCGTGCGCTAGCGCTCTGTGTGTGCTGGGGCGCCGTCCTGCTGGAAGATAAATCCGGTGGACAGCCGGCGATTGCTTTAAAAGAACGATAATTTAATGGCAATTTATAAGCAGAATAAATTACTGTTTGTCAAAGCGTCACTGTGACGTTATCGCCAGTAATGTGATAACCGGTTTTTAAAAATTAAATAGCATTTTCAGCTTAAACATTTCTAATGCTGAAAAATCGGGAGGCGGTCATGTTCAGAAGTCTATAATTTCGTCGTTTTTTCAACAAAATCATATGGCAGTTAAATGTAAAACGTTTCTATAAATGAACGTGTAAAATCTCAAGCAAAATTCCAAGCGGTGGCTGAGAAAACGACGAAAAACTTTAGGAGGCCACTTTTTGCTGCATTCTGTAGAAGCAAGCATCTGCTGGATCGAGTACAGTGGCAAATTCTTAGGCCTACAGCTAGCATTTAGGAGTAAGGCTTGATAATTGAAATTACACTGGTTACTGCTGTAGGTTGTTAAAATTCTGCAATTTATGAAAAAACAAATCAATTCAGGAGTAATGAGATTACTAAAAAAGTTTACTTACAATATTTTCAGGAAGCATACAGCCGGGCAGGTATCTGACGTTTTCGTGCTGACTGTTGATGATTTCTGTCAGCTTCCGTCCCTCGACCATCTCCTCAAACACGTACATCGGCACTTCACGCACGAACTTATTAGGCCTTGCCAGCACATTGTAGCCGACGATCTTCGCTACGACAGAACCCCTGAAGATGAAAAGACGCCGACGCCGAAAATGAGTAAAATTATAATAAGCGTGTACGGATTTTAAGGCGCGTACAGAAGGGCGAGCCCACTGGTCATTGGTTAACGCGTACATGAGCGTAGTCACGTAGACCACCTACGCCGTTAGACTAGACTAGACCTAGGCCTACCGTAATGTATTACTACTTGCCCATTGACCAGTTCCTCAAAAACTAAACCATGTCGGTTCAGTTCAGTTACGTCGCTCTGTACGCGCCTTTAGGCCCTAAAGACAGCAGCATGCTGTTGCAATTGACATAGGCCCTATTGGCAGTTCTGTCTGTGGAACATTCCGACTCTATTTTTTAGCAGTGTCTACATTATAGGCCTATCATGTAGATTGTAGGCCTAGCAGTGTGAAAGAAACAAATGTTTGTTACGAAGATGACTGATGATTGGTGTCAAGCAAAAGCAGTAGAAAGCTAAAAAAGAAACATAACAAATCCGTACTACAGACTGCAGTTTAAAACCCAGCAGTGAAAGTGAAATGCAACGTTACAGTACCGTAGGCCTATATTCAGGGTATGTAGCTCACAACATCATAACTATCGAACGTTGTAGCCGCAGAGTAGAAGATATAGTTGCTATATACACACATAGGCCTATGCACATGAAAATATCTACGCAAGATCGCAACTAAAGAAATGCAACGTCCAAAATAATTCTTTAATAGGTCTAACGGCGTTGACAGATGCGGTGTAATATGCAAGAAAATACGAACCAATTTCCCGACCCAACCAGACACACTTTGCAGAGCGCCATCATCAGCAATCGCCTATAAGATATCCAAGGTTAGGCCAACCTGTAAGGTGCTATAAATAAGTCGTACACAGAAGCCTTGCGGGCGTTGCGGCGCCGAGTCCGACGGCAGCAAGGTGCAGTCAGCTGCTGCAGCCAGTAAGCCTAGTAGGTGGTTGCTAGGCTACTTGTTCCGTTAATAAGCTTACCTGGCCAGTCTCTATTGAATGACTGTTTTAGCTGGTTTTGAGCACGTTTGTATAACAAAGGTTTCGCTGATTATTTGTCTCGACGCTTAGATCAACGACGGTATTTAGTGCTCAGTCAGTTTTATAACTGTAGGCATACCTGTAGCTTAGAAATCATGATGGTAAATTGGTTAATTTCGTACAACAATCCTGCTAAAAATTAGCGTGGTATAGGCCCAGCACTAATTTTTAGGCGCGACAGCATGTAATGCTTCGCGCGTCTAAGCCATCGTCTAGACGTCTGTCTGTTTGTCCATCTGTCTCACCCTGGCACTGTATCAAAATAGCGACACTTATAGAGTCATGAAATCTTCACTGTGGGCTGCCCCAAGGACTCAAGTTTATTGTGACAAAATTTCGTGCCCCTGGGTGAGGGGATACCTTTCGAACGAGGGCGTCAGAGCCTCAGAGGGTACCCCCCTGAAAAGACGCTATTTTGCCGTTATTGGATCGTTCAGTGCAGATAGGTACAGACATGCTTACAAAATTACAAGCACGGGTGACGGGCTTTTACATCGATGACCTTGAACCCCCAAAAGAGGTTTTTTTGTGAATTTGTCGCGATTTCGGCCTCCGACACACATTTTAAGAGTGAATTGCACCGATATGGCTGGATAGACCTGGACACCCTGCGAAGAGGAACTGCTAAGACTGTCGCGCGTCTCATGAGCTTTGTTCAAATTACTTGTCATTTCTTTCTACCGATTTGTGCGGTAAAACGTTACAAAACAGATAGTCTAAGATAAATTAGAAAACATTAGCGGTAGATGCTTCAAACTGTTTTGACACTGCACCAGCGACAGGACTTAGCACACAACATTCAGAAGAGGTGCAGTGAGCGACGAAGCGTAGACGTCTTCCAAACACTTTTATCTGTTTTCATTTCATTTGCTTACTTTCTGGAAAATGTTCTCAACTTTCCTGTAGGCCTAATCACGCGCGACAGCACCTAGCTATAGCGTATTAGCTAGGCCTACAGTAATTTTGACCGTCTGCCCGTCCGTTTGTCCTGGTGTCACGTCCTGGTACCGATCCAAGACCAGGTGAAAGAGACTTCAGGTTTACACCATTATGATACCTGATAGAGTCTCTAGTATTTCGTGACAAAATGTTATGCCCTGGGTAAGGGGTTTCCCCTCGAACGAAGGCGTGAAAGATAGGCTAGGCACTCCATAAAAGGCGTTACTTTACCGCTATTGGTTCGTCTAGCATGAAAACGATTGCAGATAGGCACACACGTGCTCATTATCACAACAAGCAGTATATAGTGACAAGCTTTTTAGGGGTATCAAAATCAATGACCATGAAACCTTAAACCCCCAAAGATAGTTCTGTTTTGTCCTAAAACAATATAGGGCCTACCTATTTTAACAAGTAGGCCTAATTAAGTATTGTCTTGGCGTCTTTGCTATTTACTAGCGAGTCACACTCATTTCATTTTGTTTGCATTTTTTCCGACTGTAAAGTTACCTGGAACACGTGATCAAAAATGTTCTTTACCGTCCGTTTCTGTCACCAAGGTCTTTAATTAGTTACGACAAGATTATTAGATATTTCAGTTTTGTTCTTCTTTGTGTGCTTTCCTCTATGGCCTATACACATTTGTAATATATGTGTGTAGTTTGTATAGGAATTTCAGATAATTCTTCAACTAAATTACATTCGAAGCCTACTACAGCAAATGCTGCTCATAAGAAATTAGTTTGTTGACTCTGTCGCAGCCAGTTTTAATTTAAACCATTATCTAAAAAACAAACATCAAGTTACGAACAAAATCAACGTAAGTCATCATAAGGCTCATCAATCAACAACATCAGCTGGTTACAAAGTTCACAGGCCTACAGTCAACTAGCATTGGTGCAAAAAATGCCAAATTAGGCCTATGGTTAGTTAATTCATGATGCGAACTAGTCATCGAACTGCTTTTGTGCATTACGGTGACGTTTGATATCTATATGAAATGCTCTTATACGCGCATTTGCGTCCTTGCTACAAAGTCCACCCAGGATCAAGTATACTTGCCTATCGATCGTAGTTGGCAATCTATTGCTAGTTCCTACGGTTATATTCTGTCCCAATTTTGCAGCTAGACGTCATAACCGCCAAGCTTTATACTGAACCGCCGCCAGCAGAAAAATTTTAATCTAGCTGAGTAGCCAGAAATAATTTCAGTTAGCAAGATAATAATTTTAACAAATTAGCTCAATGATCTATGATAAATACTTGAACACTGTGGTGCATTGGGAATTACGATACCTGTAACTTACTTTCTACACTCAAACTGTCATCAAAAATACTGTGTTAAAAAATAAAAATGCTACCGTCCAACACTGGAATAAAATGGGTGACGTTAAAGGGCAGTCTTATTAGTCGGAGACAGACCTGTGGCCCTGTGCACTATATCATGTCTCAATAAAAAAAACAAGAAATTTGAGCTAATGCTCACAAGACGCGCGAAAGCCTATAGCAGTTCCAGTTCAGTAGTTTAGCTGAGGGGTGTTCACGCTAAATTAACATACAAATACCAAATTCTCTATCTGGATCGCGTAACGATAGTTCTGTGGCGCCACCTTGCAAATGATATAGACTTGTGACGCAGCCCAAAATCGCCTAAAAATCCATAAAACCCCCAATTTTGGCGTTCAACGTCATTCAAGATCACTGAATTCGGCGCCAATCGAGAGCCAGTGTACGACTTCCTATTAATGATTAATAGTAACCTAGGCCC
>Ga0209671_1005764_pt1 | contig 12586 bp, 7 predicted proteins | sample WorMetHERISLAND2_2_FD_187401 | JGI IMG/M metagenome (GOLD analysis project Ga0209671, IMG submission 187401) | Marine gutless worms symbiont microbial communities from Max Planck institute for Marine Microbiology, Germany - Olavius geniculatus... | ecosystem: Host-associated > Annelida >... | reverse complement strand
CCCCTTTTCTTCCCACTTTCCTTTGCCATCCTTTATCCCCTTTTATTTTACTATATTGATATTTCCCTTATTCCCTGTCCTTTTTCTCTCCTGCCCTTCCGGGCCTTCCCGTTTTTATCTTCCTACCTCGTTCTCTCCCCTTCCCGGGGCCCACACCCTTAGTCCATCATGTTTGTAGGAGTATACCTCCGGGGTACTGGGCGCAGCAGGCGACGTAGCAGCTTCACCACCGATAACCCGTCCAGACACATGATCAGTGATCACCAATTCCTCACCGGATACTCCCCAACAGGCGCCAGCGCCGACGTCGACACAAAGTGGAAAACTGCTAGTAGCTACCGAGTACAACTAGTACAGCTATAGTGCTTGCAGAGAGAGAGAGCAGATTATCATTTGCTAGTGACATATACTAGCTGCCGGACTAATACAACTTCTACGCCGACGACGACGAAGACAGCGACAAGCAGACAGCGGCATTGTTGATGTTCAGCCGACCACGACCACCGCTGTGATTGATCATTGAGGAAAGTCAGCGCCGGCGCTTTCAGACCGCCACTCTAATCCTCTCTGAATACGGCTACTGTACGCCGACAGCACTACGCGTACTGTGCCTGCCCGGCGGCGGCCCGGCATCCCGCATGCCGACGGTACGGCAGGAAAGCGGCGCTGCTGCACACCACTAGCCACACCACGGAGGCAGGGGCCGGAGCCGCCGGCACGCAAACGCTCGGCCACCGGCAAGGCATCCGCTCCGGCCAGGTCCGCCAGCATGCCCGGGAGAGTAGCAGCAAGCGGTACAGTTTATCATGTGATAAGTACTGTAGGCCTACGCGCTATCGTTCATTTAACACTCTACACGACAGATGACCAACACCACCGGCGGGTGGCCCACGCATGATCCAACAGCGTGCATGGGGGTCAAACTTCCGCTACCAACTCCCTGAGTGCAAGAAAGGCTGCTAGGGGGGGGAGTCGCCAGACACATCTTGGATCATTTTTCGAAGTAAAAATACACTTCATCGCATAAAGCACACACAAAACAGCAGACAGACGGACACAGCTTTATACAGGATGCGCCAAAAAAACACAGTTTCCTGGTCTCCTAGTAAAAAAGACTCTTGTATACAGTGTTTGAATTATGAAAAATTAGCTGGGGGTTGAATTTTTCGACGATCGGAGACCAACCAAAATTGTGATGTAAATCGTATATATATATATATATAGTGTATAGCTGTCCCCCCAGTACATAATTTAACAGTGTGTTAGGGGGGGTTGAAAAAACAGTTGGGGGTTCAACCCCTCAACCTCCCCCAACAATTCAAACACTGCCTGTATATCAGCAATGGCAAAACAAAATTAAACCAAAGAATACGGTGCTATAACTTTTGAAATAAAAAAAAATCTCAAAGGGGAGGTTTAAGCCCCCAGCTCCTCCCATTGGTGTGCTTATGATCAAAGTTACTGTTTTGCCGGCTTTATCATGATATCTTACGTCGTGCAAAAATACCCACATGTGAAGAGGTGGGAGAGGCTGTCAAACAGGGAAGCCAGGTGACCAGGTCGTGACTAACAGTAATAGATAATAAATAAATAAACTAATAAATACAGCAGTAACAGAGTTACAACGTACATTGTTATAAACGAACTAACTAGCTGGAGTAACCACTGGTGCTCGTCTTAATTACCAACTAGAAATATGTTCAAGCTATATAGTCTAGCAGCTGCGTTTCTTTTGCGGGAGCCGAGTTATAGTCAATTTTGTCCCAAAATTCGTTGCCATGGCAACGAGGGTCGGCAGGGGAGAACACAACATCGGATAGTGCGAGCCCGAAAATAGGGGAATAGGTGCAAACAGGGAGCAATTATTTTTCATGGGGCGGAGTTAATTTTTGTTCCAAAAATTCGTTGCCACGGCAACACGGGTCGGCAGAAGAGAAATTTAAATGACACCGTCATATAGCCCGGGTCAGAAAATAGGGGGTAGGTGCAAACAGCGCGCAATTATCTTTTACAGGGACCGAGTTATACCGCTTTGAAGTCCCCATAAGCCGTAATGCAAATTTTTAAAAATTGGGGTAAAATAGGGGAAGAAGTTATCAGATTTTTTTTATCCCAAACAAACTTGATCTTACTTTTCGGGCCCCGAATCACTGTGCAAAATGTCATCAAAATCGAATCAAAATTGCGGCCGTAAGAGTGTTTACAGACTGACTGACAGAATGACAGACAGAATGACAGACAGACGCTGTCCGGTACTATGCTATAGCAATGGGAAAGATAATTAAGGCGTGGTCATGTGTGACCAACGACATATGGATGCAGCCCGGGGGAAGAAGCGGGAATAGCAGCACAGTAAATGGCATTAATGAAGCGTGAAGTCGTGGGTGAAGTAGTGACATCTAGCGTATGACAAATAATTGCTAAAATAACTTTCTACAACCAGGGATGTATACATGATCCAAATCTCAAGAGCAAGACCAAGAACTCAAGACCTGGTGAAGACCAAACTGAACAAAACCAAAACAGCCGTTTTTCGGTCTCAAGACTCCAGAAAAAAAACCAGACCATGGTCTTAGCTCTTAAGACTATATCAGTGCCAAGGACCAAGGACGGAAAACAGTCAAGAAAACTTCAAACTAAAAACCGCCTGTTACACAGTAATCACCATAAATTCCAGCTGCTCACGCAAGCACTTCAGATTTAGCCACGAATGGCACGCAAAAAGAATTTTATTTGCCGGTACTCGATACTCACTTAAATCAGTCTTCTTACTTCCTGAAACCTTCTATATGATATCCCTAGTGCCCATGTTGCCATACTCCAGCCATTAAACCTGTCCCTCAATGCTGCATCGCTATAAAGCTAACAGCTACTATGTAGACAGCAGCCCAGCGACAGCCCTGAGCCCTAACGGTGACTGAATGACGCACTGAAAGTGACACACATTGAAAGTGGCGAGTGGACTGCTCAGCGAACGTGATATTGCATGACCCAAACAACACAGGCACTGTAGTGCTATTCAACTGCCAACAGTCACGCCCTTCACAGCACGTTCCGGGCAGCCAAGGAATTTCATTCAACAACAGTAATACATACATACTAGAGGTGGGCGATTTGGCTGATAACAAATTCGATTTGAAAGAATTTTGATATGACTCACTGGCTGTGGCAAGAGGGCAAATGGTGATGGGGGCAGTTACGAACCGTAAATTTTTAACTGTCAAAAAATTGTCAAAGATTTTCTCGACGGAAAATGTTGGTTTTAAAATGCCAAATTTGGGGCTGAAAAACTCCATTTTCGGAAAACTTTAGCGGAAAAATTAAATTATGAGCATCCATAATATTATCTGTTGAAAATTTGCGACTTCTGTCGAAATTCTGTCGAAAATTTGCAGTGTCTGTGGAAAAATTGCAACTCCTGGCCCTGCCTATTTTTTGACCACGACGCTGCTGTTCGCTGGTGATTCATAAACTTTGAGTTGCAATTTGGACGTGTACTATCATACTATCACACTACCGCACCATCGTCGGTAGATCAACCCCATTCAATCCGGAAGAACTAACTGAAACTCGTAAGTAAAACAAATCTCATCAAGGAAGAGAAAGTTACCAGTAACTTAATGTTGCTAAACGAAAGTTGTGCACGCAGTTAGCACAATCAAAGCGCAGAAACACGAGTTTGTCAACAAAACTTGACTTTAATATTAATTTTGGGAAATTGGTGATTCGAATCGAAATAAGCTTGAGTTCGATTCGCTCTGCCGAATCGATTCGAATCGATTATTCCCAGCTCTAACATGTACCCCGTTTATACCAGGTAGCATACATGAAGCACATATGAAGCAGAGGTCATGCACTCCTAGAGCTGGCTTGATAAGGAAGCTAGCTCTACGTGTGCTTCATGTATGCTTCCTCCTGTAAACAGAGTATAACTGTGAATAGGCTGAGATCTGATTGCAGATCAGCTGCTCAGCTGAGCCCCACACCTTATCCAAGTAGTGAATGGCAACCAAACTATGGACACCAAGTGCAAGTTCGGTTGGGTTGATAAATATGAACACGAATATCGAATCAGTAATATTTCATAATCATAACTAACTGTCTGCAGTGGCTAAAGTGATGGGGACTAGCCTGGGGGTTCAGCATCCCTGCATTGTTCTCGTCGATTTATTACCCTGCATCAGCATGTACAAGATAAGGCAATAAAAACGTGGCACTTTTCTTTTGTCCATATCTTTGCGAATTATACACCAATTTTCAAAATGTTTTCACTGGCACACTCGGCAGACAATTTGCAATAATGTGATTATTAGATTTCCCACCACACCATAAATGTGTCTCTATACTACGTTGTGAAATATAAATAAAATATGAATGTATAACGACAATAACAAACAAACATTTTGGCAAAATTTAAAAAAACACTTCAGATCAGCATTGCGGTGAATGATCCATATGACACTAGACTGTGTGGGTCTAACACAATCTAGTGCCATACGGATCATTCACCTCAATGTTGGTCTGAAGTGTTTTTTCATTTACCTAAATGTTTGTTATTAACGTTAATTTTTATTTACATTTATATTTCACAAGGTAGTGTAGAGACGCATTTATGGTGTGGTGAGATATATATTAATCACATTATCGCAAACTGACCGCAGAGTGTGTCAGTGAAAAAATTTTGAAAATCGGTCAATAACTGGCAAAAATATGGACAAAAAAGTGCCACGTTTTTTAATGGCCCACGCTGTAGTACGGTACTTATGCCACGATGACTGATAAGACAATTAATCTACAGCTAGAGCCCCTCATTGTCAAGTACCACTATATGACTCTAACCACTGGCTATCTGTAAGAGCAAACTGTCCGCTGGCATATACCTGGGCAATGACGTTGTCATGGCAACCTGAGGTGCGTCAGATACAGCAGCAACTGAGCATGAGGCTGTAGGTGATAACGATGATGATGGAACATGATTCATCGACTGACTGGCTACTGCTGTTGCTGCAGCTGGTCCAGTGACGTCATCACTACTCCTTAATCTGCACAAAATCAAAAGCCCGCACGGTGCCTGTTTATATCCTAGCTTTGGATACAATACTCAATGCGCCTACCCACAAAAGAGGTATGGCTGCCTCGACAGGCTTAATTGACCTGGGCGGCTGGTTACATACTGATATGGTGGTTTAACGGTCTGCCAGCGGTCACCCATCTAAGTACTAACCGAGCTCAGTGTTGATTAACTTCGTTGCAACGATCAAGAACGTCAGAGACCAAGCCAAACCATCACCGAAGTATACATAATACTTTCGGTGAGTGCAATGACGCATGAAGTGATGGTTCTTAAGTCAATAATACACGTAGTTTGTTGTTTAGTCTAACGTCGCAGACAAGTAGAAGAACTTACTTGTCTATAAAGTAACAATCTCTGTATCTTTGCAGTATCTCAGAGCCAGCAATGCATATACTCTCTGTACATACCTTCAGACGCCATATCAAACATTTCTACTTCTCATCTTACTACCACACCAGAGCGTTTGAGATTTTGTTTGCAGCTAATGCGCTACATGCGATAAAATTTCCCGTATCTTACCTACTCACTCACTCGCTTACTTACAGTTAGGTAAATATACAGTGTATTGTAGCATCGCCAACCTTGAGAGAGCGGAATTTTCAGAGCAACTCTGAGGTAGTTGGTCGCCAGCGCCAGCTGACGCCGCATCCATGACTGCAATGGTGGTGGACGACTGGTGGTGGTTCGTCGTGGACGAAGATCCGCCAAAGAAATCTCGGTTGCCATATGCAGACCGGAGCGGTGCATGACGCTCATTAGTTGACCGGTAGTTCACCAACAGTTTGACGGACTTGTCGGCCGCTGGTGCTCGACCGTGCCTGAGAGCAGCCGCAGCTGGTCCCCTGCTCTGTCCACCGTTCACTACCTGCAACCAAATAAGCAAGCAAAGTAAGTAAGTAAGTACGTGAGAAACATGGTCAATGGTCGATCACAGCATCCAAATGAATGCATGAGTATGAACTGTACGAATTAAGAGGGAGTGGCAAAAAATGTGCCACGTTACATCAGAGTAGAGCAAAGCTGGATTGACAAAAAATCGCAAAATTCTTGCTGAGCCTTGCAGCGGCGATTTCTGTTTCCTTAGCGCCCTCAGCCACATACGTGCACCAGTTTACATTACAATGCGAGACCATGCAAGTGCATCGCGCGGTGTGCCTGTTTGGTGTTTACGTCGCAGTTTTCGCTAGTACTCATTGTGACTACCGGCGGGAGGGACGGCCAGGCTGAGTTGATATAGCGAAACAGTGGATGCAGCTGTGGCGCACCGGGTGATCGGAGGCTTGATGTTGTGTAGCCAGGCCGCCATTCGACGACGCCGACGACGAGGCCGCTATCCTGCCAACAGCCGGCTGCCTCCGAGCACCCTTCTGAGCGCATGGACCGCCTCGAGGCTGCTGTTTGCCAGGGCGTGCGTCGTTGACTGGTCGTCTGTTGGCCGGTGCGGTGACGCCGGGTCCAGAAGCATGGCTGCTGCTGGATACAGTTTTCGTGGCATCAATGACGCCGTTCATCAAGCGTAGACCACCGTCGCCGCCGCCGTTGAGCGTGCCCCCGGCGGCGGTCGAGACGGGGGGAGACCGGGTGGACCCCGCAGCACCGCGGCTGTGCTTGGCTTGAGGCGGCCTGAAGCCGAAGCCGTGGCGGGGAGCGGCCGGGTGTGGTACCGGCCGCCCGTGGTCAGCTGCGGCAGAGGACGTGTGACTGGAAGACGTGGTGGTCGTCGTCGTCAGGTTGTCACTGTTGGACCTGCAGCTCGCCTCCTCCATCAAACAACACCTCACTGACCATGCAGACTATACGCCACGACCGACCGTCTGGCACGACGGACAACTGACAGTAGCCTGGGTCGCCGGCTCGCTATATGACCAGATCAAATGTGTTGTCCGCAGTCTAGCTGAGCGCCGGTGAACCGAGCGCATGTGCATACAGTCGTGTGTTTTACGACTGATTCAACCGTTTGTTCGTCCTGCCGTTCTACACGCTTCCTGTCACACCATCCCACAACCAACCGTCTCAGCCAACAGTGCAGGGCAGAAGGGGGGAAGGAAATTGCTCCAATTCAATTTTTGGTCCGTTGGAAAATTTTCTTCTCGTCGAAAAAATTTCTTCCGAAAAACAAAATTTGGGAATAAAAATCCCCCATTTTGGATAATTAGTGGCGGAATAAAATTTCTAAACACCCACAATCTCGTATGTCGGAAATTTGCAGTCATATGTCCGAAATTGTAACTTCCCGACCCCTGTGCTTTTCTTAACCCACGACGCCACTACAGACCAATGCTATTTTTATCCTAATTGTAATAAACGTGTGTAATAAATGTTCACAAACATTCTTATAAGCATGCACGTTTAACTTTCTCAAACAGTTTTATTCTAATAAACGCTGCATGCTCAGTATCAAATTGGTGCTTTAAAATAATACTCAGCCTAGAAGAAGTAAAATGCCGCAAATAACATGACTTTAGACTATTACCTTTACTTACTTCAACTATAATATCATCCCCATCACACGGAATATTTGGGTGAGCAATATTTGATAAATGCAAAAGAACTGTATCGGCAAGCAATGAATTTTGTCAATGCATTGAGTAAAGAAAGATTATCATTTTTTTCACGTTTACTACGTTGACGAATGCTGCACCAGTACTCTATGAAGCTGACAACTAAAGCTTACAATATTTCAAAGCTGTGAATTGCACCATTCACACATAAACACCCAACCCCCATTGCAGGTAATAGAATAGATTCTTCAGTTAAGTTATGCATACCACAACTGCCTGCAATAATGATAAAACGCCTGTGAGGTGGCCGCCACCAAGCCACAACAAAGTTGTGACATAACATGGGGACTATCATATCTGTTGAGCAGTGACAACTTGGTAATGGGCGGCTTCCATATTCTTAACACAGCAGCAATGTCCAACAGCTAATGGGGAGAGAAATGATCCATAAATGAATGCTGCTCAGACCAAAAAAAAACTATGCAGTAAATGATAAGAATTTTCTCTATGCCACCACTAAGCACTGCCTGTAGGCTGCAAAACAGCAAATAGCCACCATCAATCAAAGTTTTCCGAAGCTGCTCTCTCTCTCATTCCCAGTCGGGGGAGGGGGGACACCACCCCCAATTTGCTGGAAAAAGCACCAGAGGCCTCAAGGATACTTGTCCCTTTGTGGTCCCACCATACGTCCCTCCTGGCCCGGCCGGGCTGCTGCATCTATATTCTCAACGTCCTAAATGCAGCTGCAAAAATGAGGTCCTTTCCACTGGTGTATACACTATCATAAACTGCACTACCTACTGCCAACTGGCATCACCCACAAACCATACTCTATGTATTTACAGAATACAGTATAGACAAAATTTCAACTTCTGCTACAGTCCTCTACATAACACTACAGTATCTATTAAAAACTTATACAGATACTGCACAGAGCCCAAGTGGTGCTGCTAAATGTCTCCTGGGATCTTTTTTATTGCATATCTGTTCCTAAGACAAATCAGCTATCATAGCCACGTATTTCCAATGATTTGGTACTTAGTTGACGTTGAACGGTATGTGCTTAGCATTAACAGCTGCATTTATCAGACTGCTTTGAAGCTTCAGTTATTATGCCCTGTCTCTCCATTTGTCACTATTTTTAACATCAATTTGATAAAGAGTAAATGTCTGTGACATTCAATCACCAATATCTAAGACTAAGTGTCATTATCATGCAGATCATAACTGGACATGAACAATCTAAACATCATCAGTACTTCCCTAAACACAATTATCTAATCAGTCCACCCGGAAACGTTAGTTTTCGGAGCGGACTTATGTTTTACTGCGAATGTTTTATTTATTTATTTGTTCACCACAGTATCTCTGAGTTCCATCAGCTGATTGGCACGAAATTTTGCTCCGTGGTCTGTAGTAGACAGAATTTTGAAAATTAAGTCCAAAATTTCAAGAGGCCCACCCCCCCCCAAAAAAAATTTTAGGGGCCAAAAACATGCAAAATTTGGCCCAATTTCAGATGTCTTCAAACTTTGGATAAAAATATTCAAAATCAGACAAGTTCTCCATTGACCGCAATTCCTCCCACATTCGGCAAAAAAGGGAAGTTCGAGCATGACTTTGCTATGTGGGGAATACCCCCTGAATTTTCCCCAAATCGAACTTACGACGTCGAGCGAACTCAAGTTGAGCTCTGCCCCAAATTTCTGGTTCTGTATAGATTAGAATGAACTGTGGTTGAGTGTGTGAACCACATATGTTTTTCCATACTACTTATGCATGGCCAGTTTTTTGGCCTATGTTACTGGCTATTATCCATTCGCAAGTGAAAGTTGATGGGGAAGATGAAAAAATCACAGCACAGCAGAAATCATGCTAAGTAATTGCAGACTCTCCATCTTTTGAAACAGCTGCAAACTGCAGTTCAACTTGTAAGTTCTAGTTAGGGTTGTGATTAGAGATGCAATTACGGTTAGATTTAGGGCTGCAGACAAAATACAGTGAAATTTCCACCTAATTCTCTGAACAAAAATTAGCACTACCAGGTATTGACAGAGGTAATCTAAGCATCTAAACCGGTACAAATGTGGGTGGCACCATGGTTACTAGATATCTATCTAGTTATCTCAATATGTATACAGTTATCTATTAACCATGGATGCCACTAAATACCAAATACTAGTAGTTTTCGGTAAACCTAAAGAGCGACAACAGAATAAATAGTAAATACCGAAAACTACCGAAAACTCTAACCCTAATCTAACCAAAAACAATCAAAGTTTTGGGTAGTTTTTGATATTCAGTGATATCATACAAATACAGCAGATAATGTATTTTGCGATGCATAAATGAAACAATTGAGTGGAGATCCCTAAGAATATGGCAGTTTACACACAGTGTAGTTGATGCTGCATCATGTGAAGCATGGCAGAGCTGCCTAGCCAAAATCCAGTCCCACTCATTAGTCTGCTGGGCACTGCTGCCGGTCAACACCAATATTGAGCATCCTCCAGCAAACTTCAGCAGAAAGCAGAAGCAGAAGAATTGCCTGCCCACTGCCCAGTCCTAGTGTCAATGTCAGAAAACAGCTCCAGGATCTTCAGCTGAGTCTCTGAGAGGGGGGCACTGAATTTGCAAGGAATGGAATTTACAAGGAAAGGGTTGGAAATTGCATGTAAAGGAAAAGGCCCCAAAATTAGCATACATGTGCCTCACTACATTTTCTTAACTTCCAGATGGATAAATTTTTCGACAGGCAGAACTTAACCTTATCAATCTTCTTCAGAATACGTACCAAGTTCAGTATGCTAAAGACCTAAAACTGCAAAATTAGCTAAAATAATATAAAACAAAGTAATGTCAGCAGGCCAGAAGTCATCAACTTGATTAAGTGTGACCATTATTGAGAAAAAGAAGTAGGCGGGGATGTATATTGAACTCGCTGTCAAAAGACTCGAATGGAGATCCTGGAGCTATTCCATCTCTTCCTGTGCACGATCATAAGCTTGATGGCACATGCACACATCTTCAGCTCCAGGATCTTCAGCTGAGTCTCTGAGAGGGGGGCACTGAATTTGCAAGGAATGGAATTTGCAAGGAAAGGGTTGGAAATTGCATGTAAAGGAAAAGGCCCCAAAATTAGCATACATGTGAATTTGCAAGAAATGGAATTTGTAAGGTATGGAATTAGCAAGGAATGGGGAGGTTGCAAGGAATGGACTTTGCAAGAAATGCATATGCTTAAACGGACTCCTGGTACGTGTCCCATTTGTTGCACTGCTATTAGCATGATAATCAACTTATATAGACAGATTAATGTCTGAGTGGTTCAACTGTTGCCTGAAAAGCGCCAGATTTTTTTACTAGTTGGTGATCTGTTTAAAGTTCGAGCTAAAAACTTTACATGCATTATGCATGTCTGTACATTTATTTTCACATTACACACATTAACAGTATGAGAAATGTAACCTGGTGTTAATATGATAATTAGAGTGTCTGACTGATTTAACTGTCACCTTAAAAGCGACAGAAGTTTTTAATTATTAGACCACAAGAAGTTTTGAACTTTTAAAATTAACTGATGATGTCAAATATCTGTACCTTTAGGCCTATTTTCATGTTACTTGCATTAGACCTAACAGTGTAGAAAAATGTAGTGTAACCTTTACTGGCAAGACGGTTTCCTTGTAAATTCCACTCTTTGGAAAGTGAGGCGACCCTCTGACAGGCAGTCAGTCCAGCATACATCCTCACTCGCCTTCCTCCCCTATTTAAAATATTATTGTAAAAAAACTTTCACAAAACATTTTCAGCGCACGAAACGTATCATGCAAATAACTTTTAACAACATCTTCTTACTGGATGACTTATAAGTACCGTAAACGGATGAATATACCGGTACGATGACATATAACAACAAAAATACGTCGAACTTGTGCGTCGAACTAAAATGACCAGTTGACCACACCCCATTACGTCATTTCCGCAAAAACCATAGGTTGTGTTTTTGAAAAGTCTGACCAGGTCTGGGCGGTGTCTGGTTTGTTCGCCCCCTGGCTTGTTCGCCATCTGGCTCTTTTGCTTCCTGGCTCGTTTGCCCCTGGTTTGTTCGCCCCGTGGCTAATTTGCCCCTTGGTTTTTTCGCTTTTTCACCTTGGACGTTTTGCCCCCGTTGAATACCGATAATTCGACATTGAGGTATAGACAGTTTATGCATGATGATCAAAATAAACAATTGTCTAAATGTCTAATACTTTGTTTAATTCTGAAATAAAATCATTAGGCCTACACATGTATTTTATTATACAGAGTCTTAGTACGCTTTTTCGCCTTATAATGTTTGCAAAAAATTAATGTCTGACGCTGTCTATAGATAAGTATTCGTCAAGCGGTTATTAGGCCTAGGCACAAGTATACATGTAAGAATTTATTTCAAAGGAAGCTTGACGTTGACACATAAGCCGAGTTCTAAACGTTCTAGGTATAGGCCACTCTGTCACTGCACCTTTCCGGAAAGGCAAAAAAAACACAACCTTTATCTATGACTAGCACCGAGGTAAATATTCTAGGTTGTTGACGTGAAGGTCGCCATTTTGTTTAGTTGTATCGTTTGTGCGACGTGATTCGGTGTTTTACGTAATGTCGACCCGAAAAAGAATAACCGAACTGACTGTGGCTGAGCTTCGAACACAGCTTAGCAAGAGAGGCGTTGAAGCGGCGGGAGACAAACCAACTTTAATTGCAAAGTTGAAAAAGGTACGCTATCGATAACTGCGGCTACGCCTCTTCTGAAAAATAAATAGCTGAAACGCAGTGGCTATAGGTCCGTCGAGACGGACCCGGAAATTTTTTTCATTTTTTTAAAAAAAATTCAAACTTTACCATTACACAGTCAGCAAAGTTCTTCTGACATTGTGTAATGGTGATGTTTGAGATTTTAAATTGTGATTTGTGCTGTTTTATATCTACAACCACGATGTCACCCTTACACTGTATATAAACTGAACAGTTT
>Ga0209671_1005758_pt1 | contig 12591 bp, 11 predicted proteins | sample WorMetHERISLAND2_2_FD_187401 | JGI IMG/M metagenome (GOLD analysis project Ga0209671, IMG submission 187401) | Marine gutless worms symbiont microbial communities from Max Planck institute for Marine Microbiology, Germany - Olavius geniculatus... | ecosystem: Host-associated > Annelida >... | reverse complement strand
TTGTCACACCCATCTGACCCCCTCCCCCGTCAGGCGTGACATATTTTTTAAATGCCCTCTTAGGCCTAAGATCAGAAATATCTTTCAGTAGTAGAGAAATAAAAAGAAAGTCGGTCAGAATGAGCCACAAGGTGGGGGCAAAATACAAACTGGGGACCAATATGGCAAAATCCTTAGAAGTACACTGTGTCTCAAAAATAATCCCCAACATTATCCATTGTAGCTTGAAGAAGGATTATCGAATTTTAATAATTTTTGGTACAAATTCCCAACACAACTGGCCATCAAGTGACCATTGAATTACCCACCTCACCAAACATCTGCTCCTGCAATACTTGGGGAAAAACGAACCAACCAATTTTTATCCAATGTGGTATTAGTACTTAATCAACATAGTGCAAAAAAACATTTGATTCACATTTCTGACATTTTGGCTGGCATTTCATCCAATTGTCCCTTTTTAGCTGCATACAGTAAAATTGTTTGGAATGTCAGCCCATTATGTCAACACAGGCGTAAAGACATTTTCTCCATTCATTGACAGCAGTATTGAAAATGATCTGCTTCAGACTAATCCAGACTTCACCAGTCACTTCTTGAAATCATCTACATTCCTCAACATCTGATAGACACGCTGCATGACAGCTAAACCTTGTAAAGTTGTAACTGACTGGTTGTTGAGAGCTACAGATCTGGAAAAAAATGAATTTATTGACTTTTTTATTCATTTCAACACATATTTCAATTGGTCTGCTTTCCCCAGGTAGTAATGCAGAAGCAGCCGTTGGGTGAGGTGAGAACTTAAACAGCTGTTTAACAGCTAGTTGTATCCGAAATATTTGTACGAAAAATTACTAAACTTTGATAATCCTTCTTCAAGTTACAAGCGATAATGTCGAAAATGTTTTTTCACGTTTTTCTGTTAATTTCAATGCATATTTCACTCGGTCTGCTTTCCCTAGGTAGCGCAAAAGCAGACACTGAGTGAGGTGGAAAACTGAGTGGTCATTTGATGGCAAGTTATGTCAGGAATATTCGTACCAAAAATTATTATCATCCAGTAATCCTTCTTCAAGTTCCAGTCGAAAATGTCAAGGATGTATTTTGAGACACAGTATAGAAATCAAACTAACTGTAGTAAATGTTGATAAATGGAGAAACTTTGGAAAACTGTTCACACAGCTGAATGCAATTTTCAGCCAAGCAACACTGAAGAGGTAGAAGGCATGCCAATGAGTTCAAATTTCAAACAAGAAATTTGAGCTAGTGCTCATGAAATGCGTAAGCCTATAGCAGTTCCTGTTTGCAAACTCTCAGTCTATTTCCAGCCACTTCGTCACAGTTCACTTTTGAAGTTTGCACCGCAGCCAAAGATCGCAAAAATCAATAAAACCACCTATTTTGGAAGTTCAGTGTCTCTCAAAATCATCAATGTTGATACGATCAAAAAGCTTGTCACTAGTGCTTGTTGTGATAGGCAGCATGCCCATGCCCATCTGCAACTGTTTTTATGAAAGACTGGCCAACAGCGGTGAAATAACGACTTTTACAGAGGGTACCGCTCTTTGATGCCCTCATGCGCAGATTTCCTTGAACCTAGAAAATCGCAAGTTGAACCACTGAAATCTATGTTCAATGCTGAAAATTTTATATGCAGATTGTCCTTGCATATCTCTATTGATTTCAACAAAATTCGCTCTTGAAATATGTCTTGCAGCCCAAAATCACCAAAAATCCATAAAAACCTCTATCTTGCTGTTCAAGGTCATAAAAGGTCATTGCTCTCAGTGTTAATCAACAGCTTGTGAACGACTTCCTATTAGTGACTGATTAATAGTAACCTAGGCCCTGTCTTGCACCGTTTCTGAGATATAGTAACTTATTGGCTAAAAATTGCAAATTTCTCCTACCCCCTCTCATTTAACACCTTTGTTCGGGGCGACACCTTTCGAATTTATGGAAAAGCTTTACAGATCCTAAAACGAGAGTCTTCCAGGCAGCCAGCAGTAAAAATTTGTTGATTCTAGCTTGCACCATTCTTGATTGATCCACCCATGTGACAGACGAATAGACAGAATTATGATGGCTAAGAGGCGCTACAGCAGTATCTGCTTTCACACGTAATTATAGCACCAGATAAATCAAATAAAATCTAATCGATCAATAAATATGTCCACATAATGCCTCTGATGTAGGCACGCTCAAAAAGTCTGTTACTGGAACAAATAAAACTAACAAAACAACATTTGTAACAGCTAATAATGTGAGTGAGTACTCTGAACCTCACTAACTGCACCACATCAATAAGATCAAACTGTACAACATATATTCACACACATAACGAATGCAGCTCAATTCAACAATGTTCCTAGAGTAACTGTAAACAATGGTAAAAAACGGCTATCCTTAAGCTCACTAAAATGCCAAGCCATAATACAAGCTCTTATGCAGAAGATAATGCCATTATGTTCAATTATATGCAAAATTACTTCTACTACTACCATGATGACAATGACGACTACTACTTTTGTTTTTTGTTACAGCCTACCATAGTGATTGTAGCCTAGATCAGGCCGGTTTCCAAAACAAAACTCCTAAACTGAAAAAAAGTGTATACTTAAAATATGAACATTGACAGCTTGCCTAACGTTTTCCCAATTCTTATTTTAAAATACGAAAACTTAAATGAAAACATTATTTTACCAAATGCACATTCAAACACAATATTTAACACAAGCAGCTGTAATTATTATTATCCTCACATGTTCTGCTCTCAGTGTCAGTGACTGAAACAGTATAATTACATATGCTTACAGCTTAAGGTGACTTGAAAAAAAAACAAATTTATTATTTTACTATATAGTACTATGTTATACAAACATTTGACAACACTGCACTACAACACTAGAATAAGCTGAGGTGTTTGTGACTTGCGATGCATACAAAGTGCAACAGTATGACTACACCACATAACTATACATTAAATGACTACTAGCGATGATTGTACATAGCAGTAATGACTAATGAGTACTCATAGCATCACTAAAGTGCTGCTCAAAAAAATACTGCTATTAACAATCCCATCATAAACTGATCAATGCTGTTTTAAACTATAATTTGCACTTCAGTTGGTATTGTAACCATCAGCATCATCAATCAGAGCAATTATTAAGCATCTAAATTTTTCATGAATTAACAATAACATACATTCACAAAATGCCACTTTTAAAAGACCTAGCCTGACGTGAACTATGCCTGAAATATTTTTATAGTTAAGACTTTTCTAATCATCTCTCGTCCACTCTTCTGTGCATGCTGACTCCAACTAAAATCTTTCTCAAGCACTCCACCACTTCTATACTTTTTGCTATGGTTTTGTATTATTTTTTCAGTTACTTCAGATTAAGCTAGCTTCCTGAAAAGACTCCTAAAAAACAGCATTTCTATCAGAAAGATTATTTTAGCTGTTCACATACTGAGGCCATTGTGTAGTTAGTAACTTAACTTCTCGGCAGCACTTTTGTAATGTTATGAGTACTCAACACTGCTGTTAATAATCATTACTGCTGATTTGCTGGCAGTCATGTAAAGAGTTTGTTCTACATTCAACAATGTCTGTGACTATATTGTCAAACAACAGATGAAGTAGCACTAGAGGCCGATGTTGCTACTTCCTCTACTGGGACCCCTGCAACTGATGCTGGAATTGCAAAGATTGGTGTGGAAATTCCGGTGAGAGAGACGGAAAGTCCGGTGATTGGGGTAAGTCCGGTATGACCATCCAGCATGGACTCCAGTCCCAGCGTGTACACATTGATGCCAGCTGACGGGGTTGTTATGGACACACCAGCAACCTGTGACCTAGTTACATGTGCTGACCCGGTTGTACCACTGGCACAGCCAATCAGATGCGGCGTTACGAGTGAGTTTGGACGCCGAGCCGCCGATGATCCCTTCTCTTCCACCTTGATGGTTGCCATAGACGCAGAGTCAGTGGACATGAGGGCGGGGCCAGTAGATGAGTGGGCGGAGCTACTGGTAGAGAGGGCAGAGTCAATCGGAGCATTGGCGGGGGCGAGTGGCGCACCGGCAAGAACTAATACGACCTTTCCGTCAGTTGGCAGAAGCCTGAGCTGGTCACTGGCTGCAGCGCTGGTTGTTGCGGCAGCAGCTGTAGTTGTGGTGGTAGCGGTAGAGGAAGGTTGACCTGGAGTGATTCCACAGTGAAGTCGGTGAGCATCGAGGATGAATTCCAGCTCATCTTTCTCACGCTGGAAAGCTTTGATGTCGTCTTGCAGCTTTGCCTGCTCCGACTCCAGCTTCTCTGTTTCCTGTGCACCAAACACACACACATGCACATCAACCACCACTGGCATGGTGTTGTTGTTGTCCTTCGGTGATCAGGCGTCGAAAAACTCAGCAACATCCTTGGATCAATGCCAGAGGTCCACGAGGGTCAAGTCAGCCAGGTTCATCGGGGATTCAAATAGATGAGCAACGTTGTGTGGCATCGCGTTGCAATCCGGGCAGGTGACAGGAACTGTTGAGTCAAGTCAGCGACTTTACGAGTTCAGCCGAGCACAGTAGCCAAACCTCAGCTGCGCTACGAATGTACAAGCCTTCCGAACTAGCTCGGTTTCCAATGTCTATTGCTAGTGCTGTGGCATTTAGAACCTTGTTGTGCCTGGGGTGTAGTAGTTAACAGTTGGTCTCGATCAACAAGTTTGCTCTATGGTGGGCCGGCGGTTAGTATTGGCATGTCCACATGCGTACATAACCGTCTACCCAAGTTAACTCAGTCTCTGATCCCTGTAGAATACGCAAATTAACTAACAGCCTCTCTGGCTAGGGTTAAGGCAGGGAACACTGTGTGATCCTATATGGCAGGTGATGCTCTACAGAGAGAGCTACAGAGATGCAGTACGATAATACAATAAAATTTAAAGTGAAAAATGCCTAATGCATTGCAGCCACTTTACAGTAAGCTATGGGAAAGAAGGAAAGAACGGGTGAGTCTTGGGTTCAGTCTAGAATGTAGAGCAGTAATTTTCAACCGGGGTTCCGCGGAACCCAAGGGTTCCATGGGCATCTGCTAAGGGTTCCGCGGCTGGTCAGTAAAAAAACACAAAATTACCTAGCGTGTGAAATTACGTCAAACAATGCCACAGAAGTAATAATCTCCAAATACTCGGTACGAAATTATCGCTTTTAGCCGTTTACTTTTGCATACTGTTGAATATTTTTCGTGTTGTTAACAGTCTCAACATAGCAATGAACAATGAACACTAACGTATTAGTGTTAACAAATTGTTTGTTTATGTATTGATAATTTTAATTTATGAAACGTTCTGCTTGAAAGATAAAAAAGCCTTACACAATATGCAGCAGCGTAGCTAACTGAGGGAGTCCAGATCCCCTGAGCTGCCTGAGGACGTCTATGAAAAAACGTAAAAGATCCGATGATAACTTTTTGGGTTGGTGGAAGGGAGCTAACTGGCCATTGGCGACCACCTCATAAGGTGTTTTTGGTTAAATACAATAACGTACTGCTGTCAACTGGTGAAATAAAATTGCTAAATAATATTATTTATTATTCTTTGCCCACTGTTTTATTGTCAGCTTTTAGAGGTTTTGCCCCCAAATCTGCAGGTTTTCTACCTCTTGACTCCACTGCAAACATCAGTCCCCAGATACTATAAAACTTTCACTTCACCTATGCCGCTGGATGCACGGATCATTGCATGGGGTTCCGTGAGTGATTTTGAACATACATAGGGTTCCCCTGCAGCAAAAATATTGAAAAACACTGATGTAGAATTAAAAACACCCATATTAAACTGCTAATTTTTATCACACCTCTGGACCGTTTGCAAACAATTCTAGGCAAGATACTTTTTGTGCGGATAAGGCTCAACAGTCTCATTGTACTGAATTATCGACACACCATCATATAATCATCCATGGCCCACCACTGCTGCCAAAAAAATCAACAGACAACTCACTGCGAGCAGCTGATTGGTCAGATCGACTCGTTTCTGTCGACACTTGGCAGCAGCAAATTTGTTGCGCTCACGGCGCATCCGACGTCTTTCTTCCTCTTCAGGTGTCAGCTGAAATAAAAATAAATCATTTATTATGAAGAGGGTATTCAAAAACCAACAAAAATTGATGTGATTTTGAGTCAAACCAAAATCGTTATTAACAACAGCAATTTGAATCAAATCAAAACTCATTTTTGCAGATGTGATTCAAACAAAAATCAAAAGATCAATCAAATAATTTATTAGACTATCTTTGAATACAAATCACAACAACTGTGGCTGGACTTTAAAATATAACATAATGAGAAACACATACGAAAACCACAAGTTCATGGTCCGGTGACAAGTTGACTCTTGCATGATCGATGTCATGTGCCACTAGCAGAAGAAGTATTTTGTATTGTTTACTATTCAATGTAATTTTAGTCACTAAATTCTGATGATTTAAGAATAAAGTGATAATTTTATTTTTTTTGAAAATTTGGTTGAATCAAATCTCAAATCAAATCTCATACATAAAAAATTGCATAGAATGATTTATATCATGATTTTAAAATCATGCAAGAAAATCAGCCAATAACATGACTCAGAAGTAATAATGAACTCATACTAACTACCTAGAACCTGCTGCTACTGCTTTCACAACTTCTTCCATCACAACTAGCGTTACACGTTCTTTGTGAGGTTTTTTGTGACCATACCAAAGCCTTACGGTGTGCCTATGGTACAAAGTTGTGTCTGTCTCTTTGTAGTCTGTCTGTCTGTTTGACATAAGTATTGTGGCTAAACAGTACATCATGGGGGGGGGGCTCGACGGTGGTACCATTGGATGGGGTGACGACGAGTTCCTATATCAATAGTAAATATGTCACTATCTCTAGCTGTTTGGCTACACTTTTAATGCGGAGCTGCTGCCCGCATCCATTATTCACGTGCGCAGAATCACTACAATGTTTACTGCAGCATTCCATCGCAAAGTTAACACAACGCAGATGTAACTGTAGTCACCTCCGGAAAATCGCTTTCTCTCCACAACCAGACATTGAATGCTGGCCTTCAGACATAGGCCGTATCCCTGTATGGTCGGGGTCGGCCCACTATAGAGACAGCTGGGCTTTTTGTTAACCCCTGTAATCTTTACTATCAAGAGTTGGCCACTATGCAAAGTAAAATTAAACACAAAATATTAAGCAGGTTGACGAATGCACCTTTTCGTTGACACGTGGTTTGCGAGGGCCGGTATGTCGACGTGGTGTGTTAGCGGGTCTGGCTGCTGTCGCCTGGCTGCCACTGGATGACGAAGCAATGGAGTAGTCAACAGCAACATCAGTCCTTGCGGTCTTGCTTGAACTCCCGACACTGCCACTGCCGTTGGCACTAGTCTTTCCAGACCAAGCATCACCACTCACCGAGTCATCTCCGGTGTCGTCATCGTCAGTGTCTGAGTCACTGCTCTCTGTCGCTGCAGCCGGCCTTCGCTCACGCTTTATTGCCATGCTGCCTGCAATCATCCACATCCGTGTCAAACTACCGGCAAGTATTTGAACAGATAAACTTGACAGCCAACACGATAACTAATAAAGCACAACTGAGAGTGGCAATAGATAACAACCTTTTAAACACAAATAATGGTCAAACAGTAATGAACTAATTCCAGCAAATTCTAGTGGCAGAGGAAAATCGTTCCGAGGAAAGAAGAAGCAGCCGTTAAAAAATCAACAGTTTAACTAAACTGCTCAAGGTTGTAATTTATATAGTACCTTACAACCACCATCACCATATCTTATGCACTGTGAGCTGAGAAAGCAGACCACTAAATTTGTCACAACTATAACAAATACCAACTAAACTTCTATCACAGACACACTCTCCAGGGAATTTTCAGTGGAGTACCGGTAATAATCAAAGATTCCCAACCGACACATAGAATGCAACACTACTGGCCTGTACTCACACTTTGCTGGCATAGGACCTTTCATTAGCAATGTAAATGATACCAAAAGCATCAAGACCTAAACCACAACTTTGCAGCTCCAGACGAAAACCAACACCAACATGCAAAACTAAAACCTCGAAAAAACACCAAGACCAATGATTTCGGTCCACCTAAGCTACCTTGATTTCTGATCTTTCAAAGTTAAAATTAAGGATATGATAAAGCGAAAAAATATTCGTAAATCATCAAATGCGAATATTAACTTTACTATTCGTCAAATAACAAATGTGAATGTGAATACTTATTCAGCCTCGAGAAAACTTCTCTATACCAGTATTTGAACAAAGCAAAACATCCAAATATAGTTTTTCAGTGTTATGTCAGTGAAAATCAGCACAGGAATCTAAGGCAAAGTTCAGTCAACCTAGTTCGATTAAGACAAGAAGTTAGAGCTAATGCACATGAGACGCGCGAAAGCCTATAGCAGTTCCTGTTCGTAAACTGTCAGTCTATCTCCAGCCATTTCGTCACAATTCATTCTTGGAGTGTGCGCTGCAACCTAAGATCGCAAAAATCAATAAAAACCCCTTATTTCGAAAGCTCAGGGTCTCCAAAAGCCATCGATGTTAATACAACTGAAAAGCTCGTCACTAGTCCTTGTTGTGATAGGCAGCATGCCCATGCCTATCTGCAACCGTTTTCACGAAATACTGGCCAACAACGGTAAAATAACCACTTTTACAGGGGTACCGCTTTTGATGCTCTCCTGTGCAGGTTTCCTTGAACCTAGAAAATCGACACTTAAACCGTTGAAATCTAGGTTCAATGCTGAAAATTTCATATGCAGCTTGTCCATGTCTATCTCAATTGGTTTTGGCGCAATTCCCTCTTGAAATGTGTCTTGCAGCCCAAAATCGCCAAAAAAATCCATAAAAACTCATATTTTAGCACTCAAGGTCATCCAAGGTCATTGAATTCGGTGGCAATCGAGAGCCGGTGCATGGCTTCCTATTAGTGATTAATAGTAATCTAGGCCCTATCTTGCACCGTTATTGAGATACAGCAACTTACTGGCTAAAAACCGCAAATTTTTCCCACCCCCCTCATTTATTGCCTTCGTTCAGGGTGACCCCCTTTGAATTTATGAAAAAGCTTTATGGTACCTGAAACTAGAATCTTCTGGGTAGCCAATGATAAAGATTTGGTGATCCTAGCTTGCACCGTTTTTGACCGATCCACCCCTGTGACAGACACATGGACAGATGGACAGACAGAACTACAATGGCTAAGACGCGCTGAAAGCAGGAGCTGCTTTCGCGCGTAAAAACAAAACATCCAGAGTGCTGTGTTCTTCAATGTCAATATTTCCTATGTAAAATTTAATGAAGTTCAATCAGGTTGAATAAAATGAAATACAAGTATTCGCCAGAAACGCCCCCAACTATTCGTCGAATATTGAATAGCTGTAAAGTTGTCGAATATTCGAATGTTGTCGAATGCAAATACGAACTTCGTCACATCCCTAGTTAAAATGTCACATTAGTTACTCCAGAACTAGGAAATGTTCACACTACGTGAATTAGAAGCCTATACAGGTCAGACAAACATACAAACAGGCAAAACTCATAATGTTGCCTATTAAGATGGCTGCACTTTAAAGTGCCTGTACATAGACAAACTTACCGTCTGCACTAGTGGACTCCTGTTCTTGCTGGTTTTGCTGTGGCTGGGACAGCAGATTTGGCGCGAGTAGGGTCGACTGGGTTAGCAGCACAGGACGAATAGCAGCTCCTACACCAGTCAGATTCAATGGAACCTGCACACAGCAAAGCTTTGACTGATATAATAAACCATAATACTACATTCAACTCAAACTAGTATCAAAGATGTGGTCATGAGACCATGGTGACTAATTGCACTTTTGGTCTTGTTCTCGAAGTCCGAGGCCTTAATCTCGCAGAACTTTCTGGTCTGTCGCAGAGAGAAGTCTGTGAACACAGGTAAATCCAGGAGTTCATTTTTTGAAAGGGGAAGGTCAAGCGCTGAAGGCAGGAGCCAAGCCTCTCAAGAAAATTTGGAAAATATAAATGTTCATATGCCATTTTTTCATGGACTTGTTGATGCTAAAAATTTGTTTACATCTATGATTAAAAACAGCATAAAACATAGGCCTATCTGAAATGCACAAACTGCCATGGAGATTGACTTTCATGCGATGAGCATTAGTTATTATTTGTTATTACTTACTTTTACATGAACATAACCAAAAATTAGAGTTGGAAGAAACAAACTGAGGCACCAGGGCCCAAAATCGGGGTGTAGGTAATATGCGTCTGGTGCGTCTAGGTGTGACTAGTACAATTAAGGTCGGGATAATCGTTAAAGACAGGATCAGGGATAGAGTTACGTTCAAGATCAGCGTCAGGGCTAAGGTTTGAGAGTTAGGGTCAGTTACGTTATTTTGCGTAAAAATAACAGATGCAATGGAGCCACATCTGTTACGTTTAGGGCAGACATTGCTCAGTTTTGAGTAAGGGAAAAATGATATCAGTAGGGTTAGAGGTAGGGATAGGGTATATACTAATGTTAAGTGTTTGATTTGGTAAGAGTTACATACGTTACTAATCGCAGACGCACTTAGACACACTAGACGCACCAGACACATTTTACCCACATCCCCAAAATCGAGGCAATAGACTGAGAGCAGAGAATGGGCTTCTTAGGGAGAAAGCCAGTCCGGGGCAAAGACCTGGTGGCAAACACTTTTCAAGCATGAAAAAATCCCCAAAATGCATATAGCAAATATAAATTTCATTAGTTTTACTGTACAAAGTTATAATGAACTGCACTGGCAAGCATCTTGGGGGCATGGCCAATTACTTGGATTCGGGTCCGCTATTCCGAAGGTCCGCTATTCCGAAAGTTTACTATTTCCACTAACACTAACTTAAGCCCAATCCTAAGGGTGACCCTAAACCAAAACCTAACCCTAACCTTAACCCTAACTTTAACTCAAACCTTAGCACTGTGGTGCATATCTGCACGATGGACTTTCGGAATAGCGGACCTTCGGAATAGCCAACCGGTACCATTACTTGCCCCTTTCCCTAAATCTGCCTGCAACTGTGACCGCTTACTATCTTGTTTTGCATGCCTGCAATGTACACAAATAAAATTCCACAAAATTGTTCAATACTGGCAAGCACAGAGATCATAAACAATACACTCAGTCTCTGTACAGTGCACTATCATATCTAGAGAATAGGCAAAGAAATGACATTATTTCGTGGTGTCAATAGCTGAACTGCAGCAAATTCAGGCACTCACAGAACTTCTAGGTGCCCCAGAAATCTTGAAAGAAAAATGTGTATAACACAGCGAAGCTAATTAACACCATATGGTCAATACAATCGGTGAAATGTTGACAAAATCTGCACAGTCACTCGAACCGGACACGTCAGAACACCAGCGTCTCTCTCGTTAGCGTCATGGGTGACGTCACAGTCTCGGGCTAAAAACGTTGAACTCACCGCAGATCCGAGAACAGTTGCGGTTGATGCCAAGCAAACAGCTGAGCCTGAAGGCAAGATGGCGACGCCACTCGGATTGTTACTTGCTAATTCTTCGCTGGTCGTCTTACGTTTAGCAGATGCTCGCCGTGGTCTGTCGGTCATCCCACTCTAAAGACGCACCTGCCTGTCAATCAATCGGCTGTGCCCCTGGCCACGGCCACGGTATCTAGTGACTAATGTTCCCATACAATTCTGCTCCTGGCAGGTGCGAGATGACTCACCGCAGGCCACTACAACCACGGCAGGCTGGCCGGGCGAGCTATTTTTAGCATCGAAATGACGGCACTTCACGTGAACGTGATCGTTCGTAATAGTACGCATATTTTGCAAAATAGCCTATAGTTTATATCACTGAATTTCGTATAAAAAATATTTTAAATCACCGATATTTTTCCATCAAACGTCTAACATTTAGTCATTTTTCAAAACCTTAAACAACTAGAAAAAGTAGGCTACTTTATGATATCCATGATATCATGCTGTATGATATCCATATGGGTCCCATTATGGCTTTGCTATTGGGGTCGCATTCGATATGAAATGACAGACTTGCCGGGAAGCTATACAGCACCAATATTGGTGGAGGGGGTTGTATGAGAAATCGTCCCAATTATATAACTGTCAGAAGGAAAATGCTGAGCTGTGAGATTGAAAATGATTCAGAGTCACTCGATCGAACGATTAGGCCCCCTATATAGCTACGTAAGCATGCACGTGGATAAACACAAGTTCCTAAAATAGCCGCTCAGCCTCACTGGCACGTACTCTTCAAAGCCGCGGCTGCATGGTCGGCGTCGAACGGTCGTGATCACGATCGAGGTGAATGGACTAAGCTTATAAATAGATATAAGAACATAGAACATAGAAATTCTGGCTTGAAAACCGGCGGGGCGCTAGTCCTTCACCAGTCCTCACTCAGGCATAAAGGTAGCGGTCAACGGCTTCTTCTTCGAAGAAGGCGGATGAACTGCGCCTCGTTGGTGCGATGGTCGAACACCAGCGGGAAGCCTCTGTCAGTCCCTAAAGGAGGGTCGGTCAGATG
>Ga0209671_1005757_pt1 | contig 12592 bp, 8 predicted proteins | sample WorMetHERISLAND2_2_FD_187401 | JGI IMG/M metagenome (GOLD analysis project Ga0209671, IMG submission 187401) | Marine gutless worms symbiont microbial communities from Max Planck institute for Marine Microbiology, Germany - Olavius geniculatus... | ecosystem: Host-associated > Annelida >... | reverse complement strand
GTTCTGCCGGCGTCGTATACACCTATTCCGTCGTTCATGTCCGGATCTAAGTACATCCGGACATGAACGACGGAATAGGTGTATACGACGCCGGCAGAACAGTTTCAGTCCTTTTCCCGTTTTAATTCTTGTTAGTCTTCTTTTTTGTTTTTTTTTATCTTAGAATTTCATACCTGCTTTAACTTGTATATTCCTGTTTTTTTACATCCCAGCGCCATAGCTCCATTTTTCTTTTCTGAGTTGCGTTTAAAATAGTTATAATAGTTTTTTTTTCATCTTTCGCTTTTGGACAATTGGACATGAGCATGAAGACTTTGATCACGTCTGTTAATTTGGTTCAAAAATTTCCCTAAAACTAAAACATAGTTCAGTGAGTTCTGCTGTGTTTTGTTGGCGAAACAAACCTCCGAACTCCAAAAAGCATGTTGTCTTTAAATATACAGTGACAACGACTTCCAACGCAACGTTAGCAACTTTGTTTTTGCAAATTCTCCTGTAATCATTCATTTTCCAGTTTTATTGTTATGCTGATTTCTCTTGTTATACGCAAGTTTATGAACCGTGCGACAAACTGTTGTACAACTTGCCTTGTGTTTGCTATTACATTGTAGTATCTGGTTACTGGAATTATTACACTAATAACGTGCTGCGAGTCCTGCGTTAAACACGGAATGGTAAGCTGTTTCACAACAGGACTTTAAACACGTGTAGGCCTATTACAAATAACGGCATTCATTTTTTTATAACAAATCGATAACCCTAAGTTAACTTTCTTACTAAACAATAACAACTGGAGTGCTACATGTATAATATTTGTATATGTTTTGTTTTCTTTGTGTGTTGCTGCTGTGTTTTTCTTTGTGTTGTTTATTTTCTATTAAGCGTTATCGATGAATTAAAAATTATCGTTGTTCAGGCCTATTTAGCAGTTTGTTTTGACATCTAAATTTTGTTTAGTCATTTGCACGGGATTAAAAATGACCCCATTTCAGGCCAGCTTTCTCTGACAATTTTAGAGCTGCAACAATAACACAGTATAAACTTATTTTGCCAAGAATTAAAAATTACCGTTGCTTATTAACAGTCCTGTTGCACAATGTAAATTTGTTTAGTCGTTTGCATATGTGGTTCAAAAATGACCCCATTTTAGGCCAGCTTTCTCCGAAAATTTTAGTACGTATTTTGCCGTGATTTCATCGTCGTCGTTACAGGTGACGACGAGCCTGGTGTTCAACATTGTGGCGGCGTGCGCGGCTGGCGTGCATTTCTCTCTGGCGATCGTCGCCGCCACCAATGACCGCCTGGGCCGCGATGACCGCCTCGGTGACAGAGCACTCATTGACATCGACAGATATGATGTCTATTACTCGGAACTGGCCGCCGAATGGTTCCCTTGTTCCGCCGAGTTCGACTGGGTACGTGCGCCGTCCGTCCCTCAAACGCGCTGAGCTACATGTATAGTTGTGAGTAATCGGCAAAAATTAGCTCAAAAGTTAGGCCTACTAACTAACAGTTGTTGGTCTGAAGTTTTTTTTTCATTTACCTAAATTTTTGTTATTACCGCTAGTTTTTGCTTACATTTATCTTTCACAGGGTAGTGTAGAAACGCATTTACCATGTGGTGGGATATATAATAATCTCATTATTGCAAATGCAGACCAGCGGTGTGCACCACCGACGTCCAGCCGTGTGCCAGCTGGCGTGTCGCTCCCTGCGTTCGCGACGATGACGATGGATGACGTCATCACCGCCGTTCGGCGACTACCAGACAAGTCCTCAGCTGCCGATCGTCTTCCGATAGCGGTTCTAAAGCAGGCCATCGGCCTGCTGTCACCTGTCACCGTTTGTGACTAACAGTTCAATTGCTCGTTGGCTACGGGTCGTTTTTCTGCTGGATAACGTCAACCGATCGCGAAAAATGGGACTCGACGCCACCGATGCCAGTTCGTCTCGACCGATATCGAACTTATCGGTATTGTCCAAGCTTCTGGAGCGCTTGATTGCCCGTCAGCTGATGGAGTATGTTATCTGCTGATCTTTTGCCAGCGCGGTAATCTGCGTTTCGAACAGGTCATTCTAGGTGCTTTGCTGTGCTACATGTAAGTTAACTGCGGCAGATACGTCGCTCGGTGCCGACCGACACGTTCAAGACGTTGGTGGCTAGCTTAGTGCTAACGCCTTTCGATTACGGCAACAGCATGCTGGCCGGTCTTCCGGTCTACCTGGCCCTTCGATTCCAGTCAGTGCTAAACGCGGTTGCGCGACTGACATATCATCTCCGTCGATCGGACCACATCACCGACGCGCTTGTCTGCCTCCATTGGCTGCGCGTGCCGGAGCGAGTTCAGTACAAGATCGCCGTTCTGGTCTACAAAGTCTTGCACGGACTCGCGCCGGCATACCTTGGTCCACTCAACTACGTCGCCGACCTACCTGGCCGCCGACCGCTTCGTTCTGCTACCTCTAACCGACTGGCAGTGCCTCCAGTGAAGTTGACAACCGTCGCTAACCAGGCTTTCCCCGTTGTGTGTTCACGGACTTACGACGTAACATCTGCCGAGTCGTTGTCCATCTTTCGCCAACGTTACAAGACTCATCTCTTCAGAAAATTACTTCCTGACTATTTCCTGGACTAACTGTCTCTCTCTAGTTGACCCAGCAGTAGTGTATGTTACTAAGGCAACTTTTAAAAATTTCAGATTGATTGATTGATACCGATACGGTATTGTATTATACCAGTGTACTGTCGTATGTTCTGTATACAGCCGAGCTGGGCGGCAGTGGATATTCTGTTGGTGATAGTTGCTGGAATCGAGGCGTTTGTCGCAATATTCGCCGCTGCAATGGCGTGTCGCTCCATTTGCTCCGGACGACTCAACACTGCACCCGTATGTATAGATGTCTAGCCTATACCTAGTTATTAAATGACCTATACTTAGTCCTATCTCTCACAGTCTCAATATAGTGTCTGGCATGAGCGTAGATTCGGGCAAAACGCGGAGAAAATTTAGGCAAAACGGCGAAAAATTCGGGCAAAAAAGAATTGAGAACAATTTTTAAAAAATGCTGGACAGAGAAAGCAAAAAAATTGTCCAACGTGTATACTTGGTACTGCAGCCGCGTGCGCAGGTTTCCTTGAAGCGGGGTTCGAAATATGGACTGTTGAAATCTATGTTTAATACTGAAAGTTTCATATGCAGGTTGTTCTGGTTCAACTAGTATAGTGATATCTGCGAAATTTACTCCTGAAGTGGAAGTCACAGCCCAAAATCGCAAAAGCGAAAGTCAATAAAACCTTTATTTTGCTGTTCAAGGTCATCCAAAGTCATTGCTTTCGGGACCAAACGAAAACGCGTGTACGACTTCTTAAGTTCCTATTAGTGATTCATAGTAATTTTGGCCTTATTTCACACCGTTTTTACGCGCGAAAGCAGAATGCTTCGCGCGACTTTGCCATCGTCTGGGCGTCTGTCCGTCTGTCTGTCCGTCCGTCCGTCCGTCACACTCGTGATCTGTATCAAAACGGTGCGAGCTAGGATCACGAAATTTTCACTGTGAGCTGCCCAAGGTCTCTAGTTTATCGTGACAAAATTTTGTGCCACTGGGTGCAGGGGTTCCCCTCGAACGAGGGCGTCAAATAGGGGTACCCCCCTAAAAAGGCGTCATTTTGCCGTTATTGGCTCGAATAATGTAAAAACGGTTGCAGATAGGTACATACATGCTGCTTATCATAACAAGCACTGGTGACAGGCTTTTTGGATTTACCAACATCAATGACCTTGAACGACCTTGAACCCCTCAAAAAGCGGTTTTTAGTGAATTTTTCGCAATTTTTGGATGCAGCGCACATTTCAACACCGAATTGCGACGAAATGGTTGGCGATAGACCAAGACAACCTGCGTATGAAATTTTCAGCACTCAACGTAGATTTTAGCAGTCTAAGTCCCGACCCCCTAGGTTCAAGGAGGCCGGCGCAGGCGGGCGTGAAAGACAGCTACCCCACTAAAAAGTGGTTATTTTACCGCTATAATCGCGTGTAGCGTGAACCTGGTTGCAGATAGGCACAGACATGCTGCTTATCATAAAAAGCACTGGTGACAGGCTTTTTAAATTTATCAACATCGATGACCTTGAATGACCTTGAACTCTAAAAATATTGATTTAACGTGATTTGTTGGCGATTTTTGGCTGCAAAAGAGTGAATTACGACGAAATGGATGGAGATAGACTAAGATTACCTGCGAACAGGAACTGCTATAGGCTTTCGCGCGTCTCGTGAGCTTTGCTCAAATTACTTGTTCAAATACGGCGACTTAGGGCCTATTGGTTAAAAATCGCAAATTTTTCTACCCCCTCCCCCTTTACTTAGCTTCCTTGGTTGGGATGATCCAGTGCGAAATTTCAGAAAAGCTTTACGAATCTCTAACTAGAGTCTTTTACGAAGCTTAGATGAAGGTTTCGTAATCTAACCTGCAATGTTTCAATACAATTGCAGAGTGTGACGGACGGACGGACAGGCGGAGGGATAGACAGACGCCTCGAGCCCTCGACGATAGCATAAGACGTGCGGCATTACAGTGCTGTCGCGCGTAAAAGCATTGCCAGTAATGTATCCACAGGTAGTGGCAGCAATCAAAGCGTACACTTCTTCCTAGAAAATTTTTGATTTTTTTTGGCGTCAACTCGCTGTGTTTGGGTGCATTTTGACACTATTTCGAAAAAAATTAGCTTAAATTCCACACTAGATAATCGCCATTTCTGGTGTTCTTCCCCAGTGCTCCCTAGAGCCACGCCATGACTGAAAAATATTTGCAGGGGCGGATCAATGGGATCATCCATGAATCTGGTGAGGCTGAAGTCTCAGGGCCCCGGCCCCGATGGGGGCCTGAACAGCGGACCCCGAAATTTGTAAACAGTTGCGGCCTGCTATTTTAGACTAAAACTTTTGCCAATTCTGCGTACAACAGTTCAATTTTTTTCTGCTCGCTTCGCTCGCAGGTTACGTACCTCCCCCTTTTAAGTTGTTCCGCCGCCCTTGTTTGCCTTTATTGTTTAAGCAAAAAAGGTAGCAGTAAAAAATAACTAAAATAAAGTCAATATTGCAAATCTATGTACGAGGGGCCCTCATTCGCTTTCAGATCTTAGGGCCCGAAGGGGCTACGATCCGGCTCTGAATATTCGGGCAAGTTGTTTTCTCCGCCCTCCCCTAAGCGAAATTGTCCCCCTACGCCTATGGCGTCTGAAGTGTTATTAGTGCCCATAATTTTACTCCGCGCAAGCGCGACGATCGCATTGAAATCTATAGGCCTACTTTTCTGTCTCACTAAGTTTAGTTATATTCAGGCGTTTGTCTCCTAACTCTGCGCATCTGCCCCAAGCATGTTTCACACTCGTAGCTGAAACTTGTAATGAAACATAACGACACAGCCACGGCCCCGAGATCGAGGCGTCCATTCAACGCCACGTATCAATGCTTTTGTCGGTAGGTAGAACCGGCAAGGAACTTACAGCACTCCTTACTCGCCGGACCAACTAGATTCACTGGGTAGGAAAGAACAGGGGCAAAAACGGAAAGAAAAAGGAAAAGAACGAGAAAAGGACGGGAAGGGAAAGCAGAGTTTTGCGAAGCGCAAGAAAATTATTTCCGGATGTGGTTTCGCCCCATGGCTGGAAAGGCAGGCGCAAAACGCCTACCACAGATTGTCAAGTTTGTTCACAGTTAAGTCAATATTTGTGTCTAACGTGTAAATGTTTATATTGCAGGTTCACGAGGCTCCGATACATCCGATGCATCAAGGTAATGATGATAAACCTGTCTTATTATCACTTCATCAAATCAATTATTTGACTTATTGTGCTCGTTCGCTCATTATTAGCCTATTATTATTATACTTCAGTGCTTGATTTATGTCTAGTAATATTTGCATTGGTAGTAACGCAGAATTTGATAGAATTCAGGATTTAAAGTGTATGTCAACTTTGTGGCTGTTTTTTTTCGGGGCCAAAATAATATCCCAAACTCGACGGTGGCTGCTAACCGGAAGAGCTTATGCAGCGTTCATCAATCAGCCTTCCCTGCTGGATTTAAAGGAAAAGAATCGTCAAAGCAACGGGAAAATACTGAAGGAAAAGGAAACGAAGAATGGGAAGAGAAAAGAGGAGAAGGACGGATGGAGAGAGGCGCGATAGGGTATGAGGAATTCGGTGTATAGACACTGTGGTAATGCCTGTGCCTGTTGCGTGTATGTCCACCACAGCGTTAGTTTTTTTTGCTGTCGTTTTGTCGTGCAGACTATTCTGACGGTTACGGTGGATCGACGCTGGGATACGTTGGTCCGGCAGGGCAAGGTCACGTCATGTACATCAGATGAATCACAATACCTCTCCCTCTCAAGTTCTCAACTCTGCCGAATGCGTTTACATCTGCAACTTCAACGCCTGTTTCAAACCACTAAACATTGTCCCGCGTTAGCAGGAGCATCTATACCGCTCCCATGAACCCTTAATTGGAGCAAATTTTTCTATACATCACCGTCCCTGTTTTCTCACACCCACCTCCTTTTCGCTTTCTTTCGCCTCCCCCTTACACTTTTTTCCGGGCCTTTCCCCTAAGTACGGCTGGGGGTTGAGGGAGCAAAAAACACATTTGGATGCATGCAGGTGGAGGTCCAAAATTGTGCCAACTCACCCCTGAAGGGCTGAAAACCTACCGTGCTTTTATGATGGAGTAATTGCTCCCAGGTTTATATGCTGCAGACGTCGTTGCGCGCTCATGCTATACGGCCTTAAAAAATTCATCTGCTTCCAGTTGCCGTCCGCCTCTAGAAAAAAAAAACCTGCATCCGTAAAATTTTTATTGGACCTCAAAAATATTAGTGCAGTTTTTAGATTGCTTTCAAAGTTTTACTGAAAAATGTGCTCGATTCTAGTATGCTGTGCTGCAGTAAATTAGATTAAGTTCTCACGGGTACTATTTAGTGTGTCACTTTGTTTTTTTCAGTTGCTATGTAATATTACATGACATGTCATGATATGGAAATAAAAAATAAAAATCATTTTCCGCCCTCGTCCCTACTTTTCGCCGGCTGCAACCGAAAGCACAGGAATATTTTTGGTCTAACGCTATCGACGTGCTTCGGCCGCTATACCGTCCAATGCCATCTCGCTGTTTTTAAGTTTTTCATCACAAATAAGACGTCCCAGAAGTTTGAAACTGCGAATAAATGAGCATATGAAAATGCAAGGTCGGCTAAATTCGGGCGGTGAGAGAAGAACTTGTATGACAAATTGTTAACATTCGTGATGTCTTATGCTTTTATTGTATATGGCTTTTTCTGTATACGTGTATATATGTATAATTACCCGATATTTGTGTTTTTTCGCATTGACACGTGTGTAATACAATACGAATAAGATGTCCCAAGGCGTGTTATGCGCCGTAATATTGTATATTGCAGTGCTATTGTATATTTTGAAATGGTGTAGAGAAACCAAGTTCGGATGAGCTGATTTCGCGTTAGTGTAGAATATTCTCAGGCATATGCATGTGCTAAGTTATAACAGTGCTATATAGTCTGTTCGAATTAGGCTAGTAGATTTTCCTAACGCAGTTTTACGACGTCACACAGTGCCACAGATAGCAAATTAGGGGCCCATCTTCAGGGGTAGTGGGTTAAAACGTGAAATGCGGGGGGAGGGGTGTAAATATCAGATGCACATTTTCATAAGCAGTGGCGTCGTGGGACAGCTTTCGTAATTCCATTGCCTCTGAGGCCCAGTTTAATCGAACACCTTATAGTTATGGCATTCACGTTCTGATGTACAGGGTGAGCAAAACAACACCCACAAAATGCTTTGTCAGTGGCGTTGGCAAATGGGCCCGATTGACTTCGTTATTATTCTTTCTCATTCGCATTCTGAAATAAACTTGAGAAAAAACTGGAATAAAAATAACCCGTCTCAAATCTGAAATCTGTTGCCATAAAACGGCGTTCGTTTTCAATTATTCGGTGAATTAAAAGATAGTGCAGTAGGTTACGTTAAATAGTTTGCAATCTGGTTAGAACAGTACCGTGCGTTATCTGTTTAGTTAAGCTTGCTATTATAGTGTCTCAAAAAACAGTCAAAATTATTTGTGTCATAACTTTGTCAAATTTATACCAATTTTGATAATTTTTGGCACAAAGATGGTCAAGAGACAGAATTATGTAAAGTGAACGCATTTACAACCTCACCTATTTTATGTCCACGCACTATCGTGTGAAACACTGGTGCTCCAGACTGTTACATTACGCAGTGATTATTTGCAAGATATTGCTGACATCTGCAGAACATCAATTCGATCATCAATTCGACAGAGGGCGCCACGTGATTTAATAATTTTGTGGTATTAAATATTTTACGGTGAAAATCAGCCAATAAAATAGCTGGCTGATGCGTTTCAAACACGTCTGTTTGTCACCCAGGGGCGTTGCATCTAAGCCACGCCCATGTATGCGGAACACACTTTGGGCATAATCTCTGATAACTTGCAAGCAAGTTGTTATAGAAACTTATAATTCTGGTAAATAGTTCACATTTTAGTTTACTGCATGCTTAATTTAGTCGTTACAACGTTAACTGGAGAAAACAACTCGATGTTATGCAACAATTTTGGGCATCGGTGTTTCACACGGTAGTGCGTTGACAAAAGTTAGGTGAGGTAGAAAATGAATGCACCTTACATATATCAATCGTCTTGGCCATTTGCGTGCCAAAAATTATTAAAGTTGGTAGAAATTTGACAAAGTTATGACAAAAACAGTTTTGACTTTTTTGATACACGGTGTACGATACCGTTTGTATGACAGGGCTTCAAGCTGTTTTCTTTCCGAACGATTCTGTTTAGCTTTTCTATATTTCAGTCATTTTTGTTAATAAATATAGTAAACATGTTAAAAAAACAAGTACGTGCTGTTTTGTACTGTATGGAGTCGCAAAAACTACCAGACTCATGGCAGTAGAAATAACGTGCATTAAGTGTTCCATTCGCCCCAAAACGTTGGAATGTGACAGAACAGTAAAACTGAAAAAACAACGTTTAACCCAAAAACAAATCGCTGCTGGATGTAGTATTTTCTGCAGGCCACAAGCAGACGAATAAACTGCACGGTTTTACTGCAAACTGGTCAGGTTGTACAAAAGCTCTGGAATAAAATGTGACTAGGTGACATACGCACGCTAAAACAGAATACGTTACTAAACGTATATGATACGTGTCCTCGAACACGATGAAACATCGACGCTAATTATTGTCTGACAATGTGACGGTGCTGAGAGTCGAGCGGTCTGCAGGAAGCACTGATTTCAACTGGTGCTAGAGCAGAATAGTGTATCTAGGCGCCAGATGAGAACAGTACTCCACACAGTACCGAGAACAATGCGTCGTCATGGTTCAACTAGCCTACACTCTAGTTCGCACTGTCACGTCTACGTAACAACGACCAATTTAGCCCCTGTACTTCTAACAGTTTCTTTTCATGCGCTCTGCAGTGCAAGCTAAGTTGCAATCTAGGTGTACGCTAGATTTTTATGCGCGACAGACAGCACGTAGTGTTGAGCGCGTCTTAGCTATCGTAGAGACGTCCGTCTGGCGTCTGTACGTCACACCCCGCTGTCCTACCAAAACGGTGTACTTAACTGATGTCGAAATACTTAGCGGTAACTAACTGCTAGCAAAAAGTCTTGATTTTTATCAAGAACAAGACCAAGACATTACTTCTAGTCCTCGAGGTACCTCAGGACGAAAACCTTGGTCTACATCACTGAGACAATCAAAGACATCTGACGCATACAAGCACCATGCACGACAAGACTAGTGATTGCAATCCCCGGATTATAGGCCTACAGAATGGTCGTTATTTTAGCATTCCTAATACATTAATTCATAGAATGTAGTAGGTTCTTACGGAAGGTAGCCTACTAGAGATTGAGTTGAGTGTGACTGTCAAAATACAAATTATAGTGCACAGCAAGGAGGACTAGCGCGCATGAAATATTTTGTCCATTAGACCGCTAGAATTGTATCATTTAACGTATCATTTAACAGTCGAATAAGTACAATTTTAACGAACTTCTGTAATTCCGAAATCTCGGGATCGGGACGTCGCCAATCCCGGGATCGGCGAAAACGGACGAAATTCCGGGATTGCAATCCCCAGACACGTTGCAGAACAGTTGGGATCCAAGGCGCCTTCATGATAACTGCTGCTGTCACGCTGCTGCTACGACTGCAGTCGGGTTTAGCTAACTTGTGTCATAGATCGTCATTCAGTCGTTGCAGTAACACTGCAACATCGCACATATAGCAGCAGACACATCTTGACAGCTTCGCCCCATCTCTCTATCATGACGACTTGGTAGGTATAGGCCCTGTCGGTCACCCCAGACACAACAGTGCTGCACAAGTCTAAAAATAGCAAAAACCAAATACGACTAAAAACGACCCTGTTACGGTTTTTCAGCGTTTCTAGCGTACATACGATCTATCGCCGGAGCGGTCGCTACCTTTTCGTAATCACACGCAAGATCACATTTGAAAATCTGAAAGGAAGCGTTACGACTTTTTAAACTTAGGCGCACAGTGACTGTTTTTTTTGTATGTGCGCCATACAAATATCATGCTAGTACAAGCGTCCAAGAAGTTCGCGACTTATAGCGAAACTACCAACACGTTGGTCAGATTGTCGCGCGGCTGAGCAAGGCGTCACACGGCGTAAACTCGTCGTAGTCTTCATAGAACGCGAGTAAAGAGCGTCGCTTGTCCCCGACCCCCGTCCACTTCTAGCATTATTCACTATACACGACCACTGCAGCGCCATTGACGATTAGCTCGTCCTGCAGCGTCGTCCGTCATCTTTAAATATTAACATCCTTCAACCACATGAAATGCCGAGCAGCTGCACAAACTGCAACACCGTATATAGTATATGCCCAGTAACTGCATTTGCATCTCATTCTTATCGCTATCCTATCCTATCTATCTATGATCACAAACCAACTCAAGATCGTAAAGTATATGTAAACGTAAGACCTACCAGGCGATGCTGATTGTTTCCTCAGCCTTCAGACAGACACCAGCTTACACTGCCGCACCTCGGATACGGAACTTGTGCATCGAGCGGTGTGCCTGCTTACGCCCGCCCCTGCAGCTTTCGCTGGTGCTACGGAAGGATGGCCAGGCTGAGTTGACCTTGATGAACGCAAGCCTCGCAAACTGTTAGCCATCCATGTACTGAACGGCCCGGCGTACGTTCTATCCGTTGAAATTTTCCGTCAATTATGTAGATATAGCACTGCTGCACTAGTCCGCTGCCTGCACAGACAATGCCATCAACTTTGCATCGCTGAAATTTATCAATAATTTCGTCCCAAATGACTAAGTATACCATACAGCAATCATATCTTAGGCCTACCTGTGACGATCCGTCCTAATCCCGTGGCCCTATCATTTAAATAACCTGCAAGCACCGGCGTTACGAATAACCCGTGCAGGTATCACTGTAGTATCGTACACGACATGCATGACTATTTGTATCTGTATGTCAATGCGTGTCAGTCGTTATGAACTCGTCGACCTGTGAGACGCCTCAATTACACGAACAGTCGTCTCTCCACCGTCTAGTGAAGTGCAGATTTAAACTGCAACAACTACAATGACGTTCACAGTTTACGGTTCAGTGAGCAATCACAACTGCACGACAAAGCCAAGCACAAATTAGCAACCGCACCGTAGACGGCGAACAATGTAACAGGGCTGCAACTTATACATGACACATGAATGTTACAGACAACGTAACTGACAATGCACCCTGCTGAAGACAGTGTTACTAACGACTCTGTTATTACGTGCCAACGTTAGCACTAACGCAGTCTAGACTCTTATACGAACCTTTGTTCGAAGTGTTACTCGCCCCCTCTTGTTCCCTCGTCTATAGGAGGTCTATGAATGTACTGCACAGCAAACAGTATCCTATACGAGCTGCCTAACGCACAGATTCGCACATCAGGCGCTGGACAAATGCAGACAATGACGGACGTCGTTATAATGGCACTGACTCAATGTCGCTACATCGAGAAAGTTAGTTGACTTGCATGCCTAATGCGAACAATAATGCATACACAACGCATTATTGCAATATCCAAATCGCAAAAAAAAGATCATCGCCGTTGTTTTCAGTTCACCAGGGTGGTTAGTATGCGCCCAATGCTTGAACCTTATACAACAAGTAATTTAAGCAAAGCTCACGAGACGCGCGACAGCCTTAGCAGTTCCTATTCGCAGGTTGTCTTGATTTAGCTCTATCCATTTTGACGCAATTCACTCTTGAAATCTACGCCGCAGCCACAAATTGCAAAAAAGCACTAAAACCCCTATTTTAGAAATTCAAGGTCATTCAAGGTCATCGATGTTTACACCAATAAATAGCTTGTCACTATATTGCTTGTTATGATAAGCAGCATGTCTCTGCCGATCTGCAACCGTTTTCAAGCTACACGAGCCAATAGCGGTAAAATAACTACTTGTAGATTCTTAAAAATGTACGTTCTATG
>Ga0209671_1005756_pt1 | contig 12595 bp, 7 predicted proteins | sample WorMetHERISLAND2_2_FD_187401 | JGI IMG/M metagenome (GOLD analysis project Ga0209671, IMG submission 187401) | Marine gutless worms symbiont microbial communities from Max Planck institute for Marine Microbiology, Germany - Olavius geniculatus... | ecosystem: Host-associated > Annelida >... | reverse complement strand
TCACCTATAAAAGACCCTTAATCGTCACTGCAGCCCCATAAAAGTTGCATAGTGAACAGGCAATATATCCACAAGAATTCCAAGGATCTAACAGACACCCATGGGACATTGCTTGGTTGGTGCTCGCCTGATCTGTGGACTGGTCATGTGCGCTGGGTGGCCTTGCTGTTTCTATCATGTCTCGAAGTTGGGTGGAGCATTGGAGAGGCTATTGTGGGGATGATGGGTCAGACTGAGATTCCGCTAGATACCAAACGCACTGTAGTTTGGGACTAAGGTTTTCCTGTCTGGCTTGGAAACCCTGCAATGGCTCTCATTTGCCCCATTTGGCTCGGGCATGGCGGGGGTGGGTAGCTGCACTGCTCATGTGGCTGGTCTGCTGTTGGGTTGGGTTGCTTGCCGGGTTGTTTCCTGTGGGGGCTCTGAAGTCCTTTGGTGAGCCCCATAGTACAGAGAGTAGTCATGTGGGCGGGGGTAGTTGTGCTCTTTGCTATTCCTGCCATGACTTTCAGTACCCAGTACTGGGAACTTTCTGGGGATGGCTGATGGGCCCACATGGCGGCCTAAGCCTACGGGGCGGCACTGGCTGTCTTGCCCCGCATTAGAACTTGGAACTTGGAAGTGCCTATGCCGAGTCCGATGGTCACGTGACTGATGACGTCACGTGATCCCAAAAGGTCAAAGTCGTGACCCCAAAATCTTTAAGGCCCTGTATCTCCATAAGCATGCAAGTTAAACGCATGGTTGCAATGGACCACCTATAGGAAACCACATATGTCAAGCCCAATGGTCACGTGATGCCAAAAGGTCAAGATTGTTACCAAGAAATATGTCGGGTTCTGTGTCTTCATAGCCGTGGAAGACAGATGGATTATAATTGACCACCAACAGGAAAAACATCGTTTTTGTAATAAAACAGCAAATATAAATTATGTACAAAACAGCACATTGACAGTTAGGTGATGTGATGGTGAGTGATATCACCTTTTTTATGATTTTTGCTCTTTTTGATGTGTCAGTCATTGCATGTCGCCATTAATGAGTGTATAAACTGATGTTTTGTACATGTATTATGAAAATAAATAACTTAAATAATCAAATAGTCAGTCAGTCAGCTATCAAAAATACTACTGACATGATTCATCAATTCAAAATTCAATAGTTAACACACACTATCCCATCAAACTTTGCTGCAGACTAGTAAAGTACATACTTTGCTCATCGAAGTATTCATCTGGCAGTTCTCCAACACCAACATTCGGATCAATTTCCTGTTCCACAACAAGCATTTTCAGTCACTGCATCTCTACACCCATTATGAGCACCAACCATTGACTTGATAGATAATTACATCATAATTCCACACACTACAATATAAAAATTATTTCCAACAAGCTTCATAGTACTAAGGCACAAAGCAGCATTGGCTGCCCACTGCAGCACTCATGTCCATTAATCCACAATTTACAATGTGAATTTGCGATTAAAAGTTATGACCCCCTAAACCTCCCCTTCATTCTTCGGGAATGAGACTGCAGTCTAATAGAACATTATTTGGGACCACACAGTCAAACTGTAACAAATCAGCTTGGCTTGCCATCTCATACTATGGCGAAGCTAGACCCAAGCCTCTTCTACAGAGTAGTATACAAAGTATACGCACATCTCCTGCTCCTTTCTGCTGCTACATGCAGAGAAATCATTGATGATCATTGAATTCACTGATGCCTGCCTATTATTTTCATTTGGTGCACTGCTGCTATAGTGTGTGGATAAATGTGTATGCATTAATAAGGCTACTATTCAGATTGAACATGCTAACCATTGCATACAGATTCTTAAATCCGCTGACAAGACTCGGAACCTTTGTAAACTTCTGACTGAAAGCATCAGAGATATTATGAGCAGGATCAGTTGAGATGATTAGCACAGAATCTCTAACTTTGGCCAGCTGCACTGCAAGACTGCAACTGCAACAGACATGTATCAAAACATTCAGTATACAATACAAATAAAAAAAAGTAACAAAAATAACTTAAATAAGACAACTAGTAAGCTTACACATTTATTATTTCAATGTTAAAATACAAAAATTGGAGTTTTATGTTTATCTGTCTTCGAAATAGGAAAAATATCGTGCTAACTGTTTGACTTCATGCCTAGGACAGCTTTTAACAACCCTTAACAATTGCACAGATTATCAAACATAGACAAAAATAGAACTGAAATACATAGCAATGCAATGCTATAATGCTGCTAATTATTATACACACTGTAATATAGGACATATAGTGCAACTATTGCAAACAAAAGTTATTAGTTACTATTATTAGGTAAACATGCAGTTTAGCGGCCTAAACAAAATACAGTCAACTTACTGCCTATACGGGCCAAAGCGTGCATGCGGTCAGTTAACTCTAACCCTAATCCTAACTCTAACCCTAACCCTAACCTAACCCTAACTCTAAACCTAAGCCTAACACTAAGCTTCGCCTGTATATAGGCGGTAAGTTGACTGTGTATTTTGTTTAGGCCGCTAAACTGCATGTTTACCTATTATTACTTATTACACAATGACATGTCTCAAGTTGAACTTAATTTACTGTGGCTCGTGATATTTAGTATCCCCCCCCGAAACAAATGCAACTTTTTATGTAACAAGCCAACCACATCAAATACCAAATTTACTAACGTCAGTTCGCCGAACTGGCTGTAGAATTGACGTTCAAAGAAAAACAACAGAATACACAGTACCTGCATGTTGTCTTGCCTACGCCTCCCTTGCCACCCACAAATATCCATTTCAACGAGTCCTGATCAATAACGTTTCGAAGAGACGGTTCAAATGTTAACGTGTCATCTGTAATACTCGCCATTCTGCTACAATATAAAAAGGACTAAAGTTTCATTCAATTTCACATATTACTATTCAAAGTGTATAGAAAATGATAAGTATTATGTTTTATTATTATTTGTTTACATAGAAATATTTCTATTTCTATGTTTGTTTACACAACTTGCATAGAATATTTATAATATGCGATTCGTTGTCAACTTTCGGTTATCCCTAAGACCCGGTTTCCATCCAACGCAACGCTCGCAAGTCGCAACAAATGCGAGACGCAATGAAGTCAGCTGACCCATACGACGCAGAGGTCAAAACGCAAAGATAAAAGCGGTGCATTGCGTCCGTTGCATTGGATGAAAATTAGGCTAAAGTTTGTTAATTGTTAGTTAGCAAAATGATAGGTTGACGATGCACTAAGTTTTGGGATTCAATGTAATACAACAAACCCAGCTGTTGTTAAGATAGGCCGACCGTATTGCCTATATCCGAAGGTCAGCGTCTGACTTTTGGTCGCAAAATGAAAACGATTTCCCAGAGTGACTATAGTATATATAGGCTACACACTATATGGTGACATGACATGTATATACTGCTATATCGAACGTTACAATCAGTGCTAGGATACGATACGGCGATTCGGCACACGTGAATGATGGCGGCAGGTAGCAACTTTGCATTTAAAATTGCAGCTAAACCGCTGCAGATAGACATTGACAGCCTATAAGAACTCCTCATCGCCCTATATCCAACGGTACCACTGCCAACACCTACGACGTACGATTTAGCCACAGTACGTGCGTTACAGACTTCAGACAGACGCATCGACTTAAGGCTCGACCTAACGGATCGGCCAAAAAACGACAGTTAGTAACATCATCATTAGAATGGAGGGGCTTCCTTCCTTGTCCAATGTTTCCTTGCTGCCCTTCGACAATTACGAAGCATACGACGATCTGTGTCAAACGACGTGATGCAGTCGCTTATCGTGGCGCTGGTGTTTTCCAGGCTTGACTACGGCTCCGCAACTATTGCCGGCCTTCCGAAACAACTAATGGACAGGTTTCAGTCTGTGCAGAACGCCGCTGCACGGCTGATCTTCAATGCTTGTCGTCAGGACCACATTCAGCCGTTACTGCGCAGATTGCACTGGCTTCGGATGCCAGAACGCGTTTCGTTCCAGTTGGCAGTGCTAGTGTATCGCTGCCTCCACGGCTCTGCACCTGGCTACCTGGCCGCAGATCTTCAGCGCGTGTCACACATCAACGCACGTCGACGACTGCGCTCTTCGACTACATCAGCGCTGGTCGCTCCACGCACGGTGCGTTCTACCATTGGCGACCGCACCTTTCCAGCGACTGCTGCATCGGTCTGGAACAGTTTGCCGGAGTCGGTCCGGTCATCGCCGTCGCTGCAAATTTTCCGCAGCAGACTGAAAACCGAACTTTTTGCCCGGTCTTACAGACATGACTAAGAACGTCTCACTGCGATGACTACTATTACGTGACATCACTGTTTAAGCTTATTGTTACGTATCCTTGTAGTCTTAGGACTTAACGCCACGCTAAAGTTGATTCGTCCTTCATCATCAGCATCATCATCACTGTCAACAAAGATGGGGTACACCTGGGAGGAAGCAGCGATGGCAGCTCTTGATCGACGACACAGATATAAGGGCCTAACGTCGGAGTGTTGTCCAGTGATTCCAGTTGGATGAGGTATGAATCAAGGTTAAGGCCATCATTATAAACATGCAATTTAAGTACGTTTGGCGTTCTAACTTTAAAACAAGAAATGTGAACTAATGCTCACGAGACGCGCGAAAGCCTACAGCAGTTCCGGTTCAGTATATTGGCTGAAAATTGGGGCGTTCACGCTAAGTTAATATACAAAATACCAAGTTCTCTATCTGGATCGCATACCGATAGTTCCTTGCAGCTGACGGTGACAATTTGGTAATCCTAGCTTGCACCGCTATTGACTGATCCACCCGTGTACGTGACGGACAGACAGACAGACAGACAGACAGACATAACATTACATTACATTACAGATTTTTAACGTGGCCTAAGTAAAAAAACTGCTAGGACCACAGATAAAAGCGTTAGTCACGACAAAAGCACAGAAGGGTAAGATATTATTTGAACAGAAATGTTTTCAGTTGACGGCGGAACTGTGACAGTGTGCTGGACGCGACAATGTCCGGACAGAATTGCGATGGCTAAGACGCGCTGAAAGCAGTAGCTGCTTTCGCGCGTAATGACTAATTTAGCCTATGTGACGTAATTCATGAAAGCGTGTAGGCCAAACTTTTCATGCAGTAGGCCTAACTGAAAACAAATGAAAAATCGTAACCTAAACATTTTAGGCGTGTATTGTTCGGCGCATTGGTAAAACCATTCAAACCATTACCATATCAATATCATGCACGTACAGAAAATTATCCGAAATGTCAAAGAACATTTGCCAAGTCTCGCAAGATCGTGGTCAAAAAGTTGCGGGTTTGTTGCACTGTGTGCAATAGACCTAGCCATCAGCGGCGTTGTGGGTTAAAAAGCGGGCAAGGCAATTTTTTGACAGGCATTACAAATTTCCAACACACGAGATTATGGGTGTTCCTAATTTCGATTTCGTCCTCTAGTCTCCCCAAAATAAAAGTTTTAGTCACTAATCTTGCATTTTTGGACGACGATAATTCCGACAAAAAAAACAATATTTTCTGACAATTTTTCGACAGCCAAAAATTCAGAGAGGAACGTACCCTTCTTCCTAACCACGACGCTACTGATAGCTGGTAAAACAACAACAAAACCAAATCAAAGCGCAGTGTAAATGTCAGCGAATCTGGACGAATGTGCCGGACAGGTGCCCCATTACAGAATCGCCTACCCAGAAAAGTCTCCTCCCGGCCGACAATTAACTGGTAAGAATCCGCTCCGCCCGCGGGCGGCCGCCGGGCGGGGCAGATTTTTACCGGTAAACTGTCGGCCGGGAAAGACTTTTCTGAAAGGCGATCCTATAATTTGGAGACTATTATCGGGCCGGCGATAGTTTAATAAGGGGGAGACATCAATTCCGTGATTATCTCTCCCTGGGCGGATTTTTTCACGGGGGAAACATTTTACTGTGACACCGGCCGCTGTGTTCTAGATGCAGCTGTCGTCAGCAGGTTGTTGCTGGTAGCAAGGTGGAGACGCGGCAGCAGACGTCGTGTCGGCCTGGATGCTGCCGACTGACGACTGAGAACGAGTACAACTCAGTGACTCTGACGTCACTGGGATGAAGATGTGCTTCGGACTGTTGCGACCACTGTCATCCACGCGCGTCACCTGCAACGCGTCAGCACACACGCCCGCCAAACGGTAAAGGTTAAAAACTTAAAGCTGTGTATAGTTCTTTGTGGGAACTATAGTGTCGCCTGCCATATAGGATCACACAATGTTACATGCCACGGGATACATACATGTATAATTAGTCGACGATCGATAATTTTGTAAAGTACATTTTTGCTGCTGATAGTATGCGTCTATCTTTCAAATTTTCGTGGCGAGCTCCGAAAGACGTGTGATTGGCAGAGCAAAGCGCATAGGTGAATGACCCTTCAAGGTCATCCAAGATCGATGATTTTCGTGTCATCCGAAAGGGCTTTATGTAACTACTTGCAGTGTATAAGTGATCATTAGCAACTTTGGCCCTATATCTCTCGCCGTTTCTGAGATACGGCGACTTATCGGTCGAAAATCACCAATTTTCTCTACCCAACCTCTGTTCAAGCACCAAATTTGAAAATTTTCCCTTGCGCGAGATCGCTGTGACATTGGACTCATTAATCGTGTAATAAAATTTTAGGATAGCCCAATCTATATGATAGGAGTACATCAACGTTACGCTAGACGAAGAGACGGACTGACGGACAGACAGACAGACCTCCCCATTGGTAAAAATTAATCGTTGCCAGCATTAACATAAGCCGATAAGTGTACAATGATTGTGTCGACACTCGACAGACCGAGTAGTGATGTCGTTCAGTGGAGTCAAGCAGCGGTGAGAACGATCTCCTCTGTTGTCGATCTCTCGGTCTCGACTGTCTCACCTCGCCGCTGTTGACGCTCGTCGCCGCGGCGGCCGCCTGCATGAGAATGTCCGGGTCCAGCGCATCAGTGCTCAGTCTGTCCAGCGTACGCAGCTTCTGTAGCGTCGGCGTGCGCAGTAAGATGTCTTCGACCTCGCTGTCTGACGACATCTGCTCGATGATGTAGCTGCTACTGCGACATGCAGTCCTCGCCGTCTGCACAACCGACAAACACTCGCGGCCCCAGAACAACGATCAACTGACATCCAGACATTCAGCAGAAGTGGAGAGATGACGCAAAAAAATCACGGGAAGTGGACTTCATAATACCCATCATCATCACCATCACTGCTTGGGCGATGCGGGTACACGCAACAGCAGCTCTAAGTCTAATATGCAAACCTGTATAGGCCTACATGTATGCCATACTCTCCACTTCTGTTTGCGGTCTTGTGCGCATCTCCTGGCTTTTGCTGAATTTCTTGTACATCATCCGTATCTTCTTGAGTCTTCCTTCTTCTAGTATTGCGTCTTTCATGTACCCTGCATTTCCGTCAGATTATGACAGTCCACTGTCCATAGAAACAAGATGCGAGATCGCTGTTCGCCAAAAAGTAAGCCCCGCATTTATGTCATAACCAATTTTCAAAATTTTGCGTTGGCACACTAAACAAAAAACTGGGAGTAAAGTTTCGCCAGTGACATTTGACAATATCTAAACACTGACCTGGAGCTGAAGCGCCTTGCCCGATGCTGTGCGGAACTGTTTTCTGGCGTGTTGGGGCGAGTAGCGATCAGTGTCGACAGCGCAGGACGCTGCAACAAGCCGTTCAGTGTTGCTGGGTGCCGGTTGAGACGAGCTGGCCGTTGTCTTGAGGTACGTGACGCTAGTCGCTGCTGACGAAGGTTCGGTGCTCGCCGCTGAGCACGGTAGACGGCTGCAGCACAACAATTAGGGTTCTCAACTGACCTGATTTTTTAGGACGTCATGACATCCAAGCTAAAAATTTGGACGTCAGTGTACAAAATCTGGAAGTCATGCATTAGGCCATACAAGAAAACTCAAGCAAAAAATTAACATAATGCAAAACAACACGTCGTCAAGAAATAAAGTTAGGCCTATGCAGTAGGCCTAACACGACAGTCCACCGAAAGTTACTGGACTAAGGAAACATTCGGAAACAGATTCTGATGTCAATTCGCAGTTTTTTTTACAGACAAATAGGCATAATAAGAGGCAGTTTGATTTGGACGCACGGGCTAAAATTTTTGGGCGTATTTACGCCCAAACACCTGCTATTGAGAACCTTGACAACAACTGCAGTAAAGTTTCGGTTTCATCATTTCTGTTTGCCCAGGCTCCACTACTTCGATTTGTGGTGAACTATGAGAAAAGTCAAGATTCTGTGGATTTGCTGGATTTGTGGATCCACACCGCACGTTGCACAAACAAATTTACAGCAACTCGTATTATGTGGGGTTCGGGCACCAGGGCTCAGGTGAGACGTCATTAACAAAGTGAACACCCACCACTGATGCTATATTGAACAAAAACGTGGCAATGAGAAACAGATGCATCACATTACATTAAAGGATTTTTAAGGTGGCTCAAGCACAAACCGCAAAGACCACAAGTATTAACCGCATGTCACGACAAACTAAAGCAAAACAACAAAATAGACTATATATATGGCCTATGGTGCTTGATGCAATCATTGCACTTTAGTGTTTGCTCTGCACCAAGTTAATTATATTCAGAGTGACGTTCGTGCTATTCGTGTTTTTAATTGCTTTTTTGCTTCGTTTCTCTATCATTGCAGTGAATAAAGATTAACAAAACTACAGTTGTTTGCGATTTTAACCGAAGAATGCAATTTACAGCAGACCTAAGCTTAAGAGTATAGCTATAGAGCACAGAGACAGGCTGGACGTACATTGCAGGAACGCTGACTGAGTGAAAGAACGATGACGCTTGACATTCACTGCAGCATGCGACCGCAGGACGATGAGATTCTCTCGCAGTCGCTGTCAGTTGTGCCATCACATCATCAGTACCCTGGTCAGTGATGTCATCATGACGTGCCGGCATCACGTCTTCTACCCGTTGCCGATCATAGCTGTCGTAGCTGTTCAGCATCATCTCATCGAGCTCGTTGCACGTGCCGAGCAGGAAGCTGCCTGTGGTTGTGGCGCCGCGCTCACCGCCAATGGTCGACCCAGCTGTCACTGCAGTCTGCAGCTGCGGACTTTCCACCAGAGACAAGAACGTGTCCAGGTCGATCGGCAGCGCCCGCTGACCGGTGGCCGCTAGGGTCGCCTCGTAGCCCTCCACGTAGCTGTGATAACGGCAGACGTCGAGCGCCACTCGGGCTACAGACGCTGCGCTCTGAGTCAGGCTTGTTGCCAGGTCACGCACTGATGCCGCTTGTTCCTGCGCGCTCCGCGTGAGCTCCGCCAATTCCAAACATCGACGATCAGCCTCCGAGGACTGGTCAACGGCGCGCTTCGCCGCACAGGTCATCTCAATCACCTGCTCCACATTATTAATTGTTGTCATTATCATTATGCGGCCGTCTTAATAGGCCGCATTTCTGGTCTTGCCCGTCCGTCCGTCTATGCGGGCTTTTAACTCGAGATCGAACAATCTGGTGTAGAAAACCGAATTTGGTGTAAACGTTTATAATGGTAGTAGTAACCGCAGTCTGTCATTTTTAAAGTTCTCACTTCATGTTCAAGGTCAACAGACGTCAAAACGGACGGTCGCACGCATGTTGGCACTGAACTTGTGATATTAGTCGGCGACTGCACGGAGACTGCAAAGTCGATCAAGATGCAACAAACGCTCAATAAGCGAGTGTTAGAATCGATCATCTGTATGGGAGGCTGCAACCAATCTCTTAGCCTTGGCCTTATCGTTTAATACAATGTAATAAGTTAATAACAATATGCTGTATAGCTCCGTTATGTCGTGCACGACTTAAGAAGTCAACTAGTCATCACTTTATTGCAATTAGCCTATAAGCAAATTTGACGAAACGTTAATAGTATGCCTACAATATTTTTTCTGTTTTATGGCAATGTTCACATAGTGATAAGCCTACTGTATTAAATCAAAACAAACTATAAACGTTTTTATAAAATAACGCGGCGACTATGTCGTGCATGTTTTACTGAACCTTTGAAAAGACCAGCTGTCGACTTCTTTCGGATATGTTGCCGTTTTCCGCGGCAAACAAACTATTGTTTGCTACTGATCTCTTCATTTTCTCCTTTTCAAGTCGGCATGATAAATGCTGAATACGCAACACGATCTATGTGATCTATGTGATACGAACGTTTCCTCGACAACTCGATGACGTCATTATGATATTATGACTAGCATCTCATCTCTCCAGAGTGCTTCACAGATCTGCAGTATCAATTATTAGCTTTCTGATGTCTCACTGCCGTGTCCTTCCAGGACGGCGGGCTAAAGCCAGAAGTGGAGGTGACGAAGGAGACAGCCGTCGGTGCCCTTTATCAGCGTGCCGAGTCCGAGTCATCTGGAGATCTGACCTGCGGGGCCTATTCTGGATTATTTCAGCCACCAGCAACGCGGCTTGATCCACCTCATGACCTTTCCCAGAATGCACCACGCATCAACTTAATTTGCAATCGCTAGACGCTAATATAAAATGTTTGCACGATCCAGCACGATCCAGACGTTTGCTGGATCGTGTAAACACCCTATAACGTAACATCATGCTACAGCATTGTTTGATGATCGTTCGTATTAACACTCGCCTGGAACGCGCGTGCATTGGCTTGACACGCTCTATGCTGCGTCACGTGCAGGCACGGTCGCACGATACCAGGGTCTATCTAGAACAGAAACCGCATTCGTCAAAGTCGACTGTTGTGCCGTGCGTGACCACGAATAAGTCATAAATGACTGTGACGTGAATTGCAATTGAAGCGTGAAGATGTCAGGTTAAACGTATGTGCGCAGAGTGAAGTGAAGCACATAAGAACGATGACGTCCAGGGACCAGTATAGGACTTCCAGCAGCGGAGAAACAGTCTGAGACTGAGTGGTTGGTGGGTGATTGCATTGTCGGATGAGTCACGTCCTCTGTCGAACGACGCCAATTTGACGCTGTCTTCGCGGGTCACGACCTTCCAGGCGCGCCTATTGTCCTCCTAGAAGGCGAGTAATTTAATAACGGGGCGGCAGTTTGATTGATTGATGACGTACCGGTAGCTGCTGTTGCTGTTGTTGCTGCTGCTGCTGCTTCGGCAATTCCATGTTTGATGATAATTCGCCGCGTCGCGTCACTCAGCGCGGCGTCTGATTTGATGCATGCGTTGCAGGGACAGTCGGTCGGTCGGTCGGTCGGTCGTCGCGTGTGGTAACAGGAAATGATTATATTCGCGGGGGACTGACAGACAGACCGGTCAGTCGCTGACTACAGTGAGTGACGCATGAATGCACACACTCCGGAGACGCGATCAAGACTGCACCGCCTGCTATACTCCGGCACAACCAGACAACCGCTTGCCGTCCCAGGAGACCAGCAGACCAGCACCCCACACTACCGCGTGGCTCGGTCACTGCTATCAGCGCGACACGCCCCTCGTTGCATAATTCAACGCACAGTCCGACATCGTAAAAAGTGAACGTGGAACCGACAACTATAGACAACAGGCCGCTCGGAGTCTTGACAGCTCAGCTCAGATCGCACTGTCAAATGCAGACAGAATGCGCGCTTGTTACGTGCTTGCCGACTTAGAAACGGTGACGTTGACCTCTGGGTCTATACCGCAATGAATAAGACGCGTAGTGGCCTAAGTACTCAATTCGAAATTATGCATATAGAAACCGAGGAAGCCAGCTATGTGCCTAAGTCGAGTCGTTGACACTTAGCCTACCAGTTACCATTGCAATAGCCTATATTTATATAGCTGACCAGATTTTAACTAATAAAAATTCCTGTCGAAAATTTGTTCTGATTTAATTACAACTAATTTGACCTTATTGCAATTTGCAGAACTGAAATCAGAAAATACGGCACAGACATCGAGTCCGTTCCACAAACGAATGGCGAACGCTTAATTTTTTAGGAATACTTGAATCATCGCTTAATGACGCATAAATAACTTAAGTTAACTGATAAATACTGCTGAGTGCTGACGAATTCATGCCAGATTACACAGGGTCATGGTCGTTACTGATCATAAAGCCCTATCCTATTGCAGAGTACATCTGCAGAACTATATACTCACTTCATTCCTTCTTCGCTGATCTCGCCTAAATCTCTGCGTCACTATAGCGATTATAATACAGTGTCATTATTAGCTTTCAATCAGTGGCATAGACAATAAGGCAAATAAGCTGGCGAGGCCTCCCTAATCCTCCAAACAAAACATAAGCATTCGTTTAAACTGCATTAAATTTGCGAATGTGGTCAGTTAATTCTTGGGAAAATAATTAAAATTGTTTCCACCAGATCTCATCTTTAAAGCTAAAATGCACCAAATTTGATATCGGCTGGGGCTTCGCTCCAGACTCCGCTGGAGGGAGCTAACAGGACCCCCTAGCTGGATTTTAAGGGGTCCTACTTCTAAAGAAAGTAGGGGGAGAGGAAGACGGGAAAACAGGGGAAAGGGAGAAAGGGGTAAACAAAGTGAAAAGGGGGAGGG
>Ga0209671_1005755_pt1 | contig 12596 bp, 3 predicted proteins | sample WorMetHERISLAND2_2_FD_187401 | JGI IMG/M metagenome (GOLD analysis project Ga0209671, IMG submission 187401) | Marine gutless worms symbiont microbial communities from Max Planck institute for Marine Microbiology, Germany - Olavius geniculatus... | ecosystem: Host-associated > Annelida >... | reverse complement strand
ACGGGAGTTGTAACCGGCAACGTTGTTCTATTATCACTACTAGATCTACGATTACAGGCGAGATTACAGACTGAAACAATTCCTACTTTTAGGCCTACCACTGTAAAAGGGGGAATTACGACCGGGGGGAAGAATGTCCGGGGGGAAGTATGTCCGGCATTCGGTTAAATAGGCCTGCAAAATACACGCAGTTGCTTGATTTCGATGACAATCCAGTCACTACTAGTGTTATTGTAAAAGCGCGTACAGAACGACATAACTAAACTGAACTGAACTGACACGGTTTATTTAATATTTGACGAACAGACCAATAAGCAAGGGTTGGTGGCGTGTATGGTGTAGTGGTAACGCGTTTGATCCGATCAACGAAGTTACTGTACGCCAGGTCGGGTTAGTACTGCGATAGGTGACATGCCTGTGGGCAGGTAAACCATATCGGTGTGTAACCAGCCGCCTTGGTCAACTCAGCCTTCCATCCTTCCGGGGTAGGTAAATCGAGTACCGGCCTATCTGGCTGGGGTTAAGGCGGGGCGCGTTCACCTCTGTCGGGTGGCAGGTAACACTGTGTGATCCCATATGACAAGTGACGCTCGGTAGCTCTGTGAGGGGTTCGCTCCTTAAGAGCTATACACCTACCTTTATTTTTACCTTTACCTTTAATGCATTACAGTAGTCACCGTCTAACGGCATCGGGGGCCTGCGAGACTATACGCGCACGTAGCCTACCCGTGAACCGGTCGCCCTGTTTGCCCATTGGTCAGTTCGTCAAAAACTTAACCGTGTCAGTTAAGTTTAGTAATAGGGTGTTTACACGATCGCAGATGTCCAGCATTAGCACGTGTATTTTGAATACATGTGCTTGAAGTTTGCTAGACGTTTGCTGGATCGTGTAAACACCCCATTAGGCTACGTCGCTTTTTGCGCGGCTCAAATATCACGTGTGCATTATTCAGGCTAATAAAAATAAACACACTGCTGTAAAAGCCTACTCTAAAGTCTAAAAGTTGTGTTCATCTACAGTATTTAGATATTTATATAACGTGGCTTATTTCGTTTTTAGAACATTTTAAGACAACTACAACATAATTAACCTAACTAGTACACAGAATGTAGGGCCTATACGAATGTAAATGCATGACCATAATGTTGAGCGTAAACATAGCCACAGATTTTACAACAATTGAGATTTCACATAGCGACATTTAGCCAGATTCAATAAGCCTATTAAATTTGCTTTAAACGGAAAATAACTAAATGTTTTGTTGCTAAATACAAAAATCATATCACCTTGATGTAAAGTGGTGTATTTTGGTAAGCTTTAAAAGTTTATAAAATTTCATTTAAATATTTATGCATTTTAAAGCATTCACCAATTGCAGGCCTACCGTATAGGCCTACAGGTATGGCAAATTTTCAAGTTAGGTTTACTTGATGCCACATGAGTGTCTATGCCAAACGGCGTCTCAATTCGTCCAAAAGTTTTAGCAAAAACAGTGTTTGAATTGTGAAAAATTAGCTGGGGGGTTAAACTTTTCGACGGTCAGAGACTGAACAAAATTGTGATATAGGCCTAAATCGTATGTTGGCTGTATATAGCCTATCTGATTGACCCCCCCTGTACATAATTTGACAGTGTGTTAGGGGGTTTAGAAAACAGTTGGGGGTTGAACTCCCCCCGGCAATTCAAACACTGGCAAAAAGCATGAGTGAAGCGTGAAAAATGGACAAACAGACAGACAAACTGACTGACAGAACACAATACGTTAACATCTGTCGCAACAGCGAGCGATGCCGCCTAAAAATCATATAATTCACGGCGCTGTGGTGACGGCACATGAGCGTGGTGCCATCTCGCGAATGAATATCACTTGCACTAAACGTCATAGCTACTTTGTACACTTCCTGTATCTGTCGGTCCAGTCACATTATGCCACTTGCATAATGCGCGGCCTTGAATTTTAATGTGCGTGTGCGCAGAAACGACTTCTTGTGCGTTAATGTCGCAACTGAAGTCCAATACGAGAAAATCAACAAACAATCACTTTCATTTTTAGCCGACAGTACTGAAGTAGGCCTAACGGCGAGCTATTGACATGGTTGTCGTCCGTCTATCGTCTGTCTGTCTGTCTGTAACAACTGTACCCTGGCAAACGGGTAGGTCTGAGAAGAAAATGTTTTACACTACTTTAAATCAAGGCATGCAAAATTTCAGCGATCTAGTGCAAGAGGAACGTTTTCAGAATTGGGGTTGAATGAAAAGAGAAAGGGAAAATTCAATGGAAAACTGACCATATCTCGGAAACGGTGAGAGATAGGGTTAAGGTTACTATTAATAGGAAATGGTATACGCCCTGTCAGACGAGATGGAAATTAATGACCTTGGATCAATGACCTTGGATGACCTCGAAGGTCACTGACAACCAGTACGGTCGGCTATCATAGCAACGACTGGGCTTCTTGTTATTGTATGACAATGCGATTATTTGGTATAGTAAAAAGCCAGACGTATTGGCAGCTCGACAATATATTGTGACTGTCATGATTACTACATTGTTTTAATCAGTAGATGTCACAAATATCTTAGGCCTATTACTTCTTTACTATGAAAATTTTTGATAAACTTACAAAAACAATTTTTTTTTCTTTTAATTTTTTTTGGTTTTTTAGTGTTCGAAGTGAACTTCGCTATTTTGTAACAATATGCCACAATCGACAAATTATGCATAGATTTCGTGAAAACTGATATCTTTTAAAACACGTTTGAGTCATATGTTAGCCTATAGACTAGTCAAAAATAGAGGCTATATAATTTTGATCCTCGTTGATAGACGCTTGTCTTCGCCTAATACACAGCTTACAGTACAACCTTTTGGAGTCACACAACTGGCGAGGACCTTCAGAGAGACAAGCCTTTAAGAACGAGAACCTCCGTTAACCAGTGAACAAGCTGAACGCATCCGTATAGGTCAGAATCACCGGTAGGCCAATCTGCTGCAATACAGCGCCGCTATAGCTGACATCACTTTCCACTGTCGCGCGCTCTCTCTGTTTGGTACTTTGCTTGCCCGGCAATTCTCAATACCTCAAGATCGGTGTTAAGTTAGTCCGTGGCGCTATACTTTGGACGTCTCCGAGTCATGTTTCTGACCCTGTTGTTGTTGTTGTTGCTGCTGCTGCGGCGGCGGGCTAAGTAGAGCCGTGGAGCGCGACATGCTGTTACCATGGCGACTGACACGCCATGATGAGTTGAGAACCACCTGCTCTGTAGTGACGTCAGCAGTCTGACCTGTCACGTCAGCGTCGGAGCCAGGAGGCAGCTCCACGAGAACCGCTTTCACGTTATCCGCATTGCACCTAGCACATCACATCATCATCATAGAGAGAATCAACGTGGTCTAAATAGCAAACATTATTAGGCGAAATCGCTGTTGCAGCGCAAGCGATCGATTACGCCTATTCATGCACAATTCTCTGTAGCGTTGTCTGTTTGCGTCTCTCTGTCATGTTATGTATCGTCTGTCGCCTTAGTGCACCCCGCTTAAATCGTTCGACAGTTTTAAATGCCATTTAACGAAAACACTAATGGTTTGGTGTTGTAACGGTAGAGTGTCAGATTTTCGATTCCCGGTGGTTAAATTCACATGAGTGACTGTCGGTGGACAGCTAAACCAACTAGCTATATAACCAACACCAAGTTCAACTCAGCCTTCCATCCCTCCGGAGTAGTACCGGCCTGTCTAGCTAACGATAACGCGAGACGCGTTCATCTGTATTGGAAACGGTGTGCGGACACTTCATCACGCGACAGTTAATCACGCGACAATTAATCACCGACATATAATCACCCGTAGCTCCAAAGTATGTTCCCATGAAGAGCTATACAGGGTGGGCCAAAAAATGGCACCATTTTGTACACCTTATAATTTCACGAAATATCAACCGATTTTCTAAACTTTTTCACCGTCGGAATCAGGAGACAGTTTGTAATAAAACTATCATTAAGCCTATATATCCTACCACACCTCAAGTGTGTCGCTACACTATCTTGTGAAATGTTAGATGACACACTCAAGCCGGCAACGCCACTGACCAGTTGCGTGATCAATGTTGATCGAGCCTGGCATGTGGCCCCCAAACAGTCCGGACATAAATCCGGTCAATTATGCTGTTCGAAATGTTCTTCAACAGATAGCATATCAATGTTGACGATTCACGACAGTCAACCAGTTGAAGCAGGCGATCGTTCCTGAGCGGGGCAAACTGCCGCAGCGTTTGGTTAATCGCGCTATTGGTCAGTGGCGTCGCAGTCTTGAATGCGTCGTCCAGCAGCAAAGCGACACATTAAACATTTGATGGAAAAACTGCGAGATGTGACTTTTTAGACAATAACTGAAACAACAAACACGTTGTAGTTCTGTTGTTTATTTCTTAAAATGTGTTGTTGCAGAAGTTGTCTTGTTATTAATTGTTATTCTTAAGACACTGACATTTTACAAGGTAGTGTAGCGACATACTTGAGGTGTGGTGCGATTGATAATGATAGTTTTATTACAAATTGTCTCCTGATTTTGACAGTGAAAAAAAATTTAAAAATCAGTTATTATTTGGTATAATTATAAGGTGTACAAAAATGGTGCCATTTTTGGCCCACCCTGTATGTGCACCGTGTAACGCCTTCTTTAACAATCTTCTTTTTAGAAAGCAGCTGCTACTAACTAAAGATGTGCGGTAACAATTTTTTTGTACCAAATCTTTCTCATTTCAATGATTTCATTTTTATTTCCATTCCATTTCCATTCGCATCTGAGACTTAATTTACATTCTTCTTTTCCCCATCGAGCAATTCCCAATTCGTTTCCATTCCAATGCGTCTTATTTTGATCGTATTTCCATTCCCGTGGAAATCTAAAAAAAACTATGTGATCCAAATGTTCCCGTGTATACGTCTCCACTACTAACCTGAGGTCGTTGCGAGTGAAGCAGCTGCTCTTCCTGTGTCTGGTGGCGTGCAGGGGTAGTCGTGAGTGGCGGCGTGCGGCGGCCAGGGAATGCCGGTAAGCGGGGCTCGGCAGTGGCGACGCACAGCGATTGAGCGCGTTCTGCAATACCACCTCCACGTCCACGATCTCACGATCCTAACAGCACAAACCAACCGCATCATCATCAGCAGAGACCGCGGAAGGTATTTGAAAGTCGGAGGCAAACCATGGCGAGCGCGGAGCGCGAGCCTATAACAGGGGTCTGGGGGCGGAGCCCCCAGCGGGGTCCAGGGGCAGAGCCCCTGAAGCTGAAACACTTTTAGCTTTTGGACGTTCAATGGAAGCGGCAAATTTGTTTACTTTTCTGAAATCTAAAAACACAGAAAGCCATCCCCTCCTACTTTTATACACCATCTAGCCATATACGATCTGTGGAATAGAACTTTGTCCCCAGAAACAAACTCCTTTTTTGACGCTGTGCTGTAGTCTCTGGCATGCACGATGCGTCTGTTGTCCGTCCGTTCGTCTGTGAGTTACGGTTGTTATGTGGCTAAACAATGCGAGATAGGGCCAAGGTTGATATTGATCACTAATAAGAAATCGCATAGGCTCTTTCAGGTAAAATGAAAATCATGGATCTTGAATGACTTTGAAGGTCAATACTGCAACAGCAACTGTAGTCTATAGACTGTGCGCGTTTTCCCTAGCGACAGCTGAACTTTTTCTTTGTGAAGTGATAAAACTTTTTGACGATTTTGACTTCAGTTAGCAAAAATGTGCAAATATTTCGGCGCCGAGGCGATCATAGTACGTTGCACAGTCTGCACAGATTTGAAGCCTAAATGGTAGGCTTAAGTCACCAAAAAATTGCAATGCTTAGTTACTCGCATTTTGCTTTTTGCTTCGTCTTTGCAGCATCACACCGCTGCAATATTACCGTTTCTCTGCATTGGCTTCATGCGCCGGAGTGATTAGCGTATAAACCAGTGTGTGCATGGCGTCGGCCTACCTGGCTGACGGTCTATCATTAAACTTCCTGGTCGACAACGCCTTCGTTTAGTTCGTTCATCATCGAACTCGTCACTGGCTGCAGCACTCTACAAGCTACATCGGTAAGGCGACCGAACGTTGCCCGTCTCTGCAGCTTGGAACAGAATGCCATCAGATGTGACGTCACCAAAGTGTCTACGATCATTAAGACTTAACTGAAGTCTCTAAACCTCTGTTTTCCGTGTTTCCTATAGCTGACTGTAAAGTGACTAAAATGCTAGAACATGTTTTTACTTTAAACTTTAATATAATGTAATGCAAAGCATCAGCACCAACAATTTATTTATGCATGAGTATGAAAAGTGGGGGCAAGCAACATTGCTTGCCTCCTACTCGAAAAAGTGAGGGGGCAATTGCCCCCTTGCCCCCGCGGTTCCGCGGTCTGTGATCATCATCAGCATCAGCACCATCACCATAGTCATTACAGGGACCAATTTTTAGAAATCACAGTTGGGGGCGTCTTATCTTCATATCCTTTCTTCCCTTCTTACGCCTTTCCCCCTTTGTTCTCCATTCCCACTTCGCTTTTCTCCCCTTCGTTTTTCCTACCACTAGCCTAAATCCGGTTGCGGGATACGGGAACTGCTGCAAACTTTCCCAGCCGAGTAAAAATTCAAAATGTAATAATGCGCAAGTCACAAAAAGTAAACAGTTTTAGTCTCAAAATGTGCCGAAATCTTTTGGCGATAGGACTACAATGTACAATAATGCTTCGACATCGTTGACTGACCTAAAATAACTGATGGCATTTACCGTGACCGACAGAAAAAAATAAGGACAGACAGACAAACGAACCGTAGTTCGTTCGAGACAACTGAGCAAATGATGATGCTGAAGCTGGAAAATGTCTTCGTCGGTGAATGATTGAAGTTGATTCCCCACGCCACCGGCATTGGTTTCGAGCGCCAGCAACCGCTGTTGTGCCTTCATCTTACTGTGAATGAACGCACTACACGACTGGGTCTTCACCGTGTGAATCCGCGCCAAACGAGCTTTCTGCATATCGTATATACAACCTTATTTGTCATTTAGCATTGACAGTGTAATAATTAATAAACAAAACTACAACACACGCCACACAAATTAACACTACTGAACTTAACTTTTTTATCACACTTCGCATTTATGTTACAGTCCCTGTTCATCCCATTATCTAATACGTGGAATTTGTACTTCTCAACAGACGGAACTGTCAGTGCAACTATATCTAAGGCGATAATGTGGTCCAAAAAACAAACCGTCAAGTCTTTGTCGCTATTTTCTGCAGCAACACGTAAAATTTAGCATTCGGCAATCGCTGGCTTGCTTCTGAACCTCTGGTGTACTTGGCACAAATTGCGGGTCTCATTGGCTGTCGCTAATAGAACTTTTAATAACAAAAGTGACATCGCAACTTATGTATTGTAGGCCTATTAATTGATCATTTATTTTTATAGCAGAGTCAACCGTTACAATTTCTCAATCACTGGCAGCGCCATGCAATTCTTAAGCAAAGCCGTAATTCTAACACAAAACGAACAATGTTCTTGCACTTTTGTTGAAACAAGATATCCGGAACTCAACAAGAATGTGAAATGTGATTCCTGCGCGTTTATTGCAAGAAAGTAATCAGTAGGCTAAGCAAGCAACTAACATGACAGGATAAAAAAGAACATGGCATGAGAAAAAAGGATGTGCCGGAAGCAGGAGTTGTGTTGAATGTAGATACCTTCTGCGCTTTGCGTTTGTCTGAGCGCTGGTTCTGGTGGTAGATGCGACTGAAGTTGGAGACGATCACAGGAACCGGAAGTGCGATGACGAGAACGCCGCTAAGAGAACAAACGCCGCCCACAATCTTGCCGATTATTGTCTTAGGAACCATGTCGCCGTACCTGTACCGTATCACACAATCAAGTCCTATTTCTACGAGCATTTTTCTTATCAAAATGATAAAATGCCTTAGTGCGTCGAACTTATACCTGGCGTTTACACGACGAAGCTGGCACGACGAGCGCACGTCGTGTTTTTTTTGCAAATACAGACGATACCAACCGTTCGACGGCAACGACAAACAAACAAGAAGGCCCAACTGTCGCTAGGGAAAACGCGCTACAGTTTATACAGTTTCTGTTGCAGTACTGACCTTCAAGGTCATTCAAGGTCGATGACTTTCATTTCATCTAAAAGGGCGTATGCCACTTCCTATTAATGATCAATAGCAACCTAGGCCATATCTTGCACCGTTTAGCCACAATAGCGCATAACGTCCTTTAAGGTCATCCAAAAATTTTCCCCTATGACTTACCGTTTAGTTACAATATATCCGTGACAGACGGATAGACAGACAGACGACACATTATGCCATAGACGCCTTACGGTACTTGTCCGTTAATTCACCCGCACCCGAATTATTCTTGTTAAGGCTAACGCTAACACTAACCCTAACCCTGACTCTAACCTTAACCCTACTTTTCGGATTAGGCCTAACTCTAGCAGTTAATTCGGGTGCGGGTGAATTAACGAACAAGTACCCGCCTTACAGCATAACTTTAGCTGCGCGTCAAAAGTACAATCACGTTTTGAAGAAAAAAGAAAAAGAAATGTCGAAATAGAGAGACGAGACGTGCAGAATTAGTGCAGTTGTTAAGGTGCGCATTACGGTCGATACGTCTTGATCGGCGACATTTGCGTCAGTCATCTAAGACCGACAGACTGACTGGCTGATCGGCCGCTGCCATCAGTGGCGTATTTAGGGGGAGGGCCACGGTGCGATGACCCCCCTTTGGCCCGACCATGAAAATTTTTTAAGGCGACTTTATATGAAAAGGTGCGTTTTTTGCCGTTTTCCAGCAAGAATTGCAAAATTCAACAATATTTGATAGTCTTTTTTATACCGATACAATATGCGATTAAAATCGCTATGTGAGATTGCATCTGATATGACGCTGTGATTTTCTGCGTTTCCGAATTTCAGAAAAAAATGGGGGAATTTGCGGCTTTCATTGAACGTTCAAAAGCAAAAAGCGTTTCAGCTTCAGGGGGGCTTCACCCCCTGACCCCCCGACCAGGGGCTCTGCCCCTGGACTCCACTCTGCGCACTCGCCATGCCCCCCCTTTGCCAAATCCTAAATACGCCACTGGCTGCCATGTTGCATGCGACCACTGCAGCCTCGACTATACCCTGTGATCGGGCGTGATGCAGCATATCGGCGTCAGCGACTGCTGGCTTGGTTGACCCGCGGACGCTGAGGTGTTTATGGGGCGCGCATACACTGCACGCAGTCCCCACTTTTTCCACGCTGAGACGCGTCCAGAGATACTGTTCTTCTCAGTTTTTAGCCCAGTTTTAGTTCGAGAAAACGCCCTTAAAATGACAAAGTTTACATATTTACAGTTTAAAACTCCAGTTGTTAGCAACCTACTTTGGCGGTGCGCGACGTGTGAAATGGTCTAGCTAGTAGCCAGGCGTGTCGCAAGTGCCATATGTCACGGATGTTTCAACGTTTTACGCTAAAAACTACTGTTTTACGCGTCGCATAAATCTCTTTTTTATTCGTTCTGCACCGTAAATAATTTTATTGTCGTTTGAGTTCGTTTTGCTTGCCGTAATTTTTGTTGTTTATACAATTTTCGTTTTTACATAATTTTCTTCTTATGTTCAGATACAGGGTCTACAAACGGAAAACAATACCTGACTAACAGGTAACAATGGTTTTCTGTCGATACAGTACGATGTCATCTTACGCGTGAAAAATGTGTAAAAATTTATCATTGAAAACAAACCTTACAAAACAATAAAAAAAATTAAAGCAAGAGTTTGACAGAGTTGAGAGTTCCAAGCGTCTTCGAATGTACTAGATAGACTACGGTTAAACGTCCCCTCACTTCTTTAGAAGTCTACATACAGCCCTGGCGTCGGTGCTGGGCAGAATTCGTCGGCGCGTCGGTCCAATCGGTCCAGCAATCCATCCATCCTTCTCGGCAGGCCTGACGTCACCAACGACGCATAATAATCCCGCACTAAATGTGGTCAGCGTCGACAGCAGTTGCCATCATCCAGATGGCTGGCGGCTACTGGTTCTGACCTCTGGCGAATTGGACTAAATCAAATAGTGCCAATCAACGCCGTCCGTCGTCGACTCGACGTCGCTCTTTCGTCTTCGTGCCATCGCGTTAACGATCTGTCAGCCACTGCAACCAGAACTTCATGGTTTATGCTGACTCGCTAGGAAACGCCACGCGAGTTACAAACCACCGCAAGCACTTTACTCGTCTCTAGGGCTCCTTATACTTCACATGTCGGCGATTAAACGGTTGAAAAATCGATATTTAATCAGCGATCGGCAGGGGCGTGGTCTGAGACTGGACTTCACCGCGGGCATGTGGACCAAACCCACTTGACATCTATCTCTCCGCCCGAACCTGGGCAAAGCTTCGATCGAGTGAACACTGGATGAGGATGGCATCCATCTGGATCGAGCACTGGAAAGAGGGTTAGCGGAAAAGGATCTAACAGAGAAAGGCTCGCGTTTTAGCAGACCCTCACATGAGGCCTGACCTTGCCAAGAAAATCGTAATCAAGTTAAAATATCGCAGAACGAGTTCCGGAGGGAGGCTGCTCACGCGATACAGGGCTCGAGATGTGTAGACCGTTCAGCAGCAGCAGCAGCAGCAGCATGCGAATTCAGACGAAAAACTCCGAGCCTTAATCTCCATTTCCTGTGACGCCCGGAGCCTCTGTCTAATTACTTGCGACCACACGAGTGTTATCCCTGCCAAAACACGTCTTATTCCGTCCGCGACGGCTTCTGCGCGATGCAGACTGACAGACGGACCAACTTACAATATCATCCGTCGCAATAGCCAGCGACGCCGCCTGAGAATACTGTTAAAGGCGAGCTCTAGCGAATAGTACTTTGAACAATGACAAAGTAGGTGATCGGTCAAGAGCGACGATAGCTATAGGTCTAAGCCAGAGGCTCAGCACGCGCGTGACCGGACTATGCGCTACAGCATAAGTACGGAGAGACCATGGCGACAGCAATTGTCGCTTCTCATTCAAGCTATTGCATACTGTCTATCACAGGAATAGTCCTGAATGGTAAAAAGAATTAGCAGTATAGGTTAAAACCACAAAATAAAAAAAATGTCGGCACGGTTGTCCAGTTGCCCAGGAAAAAAATATAAGCCTATGGGGTCCAACCAACAGCCAAAAATTGCAAATTGCTGTTGCCACCTGGCAAATACGAACGACGAGTTACGTGGACTTGCCACAGCGATTCCGCCTTGTGCCAAATTAGTTTGGTCCATGTTTCTATTAATTACCCATGCGTCACAAAACACGATTTAGACCCCTGCTCCGCTCTTTTCCGGTCCGCTTTCAAGAACATTCAACGGTCGAATAACGAACAAAAGTTGCATGGGGTTAGTATCAACTGGTGTTTCATCAAAGCGAGTGACCGCAGAATACGATGTCAGTAGTTATTGCACCATAGCGCACTGCATTGTGGACGAATATTCTGCGGCTGTATACGTATAAACCGACGGTTTAGCAGTTCCGCCCCGCGCTCAGGAACTAACACGACCTAGCACTCGCTGAAATTAAACAACTCCCACGGTGACCAGACGATCCGCCAGGCCGATGTCACATTAAAATGTCTCCCCCATGAAAAATCCGCCCGGGGAGAGATAATCACGGATTTGATATGTTTCCCCTTATTAAAATATCGCCGGCCCCATAAAAGTCTCCATTATAGGATCGCCCGCAGAAAAGTTTCCCCCGGTCGACAATTTATCGATAGAAATTCGTCCCGCCCGGGCCGCCGCTGGGCGGGGCGAATTTTTGCCGGTAAATTGTCGGCCGGGGAAGACTTTTCTGGGGTAGGGGCGATCCTATAATGGGACACCGGTCGTCAGGTGTTTGCTCTGTTTTAGTTAATTACATCGTCACTTAACTTAGTCAACTGCATTGTCCGACGACAACGACTAGCCGATCACTGTCACTGCTTTGTATATGAATGAAATGTGTGGATCTGCATGCAACATTCTTGGCACATAAGCCGTTCATTCATGTCACTTAATGAATCATCTATCCACCGGTAAGAGAAATTAATCCGATATTGCGTATCGTATTTCAATTATTACTCGGCGCTCGTCCTAATAGCATCCCATAAAATGACGCGTATCTCGCTTGCTTACGCTGGCAGATCGCGCGTGCGCTCGTTTGAGACTAGGCGCAGTGCAGTGGGCACAGACGGCCGCATTCACGTCGGCGCAAAGCGTTGCAAGATGCTTGCCGGCTTGGACCACAGAGTAAGCCTATAGTAATCGCGTCTGGTGCAGTTGTGATGGCCGCTGGGTGTCGCCGCAACACTATACTTCATACTCACGTCACGACAATTGACTGACTGAGCCTGGCTGATCGGGCGAACTGCCGCCGAAAAGGCATCAAGCAAGCACTTGCACAGGACCTTTCATGGAGTCAAAGTAAAGTAAAGTAAAGTAAAGTAAAATGTAAATTTATATAGCGCATATTGTTAAAATTAACCTCTAATGCGCTTGTCACACTAGTACTGACTGAACAGGATT
>Ga0209671_1005754_pt1 | contig 12596 bp, 7 predicted proteins | sample WorMetHERISLAND2_2_FD_187401 | JGI IMG/M metagenome (GOLD analysis project Ga0209671, IMG submission 187401) | Marine gutless worms symbiont microbial communities from Max Planck institute for Marine Microbiology, Germany - Olavius geniculatus... | ecosystem: Host-associated > Annelida >... | reverse complement strand
CGCAGACGAATGGCTGCACTGAATATATAATGAAGTGCATAAAACTGCCACATTCAGTAAGGAATCAAATTCGTTGTGTGCTGCAGAAGTGCATTGTTGGGGTTAATCGTTTTCAGTGTTATGTATAAACTAAATTATTACAGGAAAAGGTGCACAAATGCACTTAAGCAATAACTGCCATCCCAGTACGTAACGGGTAAAAGTGCATATGTTGGTTTGTGCACTAGTGCAATGGATGTGAGACCAGGCAAGTACTCAATGAAAGTTCACAAGTGCACTAGTGCACTTCACAGACTGCATTTACAACACCGACAAAACAGCAAGAAATGCACACTTTGTTTTATGAACTTTTACTTCCCGATATAAGAACTAATTCATTTATGCATAAACTTTGAATGCTTATATCTCAGCAACGGTTTCGAATATTACAGTTTTACCACTAAATTCTACGCATTTTTCTGCACACGGTAGTATAAAAAACTGCAAAAAGTGCATAAGTGCATTTATGCACTTTTACCACTCAACAGGCGATATTTTGTTTATGTTGCCATGGTAATTGTTTACAGTGGAAGATGTATCGTTAGTTATCTGTTTTTTTTTCAGTCTATTATATATTTATATTATATATACAGGGTGGGCCAAAAAACCGGACCTGTTTGAGCGTTGATAACTTAGCAATGGTTAGTGGTAGAAAGACGTGTGATATGTCATAATTTTCAGTATGCTGTAAAGAATAAACGACAAATTTGCATAGTGAAGCATTTAAATATTTGACTAATTTGCATAAATATTCGTCACCCCTAAAATTCTGCCAAATTTGACTGCAACACGTGGATATAACATGGATATTTGAGCTTTTATAACTTAGCGATGTTTATTGATGGAAAGGCGCGTGATATGCCAAAAGTTTCAAAATTGTGTACAGAAAAAGTGTACAAATTGCATATCTCAGCATTTAAATATTCTTTGCCTGATTTACAGAAATCTGCCCCACCTCTAAAATCATGCTAAAGTGGCAGTAACGCATGAATTTAAGTTGATTTTCATTCAGCATACGGTGAAATATCGACAATCATTAACACATACATTGAGTTTAGATGAAATTCGACATAGGCAGTTGCCCAGCTTTTGCATTCATAATCGTCATTAGTCCTTTTAAGCAGCTGATCGATCGCTGGAGTCAATGTGTTCAGGATCAGCTGAGCCCAGCATTTGATTAGTACACAGTTTAGCTGGTCATTTACTGAAATATTCTGACCATGTTTATGTTGCAATGCCCCCGCACTGCATAATTCACAAAATTTAAATCTGGACTTTTTGGCAGTGAGTTTTTCAGTTCAGTGAACTGGAGCACATGGGAGTGCAGGCAGATGCCTAATTTCAGGGGTAATAAGCATTTATACAAATTATACAAAGAATATTTAAATGGTTTGCTATGCAAGTTCGGTCCTTTTTGTGTACAACATTCTAAAACTTTTGACATATAACATGTCTTTCTACGGGTAACCATCGCTGAGTTATCAACACCCAAACAGGTCCCGTTTTTTGGCCCACCCTGTAGTCTGTAATGTTTATTGTTGTTCATAAGTTGCAGGAAAAATAATTTTGAGGCCAGCTGTCGGGTATTTGTGAAGCTGATACGGTTGCAGACATTTTTCTCGGGCAAAAGTTGGCTAATAAGGTGGATTGTGTGTCACTTGCTTTAGCCGACTTGTTGAACTAATTGTTTTAGATGGATCGGATTTTTATGCACAAATTTCAGACCAGTCTGGTCGAACAATTGATCTTCCGGCTCATGAACGCAAGGTTTGTCTGTTTGTCTGTTGCTTTCACCCTCTATCTCTGTGTGTGTGTGTGTGTCTGCTTGTTTGTTTGGGTGTCCATTCATGTCCATCATTGCCAGCTGTACTTTATTACTTATTTTGTGCTCTATGCCTTACTTTGGGGTTGTGGCAAGAGATAGATGTGGTTGCAATTGTTTCCCCTGCTACTGAATTTTACCCAATTGGAAAATTTAGATTTTTGTCATGAATTTTGCTTTCAAAAACACAATGTGGGCTAAAAGTTTCCCATTTTGTGGAAATTTAGGGCAAAAATTGAAACGTTGAGCACTGATGATCTTCTCTACTGGAAATTTGCAGTTGTGTGTCATTTTCATGCTTTTCCGCTCTCATGATCCCACCGATGCTGTTTGTGGCATAATGGTATTTTATCGGATTTACAATCAAAAGGCGATAAGGCAGGCCACATTCACCTGTGTTGGGCGGCAGCTGACACTGTGTGATCCCATATGGCTGGTGATGCTTTATAGCTGTTTGATGAGTTTCCTGTCAACAGCTATCTGTGTATGCATTCTTTAACCTTTAACATGTATATTTAGGTGCTGATGCTGACAGTGGTATTGTATGAGAAAGGCCGTTCTGCACTAAAACTTCGTCAGTTCACTGATGCTTTGGTCTTTTCGTTGTAGTTGTTGTTGCAGTAGTAGTTGTAGTACACTGTGTCCCAGAAAACATTCCCGACATTTTTGACTGTAACTTGAAAACCAATTATCAGATTTTCATAACTTATCTTAAGAATATTTCTGACACAACTTGCCATCAAAAGACTGTCCAGTTTCTCACCTCACCCAATGTATGCTTCTGCACTACCTAGGGAAAGCAGATTAAGCGAAATATGTGTTGAAATACACAGAAAACCTGAAAAAAACATCCCCGACATTATCGATTGTAACTGGAATAAAGATTAGCAGATTTTAATAATATTTGCAAAAATGTTTCTGACCCAGCTGGTTATTAAATAACTGTTTTAGTTTCCAACTCACTCAACGTCTGCTTTTGCACTACCTGGTGAAAGCAGATGTTAAAATGTGTTATAGTGAATGAAAAACGTCAATAAAGCAGGTCTGTTAAAAGGTTTGACTGTCATACACCAGTGTGTCTACTAGATAAAGTTTAGGAATGCTTGTGAAGTCAAGAAGTGACTGGTAGAGCCTGAATTGGTCTGCAGCAGAACATTATCGACACTGCAGCTGTCAATGAATGGAAAAAGCGCCACCTTGCCTGTGTTCGCATAGTGGGCTACCACTTCAAGCAATTTTACTACAGTTAGTTGAAAAATGTACAGTTGGATGAAGTGTCATCCAAAGTGTCAGAAATGTGAACAAAATGTGTTTTTATGCGTTATGTTAATTAAGCAATCATATCGCATTGGATAAGAAAGTGATATTTCGCTGGTTGTGTTTTCCCTAGGTAGTGCAGAAACAAACATTGGGTGAGGTGGGAAACTGAATTCTCGTTTGATGGCAAATTTTGTCAGGAATATTCTTACCAAAAACTATCAAAATCTGATAATTGGTTTTCAAGTTACAGTCAAAAATGTTGGGGATGTTTTTTGGGACACAGTGTAGTTGTTTTTGCTAGGCACTGACAATGGCAATGGTATTAGATGAAAAAGGCCGGTCAGCATTGAAACGCCGCCAATTTGCTGATGCGTTGGTCTTTCTCCTAGAAGCTGACAACGAGTTTGAGTAAGTACTTATAATTTTGGTTTTTTTTTTAAAATTATTTTGCACACTGGTTTTCGGCGTTGTTTATACTAAGTACTGTTTACTTCGTTTGGGCAGCTGCTGGTTTTTGAACCACTGTATTTTTCTATATGACAGTTTGTGCTGGGTTTCTGAACGTGTCCACTGTCCAAGTAAATGAGCTTTCTTGAGATTGCTGTGGCCTGTTTGTCAGATCTTTCCAGGAGCAGTTTTTGTTAGTTTTCCAAGGACCTTATAAGTTGTTTCCACGTTGCTCCAAGTCAGCTACATACTTATGCATTGCAAGTTTTTTCACAACATTTTGTACATTGTTTTATAATTTTGTTTAAGTTGTATTGTTTGGATTTTCTGAAGTTTGGTTTTTCTTTCTGTGGCTTTGTCTTACGGACTTTTGTCAGTTAAGAGTCTTGAGTCTTGAGGTATAGCGTAAAGGTAATGCATTGTGTCATTGAATCAACGAAGTTGCTTTACACTGAGACTGATTAGTACTTGAATGGGTGACTGTGGGCAGGTAAACGATCTTGGTATGTAACCTGCCACCCAGGTCAACTCAGCCTTCTATCCCTCCACGGGTAGGCACAATGAGTCCCAGTTAAAGCTGGGTCCTAGACAGGCACATCGTTCGATGCACTGGCCCTGTATTTGTGGTCACCTTGCAGTGTAAACTGGTGTCTGGCAGACTTCTAAGGAAGCAGATCGTCACCATCTTGTAGGCCTTATGTCTCAGAAGGAGTTTTTTTCTACTATTGTTTAGGTTGTTTATGAAATAGCTGAAGCTAAATGTTAGAGGTTGAAGGCGGTGTATAGCTATTTGTGGGAAACACATCTCAGAGCTACGGAGCGTCACCTGCCATATGGGATCACCTGCCACCTGACACAGGTGAACACGTCTTGCCTTAACTCCAGCCAGACATGGCTGCCAGGCTGGTATTTACTTACCCCAGAGGGATGAAAGGCTGAGTTGACCTTGGTGTTGGTTATATACTGAGATGGTTTACCCCTCTGCAGACAATCACCCATCCAAGTAGCAAAGGAACGGACAGGAAAGCTGTTGATAGTAGACATCTGGTAATTGTTGTATTTTGTGCTTTGTCAGGAAATGTCAGTCGAGTGGAGTTTTGCAGCATGTTGATAACTACGCTGTGCTAAACCTCAACATCTGTTGGTGTTACCTTTGCTTGCAGAACATTTCTGCTCTGCCATACGCCGGTAACTGTAGTAGTAGTAGTAGTAATAGTAGTAGTAATCGCAGCAGCAGCTTTATAAGTTAGTTGTCTCAGTCAAGTTGTTTTTATAGTGGTTTGTGTGCAAAAAGTATATAAAAAACTTTTCAACAGATTTTGGATGCATTTTAACGGACATTGTTTAGTAAACTTTCATAAACTTGCATTGGCAGAATTTCTGGTCAAATTTACTGGTGAAAACTTTGAGAGATTTCCAGCATTATAATTTGTGAAAGATATGGTGCGCTATAAGTTTTGATTTTGTAATGACTAAGACGTGTAGTAGTCATAGTAGTAGTAGTAGTCATGTTGATAACTACATGGTCGTTATAGTTTGTGAAATTTTTGAATTTGAACTAGGATTTAAGTTTTTTAAGTTTGTGCATGTGTCAGAGCGACGACTAAAGGCATGTGAGGAATGTTTCCACAAGAGCTATGGTGCTAACTTGGAAAGGCTGACAGTCCTCAAGGTTGTTGTATGGGTTGACTAACTAACAGTATTCAAGGTTGATATATTTTGCATTCCCGCTGCCACAACGTTAACAGCAGTGGGGTCGCTCACTGGCGTAATGGTTCGGATGTTGGACTAATAATCAAGAGCTTGTGGGTTCAATTCCCAGTTGGGTCATTAATGCAAGTGGTTACAACTTGGATGGGTGACTGTCTGTAGACAGGTAAACTATCTTAGTACTATATAACTAACAGCAAGGTTAACTCAGCCTTCCATCTTTATAGGGTATGTAAATCAAGTAACGGAGTGGGGCACGTAACACTGTGTTATTCCATATGGCAGGTGACGCTCTGCTGCTTGGAGATGGGTTTATCTTGTGCTCGTTTCTGTGTGGACTGTGCATAAACTGATATCTTGCATTACACACTAACTTGATAAGTCTGAAATTTCACTAGAAATTTGGGATCCAAATTATAAAGTGCATCTATGTTGCGGTCATGTGGCAAAGTTTCACAGTGATCAGTCAAGTGAGCTTGGAGATCTCATGGCGCCCTCTTGTGAATGTCAGTACAGTGCAGCATTGGATTATAAAAGCGGTAAAATACCCCTGCCTCCAAAATCCCTCAACAGAACTTGCTGACATTTGGCATCAATTTTTTTAGCGAAGGATTGTCTTGGAGGTGAAGGACAACCTTCATTTGGCAGGAATTGAGGGCAAATTTTGGGATGATCCAGTTGTAGTAGTATCCTGTGACATGTCTAGGCTGGTAGTGGTCAGGAAGCTACTCTGTTTGTCTGTCTTCATATGCTGTAAGCTGTCGTAGTATCCTGTACTTGTAGTAGTATTGTGTAACTGTAGTAGTATCCTATAGTTGTAGTAGTATCCTGTGGTGTGTAGTAATATCGTCTGACATGTAGGGTGGTAGTGGGCGAGAGGCTGCGCTGTTTGTCCGTTTACACTTGTTGCAAGCTGTCGTCGCTTTCCACCAGAGAAGAAATGAAGATGCACACCAGCTGCTTATGAAGGTACAATATGTAGCTAGTTGTTGTAGTATTCTGAGTTGTAGTAATATCCTGTAGTAGTGGTAGTGTCCTGCAGTATTAATAGTAGTGCAGTATTAATGTTATAAGTAGTAGTAGTATTATTATTATATATACAACTTTATTCGTCAGAACACTGACAGCACAAAAGAAAATACAAGATAATAGAAAAAATAAACAACTTCACTAAAAAACAAACTAATAACTGGCATTGTTAACGTTAAAAGATAAAACGTTGTCTATAATCCCTAGTGATATTTTATCTCAGAGCTTTGGGGCGTCACCTGCCATATGGGATCACATAATGTTACCTGCCACCTGACTCAGGTGAACTTACCCAACCTTAACACCAACCAGACAGGCCGATACTTGATTTACTGCCCCAGAGGGATGAAAGGCTGAGTTGACCTTGGTATTGGTTATATGGTGAGATGGTTTGCCTGTCTGCAGATAGTCATCCATCCAAGTAGCAGCCACTTGATGGTGACCCAACCGGGAGTTGGCCTCTTGATTGTAACTCCGACACCCTACTGTTACACCACTAAGATATTGTATAAAATATTGTTTAAAACAATTATTCATTATTATAAAACAATTCAGCCATTAGGCTGAAGTGAAATTGTATAAAAAATTGGCACTATCCTTGCACTTGATGTAACCCCTCAAAGGTAGGGGTGTTGTTGGAAAAGTTTATTAGGGATGGAATTAAATAATTTCAGGTGGAAAGTGAATTGAATGCATTGAAGACGAGTGAGGCAGACATGCAGCAAGGTCAATTTTTTATTATAACAATATCGTTATTATGCTGATTTTTTGATTGATTGATTCTTAAGGTTATTTTTTCATTTTTGTTTTTTATTCATTTTTAACTTTACTATTACTTCCATTCTTTTTAGTTTTTCATCTCAACCTTTTATCTCTTGCATAACGGTTTGTTTCAAGGTTGCAAAAAAACGTTTTTTTACAAAAAGCTTAACTCATTGGGTGTTTTGGGGTTTATTTTGGTTTTGGGATTTTTAGGGTTCAGGTTAAAAGGTAAAAAAGGTAAAGGTAAAGGTCGTCAATTTGTATAGCGCATTGTCGCGAACATGCCTCTAATGCGCTTTTGTCACTAATCAGAGCCGCCTGCTGCACGGCCACCGTGTGCAGCCTGCAGACACAGGCTGGCGCAGCGGCCGGCTAGGCAACCCCAGTCAGCTGTACCAAGGTCCCCATCTTCCGTAACCCATATAAATGAGTTACTACTCATTTTACCGTCCCACGGAGGGTAGAAGGCTGAGTTGACCTAGCTGGCAGGCTTCGCACCGAGATGGTTTACCTGCCCGCAGGCAGTCTCACCCATCACAGTACTGACCGGGCCCAGCGTAGAGTAACTTTGTTTCAGCCGAAACACGTTACCAAGTACGCCACGCCACCAACCACTAATCACCTTGAAGGGTTTTGGAATTTTTGTTGGTTGATATATATTTGTTTCTGTTTGCTCCACAGCATAAAATACACCAATATTTGCAAATTTGTAGGTTCAGAAACTTAACCATAATAAAATATTTTATTAATCGTAAAGCAAGAAACTAAGTGGAATTAATTTTGGGGTTGTTTTTAGGTAGTTTGTAGCAGTTTTTAGGTGGGTTTACCCAAAGGGTATTTGCCTACGAGTCTCAGCCCTATTCTGTTTCTAGATTTGTTTTGTGGTTTTTACATAAGACTTTCTCTCACTTCATTTTCATTTAAAACATTTTAGATTTTTTCTAGTAAAAGTACTAGCTTAAACTAGTAGTCATCATGACATTGCAAAAATTGTAAAGTTCTTCTGGCTTCTGGTCATGAGTCTGTTTCGCGTATGAAGTGCTATAGCAAGTATCGGATTTTACCATTTTTATCTTCACCTGTATATTTTTGGTGCATTTTATCATTTAACCCTCAGTATATTGATTGACTCTTATTTTTCTCTGTAGTATTATTGAGTGGTTATTGTGCTGCTTGTCAGTCGTGACGATTTGTTTTTCCTTCTGCCCATGAAATTTTCAGCATTAAACGTAGATTTCAGCAGTCCAAGTCCCGACCCTTTAGGTTCAAGGAGGCCGGTGCAGGCAGGCATCAAAGACAACTACCCTCCTAAAAAGTGGTTATTTTACCGCAATTATCTTGTGTAGCGTGAAAATGGTTGCAGATAGGTACAGACATGCTGCTAGTCATAACAAGCTCTGGTGACAGGATATTTAGATTTGTCAACATCGATGACCTTAACGACCTTGAACCTCCCAAAGGGGGTTTTGGTGAATTTTTTAGCAATTTTTAGCTGCAGCGCGCATTTCAACACTGAATTGCAACGAAATGGCTGGAGATAGACCAAGTCAATCTGCATATTAAATTTTCAACATTAAACGTAGATTTTAGCAGTCTAAGTCGCGACCTTCTAGGTTTAAGGAGGCCAGCGCAGGTGGGCGTCAAACCCAACTATCCCACTAAAAAGTGGTTATTTTACCGCAATTATCTCGTGTAGCGTGAAAACGGTTGCAGATAGGTACAGACATGCTGCTTATCATAACAAGCACTTGTGACAGGCTATTCAGATTTGTTAACATCAATGACCTTGAACCCCTTAAAAATGGGGTTTTGGTGAATTTTTTCACAATTTCTGGCTGCAGCGCGCATTCCAACAGTAAATTGCTACGAAATGGCTGGAGATAGACCAAGACAACCTGCATATGAAATTTTCAGCATTAAACGTAGATTTTAGCAGTCCAAGTACCGACCCCTTAGGTTTAAGGAGGTGGTGTCAATGTCGACGATCTTGAATGACCTCGAAGTTTTAAAATAGGGGTTTAATGTTTTTTTTTGCAATTTGTGGCTGTGGCGTAGATTTTAAGAGTGAATTGCATCAAAATGGATAGAGATAGATCAAGACAACCTGCGAATAGGAACTGCTAAGGTTGTCGCGCGTCTCATGAGCTTTGCTCAAATTACTTGTTGGCTTTCCCATTGACTTGGCACATCGTTTATACAACAGCTTGTTTTGCTATCACACAAGCTGTGATTAATTTCAGTCGTGGCTGATAGGCATATTACTAACTTGAGTTTTAATGGCGACGAAGTTTATCAGCCTCTGTCGATATCTGTGTTTCTAGTTATACTTACTCACTGTCGGTTTCTGACGTGCTACAGCTACATGTATGCTGTATAATGCATCTATGGGATGGTTGTCGTCTGTCGTTTGTCCATTGTCTATCTGTCACAGATGTATTGTGGCTAAACAGTAAGTCATAAGGGGTTGGTGATGGTACTATCGGATAGGGTGCTGACGACTTCTTATAGGCTGTAAATAGTAACCATGTCTCAATCTGCTGCGGTGCCCCCTCCCCAGAAAATTTTTGAAAATTTGATGCAAAAATAACACATTTTGGTGCAAAATTTTTATATGTTTTTAGATGCATGCGGTCGATATTGAGGGGGCGGCCGCCCCCCTTGAATCCGCCACTGAAATTTTCAGCATTAAGCATAGATTTTAGCAGTCCAAGTCCCGACCCCCTAGGTTTAAGGAGGCCGGCGCAGGCGGGCGTCAAACCCAACTACCCCACTAAAAAGTGGTTATTTTACCGCAATTACATGCACCAGTTCCTAAGCTGTTTGCTTGTACTAATAAAAGTCATGGGTTTTTGTTTGAAGTTTTAAGGTATCGGTTAATGTTATTGGTTATTGCATGTCACGTCAGTGATGACTTTCCTGTGTTTGTATGCACATATGTTCTCGGAGTGTAACTACGCTATTTGTCAGTGATGATGATCATGGGTTTTTTCCTGTGCATCTATTGATGAATGATTATGTCATGCGTGTCAGTAATGATGATGGGTTTTTCCGAGACTGAGGCAAGGCTTGGCCTGCGAGCCTGCCAGGGTGATATCCAGCGAGCCGTCGCCCACATTGTCCAGCGACGTGAGGTCAGTCTGACTTAGTTGCGTACATCATTGTTGACCTAGTTCTACACAGAGAGGTCACTATGATGTAATTATTAGAGCTATCAAATTAATGTATTAACTTAGTTTGTCAATAAATTAACGTTCGTTAAAAAAATTAATGCACAAATGTAAATTTACTACATTCTGTGAAGCAGAATTCTGTTCCAATATTCCATTGAACTGCGGTTATTTGACGATTGAATAATATTCTAGTAATTAGAAATTGTTTTGTTGCTGTTCCATCACTAATGTCATGGTCCTGCAACACAGCCAGGAGTTCATCGGTTGTCGCATTGAGTCGCCCTTTCGATGTAGTCCACCCAAAATATCAGCAATTATAATGATGCATTATTAATGCCTTAATGCATGTGTTGAAAAAATTAACACTTTGACATGTTTACTAATTATTGATCGAGCCATCACTCTCATTGTTCAGGGATGGGAGGTTAGAGCTTTGACCTTGACTTCATTTTTTTATCTAATTATATGCCTGTCTACCTGTGTTTATTTGTCTACTACTTTTGGTTGTCTTTGTATCTGAGATTACTGAAATGGTGAAGGTCCGATTTTACAGTAATTAAATTTTTGGTATTTTCTGTCTCAAAGTATTGTTAAGTACTTACTTCTCCACTGTTTCCACAGACACTTGAGAATAAAGAACTTATGTATTTTGCAGGTGAATTTATTTGAAAACACTCTCACGAGGGTTGCAGTTTTGATTCATCATATACATGTATGTCTGGTATATACAGGATGCGCAGTCGCTGGCTGAAAAAGATCGTCAGACAAAGAAACGACGCAGGCTGGAACGATCTCTTGGCCGGACTCGCAACAACAACGACTTGTGAGTTGTTGTTGTAGTTGTTGTTGTAGTTGTTTTTGTAGTAGTAATGGTAGGTTAGATTTTAGGTTAGGTTTTCAGCCCTGAAAAACTGGTGGTTTTAATTTGAGCTTCGTCCATTTTTTGAGCAGTAATAGTAGTAATAGTTGTAGCAGTAGTAGCAGTTGTTGTTGTTGTTGAAGTTTGGCTTTTTCAAAATCCCCATTAAAACCCACATCGAAGGGGTGGGTTTTGAAAAAAAATTAAGATTTTTTAGCTCTGAAAGAACTGGTGGTTTTAATAAGAGTTCCATCCATGTTTGTTTGACAGTCCTATTTGTGTAAACTGCTGCTTACCCATAATGGGAATGATCTGTATTTCTAGTGGATATCTAGTAAAATTAATTTGAATATTTTTCTTAATATGATCTGCATTTTTAGTAGTTGAATATTTATCTTAGAATATTTGCAGCAGTTTTTTTCAGTCGTTTGTTCAATATTTATTTTTTTTGCACCCATTGGACTATGTTGTGTTTGGCGAAAACTCGGTCATGAAACTTTTTCTTGTTGTCTGTTGTTTATCAGTTCACCCTGTACACTACGTTGTTTATGTGTGGTTTACTGTGACACCGTGTGTGTGTTAATGCTGAGGCCTATCATTTGACAGCAAATGGGAATCTACTGTCGATGGTTGGACACCTATGACAGTCCATTGTCAATGGATTTCAGCTTTAGCTATGTACTGAAACTGTCTCATTAAACTGTCTCTCTCACTGTCTGTTGTTTAACGACCCGCCTTATACACTGCTATGTGTGCGAGTAGTTTATTGTGACAGCATGTATGTTGTAGCGTGAACGTGGACACTTATCAGAACCTACTCTCAATGGGCTTCAACTCTGTGTATGCGGCCGAGGCTTTGAAGCTTGCCAACAACGACCTGAATGACGCTCTCCAGGTCTCATTATGACAGCTTTATTTATTTATTCTTCAAGTTCCTAGTACTTAATTTCCGAGGCTGAAATATTAAGCTACAGAAATTATGTTTGGAATGATTACGATGCGGGCTTGGAAATTGCAAACGTGTCAGCTAGGCATGCCATGTTGAAGCGTTGGATGGCGAACGACAAATGCTGGAATAAGAATGTCGTTTCATGAGGGTCCGTCGTCACCTCGGTCAAATGCCTTTCGATTTGTGTCAAGAACTCCTGGGTGCTGACACTTATGGGGCCAAATGTTTCCAGTGCCACTCGAAAAAAGTCGTTTGTGCCGCTGAGTGAGCTGTACTCAAGGAAAAATGTCTCAAAGCTATAAATCTTCTACGTGTTGTTGCTCACACTTCTTAGGGAGCAGATCAACAAACACTTCTGCACCTTTACAGGTTCCTAATAAGGTCAAAGTTGGACTATGGCTGCATTGTGTATGGTTCAGCTAGACCTTCCTACCTTAAGATCCTGGACCCCATTCACAATCATGCTTTACGCTTGTGTTTGGGTGCATTCAGGACTTCTCCAGCAGTCAGTTTATGTGTTCAGGCTATTGAACCTCCATTATCTCTAAG
>Ga0209671_1005753_pt1 | contig 12598 bp, 7 predicted proteins | sample WorMetHERISLAND2_2_FD_187401 | JGI IMG/M metagenome (GOLD analysis project Ga0209671, IMG submission 187401) | Marine gutless worms symbiont microbial communities from Max Planck institute for Marine Microbiology, Germany - Olavius geniculatus... | ecosystem: Host-associated > Annelida >... | reverse complement strand
TTTCGGTTGATCTACTTTCCCTAGGTAGTGCAGAAGCATACATTGGGTGAGGTAGAAAACTGAATGATCATCTGATGGCAAGTTGTGTCAGGAATATTTGTGCCAAAAATTATTAAAATTTGATAATTGGTTTTCAAGATACAGTTGAAAATGTCGGGGATGTTTTTTTTGGGACACAGTGTATTTGCATCAGTTTAACTTGTAAAGTTCTTTATAGAAGTGTGAACATCAAATTACCTGTGTCTAATTTTAGTTAGTAGTTTCTACACTCTTTTGCATTGTCCATGTCTTACTTCCATACAATGTTATACTGCATAGAAATACTTTGACTATGTGTTTTTTCAGCTGCTGAGTGAGGGATCCACACATGTGATCTTTCTTTTTGTTGAAAGCTTCCTTTGCCAGTGCAATGTGACGTCTTACTTCGTATTCACTACTCAGTCCTCAGTCACCATGCTTCCAAGATAACAGAACTGTGTGACTGACTCCAATTCTTTACCATTGACCATTATTCTCAACTTTCTACCTTTCCTCCCTGACATTTGCATAACTTTGGTCTTTTTCACATTTATCCGCATGTTGTATTTCTCTGACGTCTGTTGGAGTGCATCCATTATGCGTTGAAGTCCACGTTGGGTATGAGAGACCATAGCCTGGTCATCTGCAAAACAGATCGATTTTACCAACACACTTTCAACTTTGACCCCTTCTTGTACATCTGCAAGTCCTTCGTTTATGACATGCTGGATGTAAATGTAGACATTATTGGAGATAGTGGACAACCTTGTCGTGGTCCTTGACCAATCTCATAATAACCTGATAGTTCATTGTTTATTTTTATAGCAGCTTTTTGTTCCAAGTACAACCTGGCAATCAGGTTTCTGTCTCTCCAGTCTACTCCAATATTTTTCAGCATTCACATGGATGAAAACCATTCAGCAGGATCTGAAATCCAGCGACCTCAATATGGACGACGCAGTTGATTTGGCTCAGAACCGTCCACTCTGGAGATTGATGTCTACGTTCGGCGCTACGCACTCTTAGTGGTGCTTACCAGAAATGATGATGATGATGATGACATCGTCTTGTTCCAATTCACCCTATCAAAAGCCTACATGCATAGAGATTTTTTCCATGTTGAAGACTTGTCTGAACTATTACTCTCGGTGCTGCAATGGCATCTCTGATCCCTTTGCCCCTCCTAAAGCCAAACTGATGATCTGCAGTGTAGCTGATCCCTTCCACTTTTGCTTCAATACACTTTGTCAGTATTCTTATCAGGACTTTTGCTGCATGTGCACATTTTGTGTACATTTAAAATCAGCTCTTTTGAACTTATAACTTTCTGTTTGCACAGCGCATTTGGGGCGTAGCAAAAGTGTGCTATATAAATGTTCTTAATAATAATAATAATAATAATAATAATACACGTCTGTGGACAGCGGTGGCGCTGTGGCGGTTATAACATAGTCAGTGTGCCGCTGCTGTCAACAACTGACGTAGTGGTGTGCATCGTGAACGGCATACAGTATGAATAGAGCCTACTATTCCAAGGGTCAACGTCATTTAGTTTAACCCACCAACCCACCATGTGTGTGTTTTTGCACATGCTGTTCGATCCCTTTCCTTGTCTCTTTGTCTCTGTCTGTCTGTCTCTCTGTTTGCCTAACTCTGGCTGTGCAGTGTGCTTAATGAACGTCAAGGGCATATGCTGGAGCTTACTGGCTCTGGGCAGTGTGTAAGTTTGCCTCCTGTCACGCTTTCCACCAGCCCACTGATGCTTGCACAGCCAGCCACTGCTGCCGCACGGTCACTGTTTGTCGGTTACTGGTCAGACTTTACCATGCATTCACGCTGTCAATTCGTTAAGACCAGAACTAATCATGCGTCATCTGAGTCTGTCTGTCTGTCTTTCAGCAATGTGCCGTCTCCTGCTGACTTGTGAAGTTTGTGTTTAGCGGCGTTGGGCTGTGAGCAGTGAGCTGAGTGGTGAAATGCCTGGCAGGTGTGTTATCACTGGACTAGGGTTAATCGGTTAACCGGTCTTTCTGCTTAAGGTTAACCAGTCAAAATGAATGGCCGGTCTTTACAACCTTAGTTTAATTTCTGTCTTGCTTAGCAAAATGTATTACAGAGCTATTTACTGCCATTATTTACTTCTTTTGTCACTTACTGACTAATGGGTACTTCATGTACTGAAGACTAGGCGTATTCAGTGCGGGCACAGACTGACAGCGGATCCAATATTTCTCTCCTGTTGCAGACGCAGACGGATGTGGATCTTTAGTCAGAATCCGTGGACTGATGCAGACTCAAAATTTTGGGATCTGCACATCATCGTTTCTCGAACCAGTTCGTTGAGTGTCTGTTTTGTGCTTGCAGACATGGTGCTGAGGAGGTTGAGGCTTCTGCTAGTGGAGTGGCTGCCAGTGGTATTAGAAGTCAGGCGTTCCAGGGCCATGCGTATCGTCTTGGAGATTCTGAAGCAACGTCAGAGGTTATCAATGCTGCAGCGGCTGCACATCCGCCCAGTCATCGCCAGGTCGTTGATTTTGCCATTGAGGTTGTGGCATGGGGGCAGGGGCCCCTGAAATTTTTGGCATGTTGGAAAAAGTTGCTTGTCTGAAAATTTTTCTCGGAAAAGATACAGAATTTGGAAATCTCCCACTTTGGAGGCAGAGTTGAAATTTTGAGCACCTGCTGATGGAAATTTTGCAAGTGTGTCAGAAAGTTGGCAACTTTTGCCTTCTGCCTCCATCCGAAACTTTTTTTAACATGCAACACCACTGGCTTTTGTGAGTACGTTCACACATTTGAGGATGACGCTGCTAAAGCACTGTCGGATTTTGTTCCTTGCCACTGCAACTCCTCCATGGCAATTCAAAGAGGTGCTAAGACATTTTTTTCTTGCAGTGTTCAAACACTGTGGTGCATCGTTAGTCTTTATAAAATTGTGGCTTCTAATGTGTTGTCTGGATACAGGTTGATATGGTGCTAAAGCTGTGGAAGGATGGATTCAGTGTTGATGATGGTCCACTGCGCGACTTCACTGCACCAGAGAATCGCGAGTTTCTTGAGGACATTAAAACCGGGTAAAATCTGAAGTCGTAGTCGATTAATGCTAATTTGTGGCAGTTATCTTCAGCGAAAAGTGCTAGTTTGAGAAGAATGGTAAAATATTGGTTAGTTATTTATTAGTAGTAGAGGAAAATATAAATTGGTCGATCAAACAAATGCGAGATGAACCGAAAAGTTATAAACAGTTTATAAGAAATTTTAGAGGTGTCAGGCATGGCACAGGAAGTAAGATTTTGGTGACAATCGGCATTCATTTGCAGATTCTGCATCGTCCAAGATTTGTTGCCATTGGGAACTGTGGCTGAAGCTGTGACTTTGCCAGATAGTAGTTGTGGCACCATTCCCAGAGGAGATCTGATAACTTTGGTCACTTTTGGTGTTTAAAATAATGTTTGGAACTAATTTGTTACAGCTCGAAATGTACTTTCTGTGAAGATGCAGCTGAAGGTTAAAAGACACTCACGCAGTCATAATACGGTCCTGTGCAGCAGGGTTGAAAAAAACGTTTTTTCTTAAAACCAAATCCAGTGGATTTTAGTGTTTTTATTGGGATTTGGGTTTTGTGGTGAACCTTAGGTTTTTTAAAAAAAAGTTACTTGGTGGGTTTTGGGGTTTTATGAGTTTTTGTTTATTAGAATGAGCACTGCTAGATGTCATCCATATCAAATAAATATCCAAAAAATTCCTAGGTTTAGAAGTAATAAAAAATGTTGTTATTAGTTAATGGAATGAAAACTCAAATTGTATTAAGTTTGGGGTTGGTTTCAAGGTACCCACAGTGTTTTGTGGGTAATTTGCCCCCCAGGTGTCTGAACCATGTTATATAGTGCAAGTATTACACGTGGATGTTGAGCAGTGAGGTTCCTCGTGAGCTGACCCAGCAAGCTCGAGGCGGTGAGGTAAACTTGACAATGGAAGATCACAGGCATGAGGACTACGTGAAGCCAAGGACTGCTTTCAAAGCCTTCACTGGACAAGGACAACGACTCGGCTGGTATGCGCTCCTGTCCTTTGCTGTGAAGCTTTTGTGGGAATAGCAGAAATATTACTGTGTTCTACATTTCTGTGTTTACTGCTGCTTTTTGTGTTTTATTGTTATGTCATTCTTTTATTTTTAGACAAGTACAGAGAAAGTCTTATATTATGTGGGAAGAAACAAAAGCAAGAGCTGTTTTGCAGACAAGATTATTATAACCATGTGGTCACTGAATTAATTTGGATGCCAGCTCGGTCCAAATTAAATTTGTGGTCATTTAATTTTTTTGTCAGAAGACTTGGTTGGTATTTTCTTTGGCTGTCGCAGTAGTTGGATATTTGATGACTGATGAGCACAGAGATTCTGAATGAAGAGAGAGTTAATTAAGTGCACAGGCTTATCCAGGGATATGCCTACTTCCAGTCTCAGGGAAAAGAGAATGAATCTTTTTACAGATGAATTTATTAGCCTCTACTATAAAAACTGTTTAAGTGCAACAGTCTTTCCCCGACGGCCAATTTGGTAGGAGCTTCTTGAGGTGAGTGGTGACAAATGTGTTGTTAACAAATCAAGCCAGGGGCATTTCATCTACATAAAGCGCAGCGATGTTCCTGAGAGTCAAAATGGTAGCAAAATGACTGCAGGAAATGTTTCAACAGAATGATGTGTTCTGTATGTTGTAGTCCATCCGATCCAGATCCGGTTGTTAGTGCAAGGTTTGTGAATTTGAGCTAATTTGTTATATTTGCTTGCTTATATATCAAATGGCCGGTAAATTCAAATATTTGAGACTAATAACACTGAGCAGAAACATGCATCATTTTCTGAATATTCGTTTTTCTTGATTATTGCAGTGCAGATAAAATGAAAAAATCACATCTTTAGTTGTGAAGTAATGAAGTGTGTAAAATGGTTGTCAAAGTCAGAGTGGTTATATGTGAAAAATTCGAGTAATTGCATGACATCCAGAATATGTTTCTTTGTTAAGAAGTAATTAATTGACATTGGTTAATCTTAATCATGACAGAAGATGCTTTGCTACATTTCATATTAAGAATAATCAACTTTTTACAAATAGTATATACCGTGCAGTTTTCCAATAATGTTTTTTCTAACTGTGTATTACTGATGTATAACAGGAAGTCATCTCAGTCAGTGGCTGCTGCTGTACCTTCAGCAGCAGCAGCAGCGGCAACAGAGTCATCTACTTGCGGTTTTTCCAACGTGAACAATTCTCCGCCAGATTTTGATGCCTCTCAGCCGTCGACAAACATACAAGTCCGTCTTGCTGATGGCTCAAGGTGAGATGAGTGAGTGAGTTAAATACCATAGTGAGGTGATTTAAATACCATTTTTGCATTATGCAGCTATGCATTGCCAGCTCTTGCAAAAGACTTCCTGTGCAGCATGCAGTTACACCACTCTTTTAATCAGCTGCACTTAGCTATCACTAACTAGTACAGCAGTGTTGTGTTCAGCATCATCACTAAGTTTTTTTCCATTTTTCTGTTAAGACGATCACTTATGAACTTGCTGCATTTGGCTTGATGGAATGTTGCGTGAACATGTAACTCGGCAATCTCTAAAACCATATTGACAATGAAGATCATACTCGTACTTTAACGTCACGTGGACTTTTTATCTGCATAATACTGTAGCTACCAACAGACAGTACTTAGCCTTGAGCAAGGCTTTGCAGTCTATTTCACTATCCTCTAATTTCTTGCATGCTTGCATTGATTCAGACACATATTTACATATTTATTTTCTTTGTTTACAGGTTAGCCGGCAAGTTCAACCTTACACATCGGATCTCTGACATCCGACAGTTTATCGTCACGTATCCTTTATCACTTTTACGCTGCTTTCGGGAAAAATTTCCACTGTTAATTATGAACGCCAACAGTTATCGACACAAAGCTTAAACGTGTCCGCACAACCTTTGCCTCTCGCGGTTTTAGCATTGCAGCCCCCACAGTTTGGAACTCACTACCCTCTAGTACCCATAGTTCTACCTCTGCAGACACTTTCCATCGCCTTCTTAAAACTCACTGCTTCCAGCAGGCCTACTGCTCCCCCTAGCGGCTCAGCCAAGTGCCTCAGATTCGGCCACTGACTGACATTGTGCACTCTAAATATGCACTTACTCACTTACTTACTTTTTTGCATTTGCTTTAACTTCTCTTGTTTTGTTACTGTATGAGTGCCTTGACATGTTCCTCAGGAGTCAGAAATGTGCTGTAGAAAAGTTCTGCTCTGACAGTTCATGGAGTGCTTATGCAAAAGTGTCTAATAAACAGAAGTATTCAGTGTAAAGTAAGACCAAGAGGGTTTTAGATTTGTTTCCTTAGTATTTCGCTACTATTGTTTGAATGACAGGAAAGGCATTGGGTCGGCAGAAACCTGCTTTAGTGATCCTGTTATTGGGACTCAGCTTATCTGGAATTAAATTCTGATGACCAGGTGAAGGTTTAGCAGGACCAGATATGTGCATCACACCTGTATATGGTGTGTAATTAGCTGGCTCAGCTCACTGATCATTTGCTGCACTTCAATAAATTATTTTCTGTTGACTATCCCATTTCAGACTCATTCATTTCATTTACTACTGCTTACAGCACGTCTTAGCCATCGCAATTCTGTCCATCTATCTGTCACACAGGTGGATCAGTCAAAAACGGTGCAAGCTAGAATCACCAAATCTTCACCGTCGGCTGCCCGAAAGACTCTTAGTTTCAGGAACCGTAAAGCTTTTCTATGAATTCGAAGGGGTCACCCCGAACGAGGGTGCTCAATGAGAGGGGGTGGTCAAAATTTGCGATTTTTGGCCAATAAGTCACTGTATCTCAGTAACGGTGTGAGATAGGGCCTAGGTTACTATTAATCACTAATAGGAAGTCGTACACTGGCTCTCAATTGACGCTGAATTCAATGACCTTGAACGCCAAAATAGGGGTTTTATGGATTTTTTGGCGATTTCGGGCTGCGACACAAGTCTATATCATTCACAAGGTGGCGCCACGCTGCTATCGTTATGTGATCCAGATAGAGAATTTGGTATTTGTATATTAACTTAGCGTGAACACCGCAATTTTCAGCTAAGCTACTGAACTGGAACTGCTATAGGCTTTCATGCATCTTGTGAGCATTAGCTCAGATTTCTTGTAACAGCTGGATTTCGATTACTAAATTTTTAAAACGATTTTTCAATGCCATTGTTGCTGGTTTCGATTATAAATGACTTGAGTTTCTCAATCAGCTTTTGTCTGACTGCAGTTCATATGTTACTAATTGCCGAGTTGTTAAGTTGTTGTTCCTGACAGCAGAATGTTAGATCTCGGCCGCAGTATGCTTCATCAACGTTCATCCTCATGACGACGTTTCCCAGCGTGGAACTAACAGATGAGACGCGAACCATTGGTGATGCAAAGCTCAACAACGCCAATGTTGTTCAGCGCATGAAGTGAATAGCCCTACATCATCGCAGACAGCCGGACGGGATGCATACAGTTTAAAGGCATATACTAAGCAACAGCAGTGAACCAGAATAACTGGGCTGCAGTATGTCGATGCAAATCAGTTAATTTTGGTTCAGCTCATTATGCGAAGTGCGCAAAGCGAGTTCATTTCGTTTGCTCTGTTTGTGCCTTCAAACCCAAAATTCACTTACTGGTGCTTGAACTTATTGCGAATTTGCAGCACAAATTCGCAATAACTCAGAAGTCTGCAGCAAATCTTTAGCATTGGAGAAGTCCGTAGACAGTTGAAGGCCTTCACTGTTGTACAGTTTGTTGAACAGAAATAAAGGCTAAACTCCACACTTTGATTTGTGTTGCAATTGTTGACAAGTCGTGCAACAAGCTGTATGACGGTGTGTCAAGATGTTGTGAAATTTATTGTTGCACTTTTGATTTCTTGTGCACTTGTTGTATTATTTAACTTGTTGCAGATTTGCTGTAGACTCTGAATTTGTTGTGGATTTTTTGCACGGCATGTTGTACAACTAATCCACAAAAATAGCAGTTACTTGGGCTTTGCTGTTCGGTTGTCTGAACTTCAGGCGCAGTTTCCATCAGTTGCTGCCATGTTCTGTCGTTGGCTTAGGAGTTTCCATGGTAATTTTTGCTACCATATTGTTGCGATGAAACATTGTTGTGTTTGTGTTTGTATTTAATGCGGCATGTGGTCGGGCAAGCTTGTGCAACTTCATTTCTGTTTCCGTTCATTCTTGTCAGAACTGTTGACATTTACTTTGCCAAGATATGCACGAATTGATGTTAATGCATCATGCACAGAAGTTTAAGATTCAATAAAAAGCCCACCACTGATGATGGTGTTGTTTTGCGTCAACGAAAAACTCACGAACACCATATTTTTTGCTCATTCGCAAAAATTTGTATATACTGGTTCCGTGTCTGCATGCTGTATAGGTCATATTTTGTAACAACAATTTTTGGTGAATTACCAGCTTAGCATAATTTGATGACGTCAGTCCCATACAGGGCTGTCCAAGAAACTTGATTTATTTTGAGCGTTGATAACTTAGCGATGCCTAGTGGTTGAACTCCATAATGAATGAAAGTTGTGTTAAATCTCTGTGTTATTTTTTGGTGTCAAATTCAGCATAATTTCAGGAGTGTTAAAGGTTATGCACACTAGGTAAAGTATTGTCCATTTTTTGACTGAGGCTGTAATATTTGTCAATTTTTTCAGAAGTTTTGCTGGGTAGTATTTGGCAACATACTGGTCTGTAAATATGCAGCCTGTAAACTTACAGTCAGTTGTCTGCGTTTTGAAAGATCGAGTCAAGAACATCTGTGCTTCATTTGTTGTCTTGTTGATTTATTGCTTCTTTTGTCGGATATAAATGTCTGAAAATCAGTCACTTTTGGGTTTGGTGTAAAAAGGCAAACACTTTAATGTTATGGCGTTTACTATTTTTGCTAATCTATATTTCTTGCATGTTTTTGCAAGTTATATGCAGAAAAGCATGTCATTTGTGAAGGTTATATTTCCTGCCTTGACAGTGACTAGTGAATGGCATCGGTGCCATAATGAAATAGGTGAGTAAGAAGGAATGTCGGGATAACAAGGTGAATGTGTGGTCACCGAGTTTACTGACTGACTGCAGTGGAAAAGAGGTTTATTGTTTCAAGGAGACACTGATTCATGAAGTACAGCAAACCAAGTGATTTGTGGTCTATCGTTTAATCATTTACTAGTCAATGATACGTTAAGCCAACTTTGTCCAGAAATCGAACAGAATATTTATGGGTTATGTATAAAACACCTTGCAGAATCTGATGAAAAATGCATCATAATAGCAGGGTGACCATTTGTCTGGAAAACCTGGAAATGTCACGGAATTTGAAACATTCTGGGAAAAAGTGTCCGAAAACTGTTCATTACTAGTTGGATATTTGCGTTCAACTCCATTTTTTTCTGCTCGCTTCGCTTGCAGACTTGTACTCCCATACTTTTAAATTTGCGGTGCCAGTAAGCCACTTTTGTTTGCCTTTATTGTTTAAACTGCACTAAATTTGGTCAGTTAATTCTCTGGAAAATAATTAAAATTGTTGCCAATAGACGTCATATCGCTACTGTTGCGGCGGGCGATACTCCGTCTATGTTCCCTGAAAATGTCTGGAAAAGTTGGGGAATTTGATCATGACTGGAGAGTGGCCACTCTGTAATAGCCTATTGGTGGTTTTGGGCCTTAATGCGAAATAGAAATTAGAACCTTTGCAAAACACAACCACGCTCTTAATAGGCACAACTGCATCTCTGGAATGACCTAGTGAACGAGGAGAGTGCCCAAAACATCAGCAAAAGCAACTGTACAGTCGTGCTAACCAGACAGTGCGAAGAGAGCGATCAGCTGACTGAACGCTGAAACTGGGTCAGAATCAGCCTCCGGAGACTGCGATTGGACGTTTCTAGGTCGGCGTCGGTGAAGGTTGGTTTCTCGGCACGCGGCTCGCACGTGACTGCCTGCCGCTGCAACAGTGAAAGCTTTAACTCGGTCAGCCAGCCGACATCTGCCGGCCTTTTTCCTGGCTTCATCTAGGCGACGATTTTTTTTTGCAGATAATATTAACACTTCGTCGTAACCGGCGTTACTGATTTAGGATCTGTTGGACTATATTTGCGACCGCAAGAAATCTGCTGTCGTTTGATGGCTGTTTCAGCAGCGGCGACTGGAAGCAAACGCTGCGACACCATGCCGTAAGTAGGCTTTTATCGATTACGTCACGGCACTGGCTAGAATTAGGCCTCTGTCGCTTTCTACGCGCATGCAATCCGTCCTGGAAATGTAGGCTGCGTGGCGTCAGCGCGCTTGTCGCGCATGGGTGTTGGGTATAACGCGTTAGCGTGTCTTTTCCGTGATAAATCTGTGCCGGTAGGGGGTTGCCTGACTAGTTGACGACGCATTTTAGCTGATATAACGCGATGACTAATTATTGCTGACTTTATGCAGACAAACGCGCTGACGCCACGCAGCCTACATTTACAGGACGGATTGCATGCGCGTAAAAAGCACGAAACAAGTTTCACCTTCAGATTATTGTGCCGATGGTTGTCGCGCGTACGGCGCAGTAGACTGAGTAGATAAGGTTGTCTTTTTTATTTTACCGGCTGTTTCTTCGAAATCTACGTGTTTCAAGCGCAGGAAGACGCAAAAAGTTGGTGCCGTTCTAATACTGAACATTTATTCTTATGGTTTATCGGAAATAAGGATTTAATTATGACAAGATGCGTTTAAATTTAGCGTTTCTTACATGAGACAGACTCAAGATCAGAAGCGCTTTTACAGTCTCAGAAGTGGCAGCTGATTGGCATGAGCTGATGATACCGCAGGGCACTATGCAGCCGTCCATTGCCCGCGTAAGCGAGCAATAATTGGACCCGCGGTTTGCAGCAAGCAGACATACCGCCACCCCAGTCAGCCACACTAAGTCTTAACCCCGTAGCCGGCAAGATACTACTAATTTCCCATGGAGGGTAGGAGGCTGAGTTTGGCTGAGCACGCAGTAGATTAGCAATTTGCTCAAGGTTGCTTCCTAATGACTGGCAGTGAGAATCGAACCGTAGGCCTAACCTGAAAAATGATACGCATCTCCTGCATGGTTATAGAGATAGGCGCCCTAGCAGTTACGATTTAAAGTACTAGAAGTGCCCCACCCTATGGGCGGGAGTTTTCCACCATGGAGCACTACACTGTGCACTAAGCTGACGGGCTTCGCAGAATCAGCGGGGAAAGAAGACCCGGCAACTCCCCCGTGGGGGCAGGTAGGGCTCAAGGTGGGGGCACGTTACCCACCTACCTAAGGCCCAAGGACTCAAACGCCGCACTCGGGGTCCGGGATTGTGCAACAGGGAAGGCGATAGAGGGGGCTGACAGACAAACAGACTTTCCGCGCAGTATAGTAAGATTTAAGTACACGAAATTTGAGCTAAGGCTCACGAGACGCGCAAAAGCCTATAGCAGTTCTTGTTCACAAATTCAAACTGTCAGTCTATCTCCAGCCATTTCGACGCAACTTTTACGGGGGTACCGCTCTTTGATGCTTTCGTGCGCAGGTTTCTTTGAACCTAAAAAATCGTGACTTGGACCGTCGAAATCTACGTTAAATGCTGAAAATTTCGAATGCAGCTTGTCCATGTCTGTCTCAATTGGTGTCGGCGCAATTCGCTCTTGAAATGTGTCTCGCAGCCAAAAATCACCAAAAAATACGTAAAAACCCCTAATTTAGCGTTCAAGGTCATCCAAGGTCGTTAAATTGGGTGGTAATCGAGAGCCAGTGTACGACTTCCTATTGGTGATTAATAGTAACCTAGGCCCTATCTCGCACCGTTATTGAGATACAGCGACTTATTGGCTAAAAATCTTAAATTTTTTCCACCCCCTCTCATTTAGCACCCTCGTTCGGGGTGACACCCTTCGAATTTATGTAAAAGCTTTACGGTGCCTAAAACTAGAGTCTTCCAGGCAGCCGACGGTGAAGCTTGCACCGTTTTTGACTGATCCACCCGTGTGACGGACGGACAGAATTGCGATGGCTAAGACGCGCTGAAAACAGTAGCTGCTTTCGCGCGTAAAAATCTTAGATATGAATTATAGTAAGTGTCAGAAATGTTTACTTATAGCTACAGAGTAAGTTTTCATCTTTCAGCAGAATAGTGCACTGCTTGCAGGGCCGCACGATCGAAATACATTGTGTCTCAAAAAACATCCCCGACATTTTCGACTGTAACTTAAAAGCCAATTATCAGATTTTGATAATTTTTGGTAGGAATATTCCTGACACAACTTGCCATCGAACGATCTATCCGCTTTCCACCTCACCCAGCGTTTGTTTCTGCACTACTTGGGGAAAACACAACCAGCGAAATATCACTTTTTGTCAAATGCGATATGATTGTCTGTCGTTCAGGTATATGCACTCACGTCAGACGGTACAGACGAACAGGTGGAACAATTCTACGCAGACCTGGAAACAACGCTGGACGACATACCGAAGAAGGATATCGTAATCATTGCAG
>Ga0209671_1005752_pt1 | contig 12598 bp, 9 predicted proteins | sample WorMetHERISLAND2_2_FD_187401 | JGI IMG/M metagenome (GOLD analysis project Ga0209671, IMG submission 187401) | Marine gutless worms symbiont microbial communities from Max Planck institute for Marine Microbiology, Germany - Olavius geniculatus... | ecosystem: Host-associated > Annelida >... | reverse complement strand
GCCGTACAGAGGACTACTTAAACCTAAACTCCCAGAGGGCCGAAATTTAAACTGCTGAAATCGATGTTCAATACTGAAAATTTCATATATAGGTTGTCTAGGTCCACGTCCAGTGATTTCGTCGCAGTTCACTCTTGAAATGTGCGCCACAGCCGACAATCGCAAAAAACTCAAATCCCTTATTTTGGGGGTTGAAGCGATGTTGATACCCCTGAAAAGCTCGTCACCTGAGCTTGTCATGATAAGCAGCATGTCTCTGCCTGTCTGTAACCGTTTTCACGCTAAACGAGCCAATAGCGGTAAAATAAAGTCCTTTAGGGGGTACCCATCTTTTATGCCCTCGTTTGAGGGGAATCCCCTCACTCAGCGGCACAAAATTTTGTCACAAAAAACTAGAGTGCTTGTGGCGGCCACAGTGAAGATTTCGTGATCTTAGCTTGCACCGTTTTGATCGGGCTCCATAGTGTGACAGACACGGACGGACGTCTAGACGATAGCTAGGACGCGCGGAACATTTTGCCTAAAAACAGAAATGTGTGAACTTAGGCGGACGGCAAAGCGTGGCCTGCTTCTGCGTGGGATGACTGAAAATGCTGAGACTCACGCGAGACATGAGACTTAGCAGGGCTACACAGCATTCGGCCTAGGCTTATAAGATAGGCCCCTATCAGTTGTTAACGACGTCCAATCAATTTCACATTGACGTCTAACGGATCTGTAGGCTTATGTAAAAATAGCAGCCAAATACTAGCGGCTTTAGTGATATTGTCTTGTCTGTATTTACATGTAGAAATGTAACAGTGGTATACTGTGGCTAACTTAGATTGAAAGCAAAATTATTTGTTGTATCTGAAGTATTAGATGAATACGAATTACGAAATGTCTCAACGGAGGAAGAAAGAGTTCGATGACGATTCTTGGAGCACAGGCAGTTGTAAGTGTTGATGTGCATCCATGTTTTCTTTCTTTCTTGTGCATGCTAATGCCATATACACAAAGTCTACTTATAGACGCAACATCAACAGCTGTAGTGAGACAGATATTAGGCCTACCTCCGCCAAGAGAATCAAGTGGCGTTTTTTACGTTTATATACATTTTTATTAACCATGAGAGGTAGAAAACAAATACAAAATAAAAGAAAAACTTAACTAATTGTCTGAAGGCGCGTTAAAAATCAACGCGCGTTAAAAAAAATAAACGCACGCGTAAATTTAGGTGTACTAAATTATGTGCAGCAGGAGTTTCAATATTCCACTTGACTGCGGTTACTTTTTAGTATAACTTGAATAATTTTGGACAATAGCGACGTGGCACGTATGTATGCAACAGACAAACCAAAGACTGCAGTTCGCAGAAGACTGAATCAGCATTCAGTGCCACTGGTTGACATGGCGTCAAGACGGAGAACAGGAACCTTACTAGTGCCAGGAATGCCGATTTCTGAGCGCCAACAGCTCGCCATGATCCGCGAAATGATGATCAAAGAAGAAGGTGCTACTACGCCAGACACGCAGACGTCTGGTGCGTGAACTATTTTGTGCTCATGTTTTATTACATTTTAAAAATTTTGTTGTTATGCGGCCGACCCAAGGTCGTGCTTTGTGTCTTCCATCTTTTTGTTTTGTTTGTCTGTTTTTCTACCTTGTACCAACTCCTAGTTCGTGAACAGAAAGAAACGTTCAGAACACAGAAGAACAAAAAGCCCAGCTGTTGCTATCATAGCCCACCGTACTGGTTGTCAGTGACCTAAGGTCATCCAAGGTCGATAATTTTCATCTCATCTGGAAACGGCGTATGCGATTTCCTATTAGTGATCAATAGCAATTTTGGCCATGTCTCGCCATTTTTTGCCACAATAGCGCTTACTAACCTTCAATGTCATCCAATGATTTTCATGTAATTTGAAAGGGCATATGCCACTTTCTATTGGTGATTAATAGTAACTTTGGATAATCTGTCACCGTTTCCGAGATACAGCTTGAAAATTTCCATTGAAATTGCGGCCAAACCGCTGCAGATGGAGACATGGTTACCATTGACAGCCTATAGAAAGTCGCCAATGCCCTATCCGATGGTACCATTGCGGACCCCCTACGATTTACCGTTTGGCCACAGTACCACACAATTGGCATACTATAGTGCGTTTTGACCCTTCAGGGTCATCCAAGGTCATCGATTTTCATGTCATTTAAAAGCCACAATACATCCGTGACAGACGGACTGACAGACGACAATTATGTCATAAGCTCGACAGTTACTCAAGTACGGTCAGCTAAAAACTGGTGTGACGAATATACAGTCAGAGCAGTATAGAAACAGATGTGTTCAGTACTGAGCACTTCCAAACTCATTAAACATATCTGATGGTATGTTCCATAGTCTTATTTTTGATGGGAAAAAATACTAACCATATGAATTCAGAGTGTATGAGTTCAGTCTGCATGTGTTTATGCTGATGAGAAATGTCAAATGTAGATTTCTGTAGCGCTATTTCACGTAAAAACCTCTAATGCCCTAATTGCCTTTGATTGTTATTTGGGTCGTGTGTAGTGACGGTGAAGTCTGAGAGCAGGACTGGTGCAGGGAAGCTGGCGATGTCATCTACGGCAGTGAGGCAGAGCTCGGGGTCTGGCGTGATCGGTGGTCGGACCACACGGCGTGCTTGCAAGCTGAACTCTAAGGGTGAGACCCGTCTGCACGTGGCCGCGCGGCTCAACAAAGTCGCCGACGTCGTCACGCTGCTCGTCGAGGGCGCCGACATCAACGCCAGAGACTATGCCGGTACGTACGGCCACCACCGGCTTGCGCCGGGAAACCTGGAAATGCCACCGGCGAACTCATGCCCAATTCACACTTACGACGCCGAGCGCCAACGCTACTCAGTACTCAGTACACAACAGTTGAGTCGCGTCGGCGTCGTAGCTGTCAACTGGCCATCGGTGACAACTAGATCATTTTTCCGTTGATTCCGTTTGTTTTCTGGGTTTGGGAGACTTTGGCTAGTCCGTTTGATGTTGTGATTATTGTTGATTTTATTTTAGCTTAGTTTAGTTTCGTTACGTTGGGTTTCATTCCATTCTGTCTACTGCTGCTGCTGCTGCTGCTGCTGCTGCCGAGTACGACGTCCCGTGTGTCACGATAGAAAAGTCTCTCGCGCGTACAATATCACCTGCAGCGGATCGGTGGACCGTGGTAAGATATCGAGTGGCGGATCAGCTGAATGGAAGATTTGGAGTCTTCGTTGCTAGATGTGTTAGGCAAGCGTGTAGCCGGTGTTAAACGATGATGGGAATGATGACGTTGACGATAGACTACTCAACGGACAACGACGAACTTGGGTAAAAATGCTGAACCGCCTGACCGATCCAGTGGAGGGTATGAGGCATGAGGCATGAGGGTTAGTAAGTATAAGTAAGTAAGTAAGTAAGTAAACCATGAATTTATATAGCGCATAACATTGAAAATTAACTTCTAATGTAGTTGAAACTTCTTTGTGGTAGAATCCATCGCGCCACACAAAGTCGAGGTTTCTTATGTTTGGTTTGCTGCTGCTGCTGTTCCGGATGATGATGCTGATGTAGGTTGGACGCCACTACACGAGGCGTGCTCGCGAGCGTCACTAGACGCCGCTCGTCACCTACTGGCTGCCGGCGCCGACGTCAACGCACTGGGTGTGGACGATGAAACACCGCTACATGACGCCGCTAGGGCCTCTGATCCACGGGTATGTGTATTGACCGTGGTCCGTCCGTCCGTTCGTTTGTCTGTCTGTTTTCAGAGGACAGCACCTCCTAGTAGTTGAAATATGGTCTTTCGAATAAGTTCAGACGTCTAAACTCTGTGGTGGTTAGTGGATCAACGTTCACCCGAGACCGGACTTTTTTTCCACCGAACCTGGTAGAACCGCAGTCGGTCGATTAGTTTTCAAATTTTGGATATTTCTAATTTTCCATTCATCTCGGAGATATTCGCGATCGAAGTCAGAAGTTGTTTGAAATTGCGCCAAATTTTTCATGTATTTGGCCACATTTTTTGAGGGGGGGGACGCTTCTCATTATTTGGCAATGGCAGAGTTTCATGGTGATCGCCTGACGGAGCTCGAAGATCTCGCGCTGAAAATAGGAAACATCAGCAGTAAAATATAAGACCTACGATTACTAACGTACGGGTGGCCACGGAATTTGTGTAGCGCAAGTAGGCCTATGTCGATTGACTTTGGGCTGTAACTTAACGCTAACCTTAATACTAATCATAACCACGTGTCCGCTGCGCGCTTAGGTGGTGTCGTTGCTGCTGCGTCATGGCGCCGACCCTGACATGCGCAATGACGACGACCAGCGACCAATAGACGTCGCTGACTGCGATGACGTCATCAGACTGTTACGTCATCACACCGCCGCCGCGCACCTGTCTTACGACGACGACGATAATGACGTCAAGCATAGCTGTACTTCCACGCTGGCAGACTACCAGCAGACGAAACCCAGTAAGTCTACTGCTAAAACGGTCATACAGATAATAACAGTGACCATACAGTCCTGGAAAGACCTGGAGTCTAAACGTGGAAATTTCCACGCCTGAAAAGTTTCGGCAAAGGGGCCATGGTTCTGTAAAGTACTGAAAAAAGTTCTGGAGAAATATAATGGAGTTCTGATCAAATGTTGACAAGCTTAATGTATTTCTCAAAAAGCACCACATGTTAGTCTTGCAAGAAAACCGGGAGCCAGTGTTAAAAGTCTGTGAGCTCTTTTGTATTTCAGCCCTTTGCAAGCCTGTAGGCACTGTATAATGTTATAAATAGTTTATTTGCAGCAACTGTACGTTGCATACCATGCGATTGAGCTCCCTTGTACCAGTACTGTTTTTATGCGTGAAAGCAGCTACTGCTTTCAGCGCATCTTAGCCATCGCAATTTTGTTCGTCTGTATGTCTGTCCGTCTGTCACATGGGTGGATCAGTCAAAAACGGTGCAAGCTAGGATTACCAAATCTTCACCTTCGGCTGCCTGGAAGACTTTAATTTTAGGAACCGTAAAGCTTTTCCATAAATTCGAAGGGGGTCACCCCGAACGAGGGTGCTGAATGAGAGAAGGGTAGGAAAAATTTGCAATTTTTAGCCAATAAGTCGCTGTATATCAATAACGGTGCGAGATACAGTTTAGGTTATATTAATCACTAGTAGAAAGTCGTACACTGGCTCTCGATTGCCACCGAATTCAATGACCTTGGATGACCTTGGATGTCAAAATCGGAGTTTTCATGGATTTTTTGGCAATTTCGGGCTGCGAGACACATTTCAAAAGTGAATTGTGCCAAAATCAGTTGAGATTGACATGGAGGAGCTGCATATGAAATTTTCAGCATTTAACGTAGATTTCGACGGTCCAAGTCTCGATTTTTTGGGTTCAAGGAAATCTGCGCACGAGGGCATCAAAAAGCGGTATCCCTGTAAAAGTCGTTATTTTAACGTTGTTGGCCAGTCTTTCGTGAAAACCGTTGCAGATAGGCATGGGCATGCTGCCTATCACAACAAACGCTAGTGACGAGCTTTTTATTCATATCAACATCGATGACTTTGAAAGACCCTAAACTTTCAAAATAAGGGGGTTTTATTGAATTTTGCAATCTTCGGCTGCAGTGCACACTCCAAGAATGAACTGCGACGAAATGGCTGGAGATAGACTGACAGTTTACGAACAGGAACGTTTATAGGCCTACGCTTCCGCGCGTATTGTGAGCATTAGCTCAAATTTTATGTTTTCTTTCTTTAAGTTTGTGAAGTGAATTTCAGATTTTTGTCACATTACGCCATAAGTTTGACTTGATGGCAAAGACGTGGTTGATGCATGCTGGCAGCTCAGCTTCTGTAAAGCAAATAATCTCCATCTGTTTCTGTTGCATGCAAGTCTGTCCACTTAAATTGATGATAGTCCCATCTGCAAGTCGTCTTCTTGGATGCTGTCTATCCACTTTTTCAGGTCGTCTTCGGTTTGATTTTTTTCCTTGATTTGTTCACCATGGGGGAGTATATTCGGTTACTTTTTCTCTCTCGCCGTAAGCAACAAAAACTATCTACGATTTAGCCATTCAGTGGAAACTGGTAGGCTTATCCAAAATAGGTTCACGCTGTGTGTATAATCATAGAATATTGCTTTTGATGTTTGCTTTCAGGTGCCTGTAAACGCCGACGTCTCAAGTTCAGCGCAACACATGATTATGATGATGGCGATGATAATGATGAGGTTGATGTGAAGACACTGAGGAAAACGGATGATTATGACAGTGCTAACCAGATGATGTTCAGCCATTGCGAGCCACTTGATCTGTCCATTCGTTCGGGTATGTGGCTTGCTTGGTGGTTTAACAGTAAGGTGTTAGACTTAGGGTCACGAGGTTGTGGGTTTGACTCCCAGTGGTTACTATCAAGTGTTTACTTCTTAGATGGGTGACTATCTGCACTGCATTCGGGTATATGTAGACTTTTTTGGTATATAGCTAACACCAAGATCAACTCAGCCTTCCATCCCTCCAGGCTAGGTAAATCGAGCACTGGCCTGTCTGGTTGGGGTTAAGGCGGGGTGCATTTACCTGTGTCGGATAGTTAAATGCATGATGAGAACTATGTAGATGTTTCAACCTATAGGGAGGACTGAAACGTGTGAAGTTGGTTTGTCATCTGTCTCAGTGCAGTTAGTCATCACAAACATGGATATCTCTGGTTGTTGCTGTGTTTACAGGTATCAGTTGTGGCGGAGGCTGGTCTGCCAAGCTGTGTCCAGTGAAGTCAGTCAAAGATGAAGTGGTCGACGTTGAAGCAGTGTGGCAGCCAGTTGTTGCTGATGTTCATAGTGGCTCCGCGGCGCTTATACCACCAACTTATACTAGCATTATCAGTCATGTGCCTATGTCATCTACATCACTACATCTAGTCGACTCTCCTCCACCCTACCTGTCTGAAGTTGTTATTTCGGCTGTCGGCTCTCCAGTGGTTCCTACTGATTACATCCAGCCAACTCCCACTATCACAATGATTGCTAATGCTAGTGGTTTACCACCAGGCTCGAGTGGCAATAAGACCACCATGGTTGCTGCCAGTTTACCAGCGGGGTTGGCTGATGTTGGAGCCTCCGATGTTGTCCCCAGTTCTCCACCAGGGTGGACGGGCAGTGAGACTACCATGGTTGCAACCAGTTTACCACCAGGGTTGATCGATGTTAAGGCCACCGTGGTTGTCCCTAGTTGGACTGGGAGTGAGACTACCGTGGTTGCTGCCAGTTCTTTACCAGGGTTGACTAACAGTGAAACCACCGTAGTTGCTACTGGCTTACCAGCAGATATTGGTGCCATGGTGGTTGTTGCTAGTTCTTTACCAGGAATGGTCAGTGCTGGGACCTCCATGGTTGCTACCGATTTACCACCAGTTTTCACTGCTAACACTGCCAGTTCTGAAGCAAGGTTGCCCGGTCTTGAGGCTAACATGGTAGCTACCGTTTCCACACGACGGTTTGCTGATGTTGAGCCCACCGTGGTCGACACTGGGTGTCCACCGTGGTTGACTGACGGCACTCACGTCTGGCGGACCGGATCCAGAATTTCCTTCAAGGACCACGGCAGCCAGCTGCCCGCATTCTCCGATATACTGGACTGGACTACTGCAACATCTGGCGGCTTAGTGGTTAATGCTGATGTAGGCAGACATCCTAATGTTTGTGCTACTGGTTTCAGTGCTAGTGGTAGTGATGGTACTGTAGGTGGCATTGAAGGAGGCAGAGATAGTTGTGCTGGTGATGAAGTGACAGTTTACAGTCCAGCGGGACCGCCGATTAGTGCAGCCAGACCACCTACCGAGAAGACATTGACGTTGCAGTCCAGTGTTCCTGACCTGATTCCTACAAGTACATGTAGTTCCGGCATCAGCGATTCACTCAACTCATCTACAACTACCACTGTTGCCGCTTTGCAGTCAGCCGGTACCTGCTTTTCAGATTTACTTACTTGCGTGTGGTGTGAAAAATGTGATGATTATCCTCTATTAAATAAGCTGCAGTGTTTTGGACTTGCTGATACGTCAAGTAAACAAGGTTACGTTTTTATTGAACGTTTAAGAAGATTTTTTTTCCAAAAATGTTGTCCGTGAAAGCGTGCTTTCACTTTTTAAAATTGTTTTTTCTGCGAACGTCTATGACATGCATGATCTTACATTGTTGTAGACAAGTACCAGCAGGACTGCAGGTTACGTACTATTCTCACCGCGAGTCATTTGCAAACAACTTTCAACCAGTTGGTACGATAATCTACTGTGTGTTCACGTCAACTCAGCCTCATATTTTCAGCGGGATGGGAAATGAGTAGTGGCTTTTGGGTTACATGCTAAAGACCTAGTGTGTCTGATTTCAGCGGTGGTATGACTGCTAGCTGCAAACCGTGGGTCTAGTTGTTTACTGAAGCGGGCAATGGATGGCCGCATAATGCGCTTCAGTATCATTAGCTCATGCTAAGCTGCCACTTCCGAGATCTTAAAGCGCTTCTGTCTCGTGTATGAAGCGCTGTACCAAGTACCGGACTTAGCTTTTGCTGACATTGAGCTGTATTTATTATCTCCGCCAATGGAACGAAGTAAATTAGTGGAGATTATGAGATTGGTCGATCTGTTTGTCTGTGTGTCTGTCTGTCTGTCTGTCTGTGTACACGAATTGGCGGAGATATGCACTCTAACGAGCGTCTTTTAGTTGTGAATGATCAGGTCCCATGCATTCATCTGCAGGATGGACTGTGTCTCCGGGAGGTGGCGGGCCTGGGCGTGGGTTCAGGTCACTTTGGGACTGCGACTGGTTGCTACCGACCACCGCCCCCGCGAAGCCCGCGCCTGCAGAGCCTGCTGAGCGCGAGACCGTGTTGATGCATCCTGCTGACCGGCACACGACCGACCCTTGCCCGGGACCAACGCCGCCGGACCTGGTCGACACGCCGGCCGTAACGGTGACGGAGACTCGGCCAGCCACTGGAGGCCGTCAGCCGCCGCTCCGTCTTGTGCTCATCAGGGCGGTCGGTGGTGAGAATATCTGGTCGTCGAGGCCGGCCCACGACCAACAGTCTTCCACCAGCCACCCGCCGCCACAGCCACAGCAGCAGCACAGGTCAGTGGCGGATCCAGATTTTTGAAATAGGGGAGTGGAAGCGTAGTCGGTGAGGTCTGGGCAGGGGGCTGAGCATGGTCTTATCTCGCAGTGGTAAAGTATCCTGAAGTTCGGTCTTGTGACCTTGACTTTTGACGTAATGTCATATGTGCTTGAAATTCATTAGGGTTCTTGCACGTAGAGTTTTTTCGAGCTAAGTGCAGCAGTTTATGAGTAATCGTGGTAACAGGGAAACAGACAAACAGAAAAACTTAGTGACACGATGATGCTGAAAACAATACTGTCGCACGCTACCGCGGACAGTAATCAGTCAGTCAGTCAAGTGAATGTTTATTTAAAAATAGAGCAACATGCGTGGCGGGTTGGAGCTGGTTATGTTAATTTGCTTCCGAGTGACTGTGTTCATACAAATTACCCAAATTACATAACGGATAGAAACACAATGAAAAAATCATTGCAGCTGATAATTTAGCTGCCGTTTTAAATGTGCACACGGTAGGTTAGCCGGCGTACTGTAGGTCTGAGGGCGTGGTCAGTGGTGCTGGAAAAACGAGTGAAATCGTGGCGTCGTTATCACTTGCCATCCCGCTAAGAATAGGAGGCTGAGTCGACCTGTGTGGTGTGTACTGCTGTCACGGCTGTAGGTCTGGGCGCACCGGTCGGCGTGTTCGAACAGAGAGGCAGATCTTGGCGTCGCTGTCGGAGTCAGCTCTGAGTGACGTCAGCATGACGTCACGTCTCAGCTGTCATCATCACTTGTCTCAGCATCATTATCATCGTCGTCATCATCGTCGTCATGACAACGTCAGCCACCACCAGCAGCAGCAGCAGCTACCATTTTCAGTACGTTTACACATAGATATAATAAACTTTTTTACGTCTTTTATTCTTGCCATGTTTTTACGTTTTACGGTTTTAATTTTTTCAACAATTTTATATATATTTTTCTTTAAAAACGTTCGCTGAGATTTGAAAATTCCATCAAGAACGTCGAGAAACGCTTATTTAGCCATTAAAACGAAATTAATAGGCTAGTTTACTTACTTATTTTAGTAATAATTGTTCTTACATCCACGCTGTTGAATTGAAATTGAATAAAATTCTCTCGCTCTTTCTCTAGTTTTAGGTATACTGCACTTACAGCATTATGTTTTAGGCAAAAAGTTTTGAAGTTTTGCATATTAGGGCTAACGTTTTTTATCAACGTTTTGAAACATGTTTTCTGCAACGTTCTTTTACGTTTTAACGTTTTTTTCTGCAATGTTTTTACATTTATGCGTTTACACACTTTTATATTCTTCATGGCTGGCTTATCGCGTTTTTCTTCGTTTGTAACGTTTGTTATGTGGCCGCGTTACAAATCTTGCCCGTCTGTTTGTCTGTCTGTCTGTGGGAAAAGTGTCCACACATCAATTGTCTGCATGAAGTGCTTCTCAGAAAAAAAAATAAAAACTAAAATGATTGCATTGTACGCTAATGTTTAAAGCTAAATGATAGCTAAAACGGTATAGCTGAAACCGAAACTGGAATAAATTTCATTGCTAGAACGTGACCAGTGCAGGTCAGGTGTGTGGTGATTAAGGTGGCGTAACGCCATAACGGTTAAGACGTTGTATTTATGATCGCAAGGTCCGTGGTTCGCTATCGAGTAATTACTACCTGGCTGGGTGACTGTCTGCGGACAGGTGAACCATCTTGGTATATACCTAACAACGCCAAGGGCAACTCAGCCTTCCATCCCTCAGGGTATAGGTAAGTAGTGTCCCGGGCTGTCTGACTGCGGTTGAGGCAGGGCGCGTTCACTTGTGTCAGGTGGCAGGTAACGCTGTGTGATCACATACGGCAGGTGACGCTCCGTATCTCTGAGATGGGTTTTCCACATGTGGAGAGCTACACCCTTTAAAGCTTTTAAACCGTTCGCATGTACTACGTGTGGTTGGTTGTCAGTGTTGCAACGACTACGACAGCGGTGGCGAGTTGTGTTACGGTCGACCAGTTCTTCATCTGAAGCCTGCCACCTCATCATTGTCATCCGCAGCTTCAGCAGCTGGCATTGGTCAGGCCGGGTGCTTGGCCAGGCGTCACACAGCAAGAACCTATCGCCAGCGTCAGCATCACAGTCGTTATCTGCATCAGAAGAGTCTGGTTGACAAGAGGAGTTCACGTGGGGCTGCTAGTGCTAGACCAAGGACCAGCAGTCTGTCGGGTGGGTAAACACCTGCTAACCTATTGTCTGTTCACGTTAACTCAGCCCAGTGGCGGTTTTACACGGTTCGGTTTCTGTCGGCAGAAACCTCTTGTTGCCATGCCAGTGGTTTTAACCGGCAAAACTTGGTGCTAACTGCCAAGTAGGCCTAAAACACGCTCGTGTGTACATCAGAAACAAAATTTATCATTTGTAGCACAATAGGAACTATTTGCAATACGACTTTCAATAAATTATATTTTAAAAAGAAACAAAAAAAATGTATTATTATATTAACCTTTAAAACAAAAAAGGCAAAAAAATAAAGCAAAGGCATACAACAAACAGGAAACGGAAACTAGGCTAGGTTCTAGGTATGTGTATATTGTAATTTGAGGCAGTTTTTGACGTTGTATTCTGACTGGTATCGCTGGGCAGGAGAGACTTGTTTGTACAAGTGAAATTTATGGACTGGACACTTGTGAATAACTTGTGAATAACTCACTACTATTGGTATTTACTTTTTTTACATTGACTGTTTTATTGCTTTTGTTCTAGGGTTGGCTGGTTTCTGCCAAAGGTTGTTTAAGCCATGTAAGCATAAAAAGGCTAATAATTAAATAAGTAATGATGATAGGTCATATCACTGGCGTTTTGGTACATTTTTGACGCGTCGTCTGTCTATCTGTGCGTCTGTAACGGATGTATTGTGGCTAAATGGTAAGTCATAGAGTAAACATTTTACACGAGTAATTAACTTTCTGTTTTTAACTTAGGCATGCAAAATTTCAGCGATCTAATGCAAGTGGAACATTATCAAATTCGGGGTTGAATGGAGGGGGAGGTAGGAAAAATGTGCGTTTTTCAACGGAAAACTGGAAAACTGTATCTCGAAAACGGTGAGAGATACGGTCAAGATTACTATTAATCAGAAATAATCACTACTAGGAAGTGGCATACACTCTTTCAGATGAAATGAAAATCATCGACCTTGGATGATTTTGAAGGTCACTACTGCAACAGGAATTGTATAGGCGGTAGCGCCTCTTTTTTAGCGACAGCTAAACTTTCTTGTAATTAATTTGTTAATCTTTTTCTAGTATTTATTGGTTTAGCTAATGACAAGTAAATTGTTACAAGTTAATGTCAAAATTTACTTTGGCAAAAACTGGCAGAACTGGTTTTTAGAAGGATGGCATGACACTGACGCCTCGGTCACTCTTTGACACTTGCAGCTTGACACTAGCAGCGGTAGTATCTCTGAAGCTGAGCTAGT